>JABLTQ010000581.1_pt1 | contig 42605 bp, 54 predicted proteins | sample 7160101 | NCBI WGS metagenome assembly JABLTQ01 (sample SAMN14651228, study PRJNA627086) | human gut metagenome | isolation source: feces | host: Homo sapiens | reverse complement strand
TTAAATAAGAAAAAACACCCAGTTTTACATTCTTGAGTGCAAAACTGGGTGTTTGTTTTATAATTCCTTGATTTTCAAGGTTTATTGCGGAGAGAGAGGTTCTCAAAACAAAAGTTTCATATAATACCATAACATACCAAACTTATTGATAATAAAGGATTTTAAAGAATGTGCGATATTCTACAATATCATACAATACCGCTTTTGGCATTGTTTTTCGTGTACAAAATCGTGTACGCGGCTTGCCCTATATCAAATCGTGTACATTAGATATTATCAAACCGCGACATTGCTTTTGCCTTTAATTCATCAACAATGGCAATATATGGTTTCATTGCCGAATAATCAGAATGCCCCGTCCACTTCATTATGACTTCACTTGGGATGCCAAGTTGCAAGGCGGTAACAACAAATGTTCGCCGTCCGCAATGGGTTGTCAGCAATGCCCACTTGGGCAATACTTCTTCATGCCGGGTGTTCCCTTGAAAAAACACAATACGGGTAGGTTCATCAATGCCACACACTTGCCCAAGTATTTTCAAGTGTGCATTCATTTTCACATTGGAAATTACAGGCAATGCCAAGTTCCCCGGAAAGCGGCAATCCTTATATTTATCAAGAATGGCTTGTGAATGTTTGTTCAATTCGATACGCAACCCGTCATTGGTTTTCTTGGTAACAACATCAATAAAGCCGTCTTTTATATCCGTACGCTTTAATTTGGCAACGTCTGAATATCGAAGCCCGGTGAAGCAACAAAACAAAAACACATCGCGCACCCGTTCAAGCGCGGATTGTGTAGGCAAGAATGTGAATGATTCAAGAATCTTGATTTCATCTTGGGTCAAGTATATTATTTCTTTTGAATTGCCGTCAATGCCTTTCAATTTCGGTTTAAAGGTATCATGCAGCTTACCAAGATAATATCCCTTGTTTGCCGCCCAACGTAAAAACCAACGGACAAAAGCAAGGTTCTTTGCAATGGTGGTATTCCGTAATCCAACCTTACTTAAATGTGCAAGGTATGCTTGCATCTTTTCTTCATTCAATGTATAGAATGATAATAACGGGTCAAAGGCTTGCAAATGTGCTTTTATTGCACGGAATTTTTCTTGTGTCGCTTCCGTCCATCCATTTTGTTTGCCCATCGTTTCGGTAAAAACATCAAATGTCATAAAGAAGTTGTCGCCGGGTGAAGCAAGGGATTCATTGGTTGGGGTCTTTCGCCCCATCATGTCATTAAACAAGTCCTTAACTTCACCCGGTGTTGGAATACGCTTTTCTAACAATTCATATCGGGCAAAGATTTCATTCATTACCGATTTCCATTCATCAATGGTTCGGTTTATGTCTGATGATGAATTGCAAGATGGTAATGCACGCTGGTTTTCCATATCCCAATCGGCAAGGTCTATATTATGCCCGGTCGGAACATCAAAAGGTGTTTGTCCCCTCAATGTAACACGCATTCGGATTGCAAGGTTTTCGGAATCACCCTTGCCCCTTTTGTGCAACAAAAACTTTATCCCCTTTTGTATGTGCATTATTTGTCCGATTTAAGCATTTTACCACGTCCAAGCAATAACCATTCAGCCGATACGCCAAAGTCCGTGCAAATGCCCGAAAGCGCGTCCAAATCAATCATCTTGTAAGTCATTTCGTCAAGCGGTTTATTCAAGTCGTTCTTTATCCTTGAATACTTGGTGCGGTTCAACTTGTGAGTATCACAAAAACCTTTCAAGCCATTTACCTTGCCCAAGGAAATAGCCATATCCAATGCTTCAAAAAATCGGCGTTGGATTTCAATTGCACGTGGATTGATTGATTTTTTCATTGGCTTATCCTTTTTACTTTGATTGTTGAAGAAGATATTGGGGTTCGTCCTTTTATATCAAAAGTTGCATGAACCAAACCATCATTTTTTGCACCATTATCAAATTCAACGGAAATGTCCAAATCCCACCCGCGTTCTTCTTCAATATAGATGCGTTGTGATTCGGCGGAATAAGACCATGTTCCAGTGTGCGATATTTCCTTTTCGCCTTTTTCATTGATGGAGTATTGCGTGAATTGGTTTGGAATGGCAAATTCATAATACATATTATACCCCGTATCAGATATGTCGGTAAAATAACCACCGCTATTAAGATATGCGTATTCAAGCCACGTTCCGGCAACCGTACTTAATTTGATTTGCGGTTCTTCTTCATCCGATTTTGAACAACTTGGTAATGATAAAACCATGCACGCAAACAATAAATATTGAATCATTCTTTGCATGACTTCATCTTTTTATCATATTCAACAATCATTTTATCGAAATCATCTTTGTTCACGGTGGCATATTCTTCACCTTTCAGGCTTGCCAATTCGAGTGCATCAAAAATTTCTTGTGGCATTACCGAATAATATGACGGATTGCCATAATAACCTATTACTTTTATTTGAATTTTAGGCATAATCAATTTATCTTTTATTGTTTTATATTCTAACATAGTCAATTCAATGTAAGGTGGAATCCATTTCAAAGTTCGTCGTAAATCATACAATTCTACTTTGTCATAAATGGATTCGGGCAATTGAAGTTGATTAAATATTGTCGCACAACGCAATACACGAATCATTTTGTAAGTCGTTCAATTATAACTAACAACTTATCAATTTGTTCTTGTGCTTTTATTAGTGCGGATTCCTTGCTTGCTAACAAGTCTAATAATTTATCAGTATTAGACTTATTCACCGTAACATTATTGCCATTAATATTATCACCATTAATGTTACTTTGGTCGCCGCCATAATATACCTGATTTTCCAATATATTATCAGGAATAATATATTCTTCAATATTCGTAACATTATAAATATTGGCAATCTTATCAATCCAAGTGTCGGGCATTCTATCTTTTCCGTTTTCTATTTGAGAAATAAAACTTTGCCCACATTCCATTGCACTTGCAAAATCCTGTTGGCTAATTTTTTTTTCTCGTCTAAACCGCTTTAAATCAAACATATAATCAAAATATTTTATTTCAACACAAAAATATCAGCAATATTTCTTGCTTTATCAGTAATATATTTCTTATATTTGCACTTGTAAAGTTCAACAATGCAAAGTTAAAGCAAAGCCGAACATATACAAATAGCAAAATTACGTCATTTTAATGGTATTCCAAAAGGAAACAACGAAAAATTCACTTTATAAACAACAGAGTATGAGTAAAGAACAATTTTCATTCAACAAAGGATGGTCGCAAGTTAAGAACGGCGATGTCCGAAAGTGTAGAAAGAAGTTGATGGAAGCATTGGGCATAACAACCCGAATGGCTTTCTTAAACCGATTAAGGGGCGATGTAGAGCCGAAAGTATCAGAAGCAAAAGCAATTGAATCAATCTTTGCCGAATTTGGCATTAAAGAAGTTTGGGGGGCTTAATATGGAAAAAGAAGAATTATACCCGGAAGAAGAAATGATGATTGAGCAAGAAGCATATAAATCATTTCTTGATGTTGCAGAATACGGAAAAATAGGTATTGACCATTTCAAAAAAGTATTCGATGAACTTGCAAAACGATTGGAAGATTATGAAAAAGAATAGTGGCGTTATAGGAGTACAAAAACGCTTTCTTTCAAGAAAAGAAGCCGTTGAATACTTGGGTGTTTCTTCAAGTATGATGAACCGCCTTTGCTTTAATCGCAAGGTAAAATATTACCGTCCAAACGGCAAAGACACCTATTTTGCCATTGAAGATTTGGACGCTTATATAATGAGCGGTGAAGTGATAGAAGTGTGTGAAAACCCGGTACATGGTGAAAGGTTTAATCAAGGAAAGAAACAATGAATGAATTTGCAGAATTAACCAAACGCGAATCCGAAATTGCGGAATTGTTCGCTTGGGGTGCAAGCAAAAAAGACATTGCCACCCGACTTTATATTTCGGAACGGACGGTGGAAAACCATACCCGAAACATATACGAAAAGGTCGGGTGTTCCAAAGTCAATGAATTGTCCGCATGGTGGTTTTGCACGAATTTTCATATTTCTTTCGATTTGTCGCCTTTTAAACGCAATGTAATCACAACGATTCTTCTTGTCTTGATGATTCCGCAAATGATTGACTTTGACAATACGGCAATAAGGATGCGCAACACCACTTGCCGGACAGTGAGAGTTAGAGCAAGAAGAAAATCCGAAAACGACTTTCCAAAGGTCAATTTCACAATGTAGAACATTTAAAATTTCGCAACAATGAAAGAGAATGTAACAATGCAAATTATAAGAAGTTCCATCTTGGGCATATTATGGTCTATTGCACTAATACTTTTATGTGGTGAACCCATTGAAGATGAAACATGGTTTCGGGTGTTCTTTATAACAAAGGGGCTTGCGTTCCTTGTGGGATATATCGCATACAAATTATTTGTACGGTGGGAATCAAAAGGCTTATTGCCCGATATGGACGATGATATTTAACGGCTAATGATAAAAATCGACCCCAATACAAGGATTATCGACCTGACGGTTGGCGAACTTGTGGACTTGCTGGAATCGGCAACCCCAAGCACCCCACAAGTGCAGACCTTACCCGACAAAAGGTTGGTTTATGGAATTGCCGGAATAGCCCAATTGTTCAATTGCAGCGTGACAACGGCAAACCGAATCAAGGCAAGTGGACGAATAGACCGGGCAATAACACAGACCGGGCGAATCATAGTGGTTGATGCCGACCTTGCCTTGGAATTATATAAAAGAACTAATAAATAATATCTAACAATGAAACAGGTAGTTTTAAAATCCCTTACCCTTTGCAACTTCAAAGGTGAAAAGGAACGGACGACAAATTTCAATGCCGATGTCACCACAATAACAGGTGGTAACGGCATGGGTAAATCACGCCATTTTGATGCTTTCATTTGGCTACTATTCGGCAAAGATACCCAAGACCGTAAGGATTATGAAGTAAAAACCCGCGTAAATGGTGAAGAATTGCACAATGTAGAATGCAGTGTGTCGGGTGTTGTTGTGGTTGATGGTCAAGAAATCACATTGAAACGTGCATTTGTAGAAGATTGGGTGAAGCCACGTGGACAAGTAGAAAGAGTGTTCAAAGGCAACCATACCGAATGTTGGTGGAATGACACCCCGGTAAATGTCGGTGAGTACACAAAACGAATTGAAGCCATTATTGATTCATCCGTGTTCAAGATGATTACAAACCCGGCTTTCTTCGTGGGTATGAATTGGAAGTTGCAACGTGAACAACTGTTTCAACTTGCAGGGACAATTACAGATGCCGAAATTGCTTCACGGAATCCCGAATTTGCCCTTTTGCTTGACAAGATAAGCGGTAAATCACTTGCAGATTTCAAAAAAGAATTGGTGGCACGCAAGAAGCGTTTGCAAGATGAATTGGCACAAATCCAACCAAGGATTGACCAAACGCACAAGATGAAGCCGGAAAATGAAGATTTCCACGCAATCGAAGTTGAGATTGAACACATTGATAAGGAGATTGCAGAAATCGACAAGGCAATTGCAGACGTAACAGCCGCAATCCGTCGCCAATATGAAGCCGAACAAGACAAGCAAAAGAGGGTGAACAACTTGAAGTCGGAATGCCAACAAATTCTTTTCGATGCCAAGACCAAGGCGCAAAATGTCGCCTTTGAAGCCAATGCAAACCGCCGTGAACTTGAAAGCCAAATCAAGGATAAGGAAAAGCAACTTGAAAACACCCAAAAGGAAATAACCGCCGGGCAAGTTGAAATTGCCAAAATTCACCGTGAAATTGAGGGTATCAAGACCAAGCAAGACGATTTGCGCAACAAATGGTTTGCGGAAAATGAAAAGACCTACAATGGTGAAACGGTTTGCCCGCATTGTGGACAAGAGTTGCCCGAAAATATGATTTCAAAAGCCCGTGAGGTATTCACCAAGGCACAAGCCGAAAAATGCAATGACATATCAACCGAGGGCAAAAGACTTGGTGATAAGGTTTCGGAACTTGAAGCCAAGGTTGATGAAATCAAACAAGATGTGGACAATGCGGTTAAAACCAAAGAAACATTGTGTAATGAACTTGATACACTCAAAGCAAAATTCGTTGAAGTCCCGGTTATTGATATTGCCACCGTCGTTCCTGAACAAATACCCGAATATGTAGCAAAGCAAAAGGAGATTGCCGACATTGAAGCAACCATTATAACCGACAATTCGGGAATTGATACCGCCGATTTACAGACCCAAAAGGTGGAATGTAACAAAAAACGTGGTGATTTGGTCGCGCGCCTTGCAAAACGTGATGTCATTGCCCGTTGTGAAAAGGAAATTGCAGACCTTGAAGAAAGGGGCAAGCAACTTGCACAAATGATTGCCGATGCAGAGCGTGAAGAATACACCATTGCACAGTTCACCAAAAACAAGATTGATGAATGTGAAAGCCGTATCAATGCAATGTTCAAAGTTGTATCATTCCATTTGTTCGATTATACCAACGACGGTACCCCGGTTGAAACGTGCATTCCAACAATCGGCGGTGTCCCTTACGGCAGCGCAAACACTGCAAGCAAGATGAATGCGGGTCTTGACATTATCAACACGTTGTGCAAGTTCTATGGAGTTTGCGCACCAATTTTCATTGATAACCGCGAATCGGTCAATGATATTGTCGAAATGGATAGTCAAATAATAAACCTTGTAGTAAACAAGGATAATTTCTTAACAATTAAATAAATACCACAACAATGAACAAAAACAATGAAAAAAGCGAATTTCTTTCCAAGGCGGAAGCATTCGCAAAAGAAATGTCCGAAAAGGTAAATGCTGATGGCGTAAAAAGAAGCGTGATTATTCTTGCCACCGAAACCATTGATGGGGAAAATGACACAAAGCAAATTATTGGTGTCGCCGGAAATGGTCGTGAGATTATACAATCAATCGCCAAATTCGCTAATCAGGAAGATACAAAACCCCTTTTGAAAAAAGGGCTTGAACTTTCAATGATTGAAGCTATCGCCCAAAAGTTCGGGGGGGGGATTATTAAAATAAACCGATTCATCAACAATTAAGATATTTCATTATGAACGAAATTCAGAAACAAAACCCGGTTGGAGTTGTAACAACCACCAACCCGATGAATGCCGGATTCAACTTCTTTGACCCGGTACAGTTTGAAACTATGCAGAGAGTTTGCAAAATGTTCGCTTCATCCGACCTTGTGCCGGACAATTACAAACCGACATTCAAGCAAGTTCCGGCAAATGCAACCCCCGAACAAATTGCGGCAATTCAACTTGAAAACCAAGTCGCGCAAAACAAAGCCGTTGCCAATTGTATGATTGCCATTGAAATTTCAATGCGTATCGGTGCAAGTCCGTTGATGGTGATGCAAAACATGGTGCCGATTTATGGCAAGCCGTCTTGGTCGTCAAAGTTCTTGATTGCAACCGTCAATTCTTGCGGTCGCTTTGAACCATTGCAATATCGCTTCACCAACAAAGGTATGTTGGGAATGGTTGATTATACCGATTATGTTTGGGATGCCCGGAGCAACCGAAAACAAGCGGTGCAAAAACAATTTGATGGCAAGGCAATACAAGACATTGAATGTGTGGCATACACGACAAAGAAAGGTTCAAAAGAAGTGCTTGAATCATCCCCGGTTTCCGTCCGTCTTGCCATTCAAGAGGGTTGGTTCACAAAGAACGGTTCAAAATGGCAGACTATGACAAAACAAATGTTGATGTATCGTGCGGCTTCGTGGTGGACTTCCGTTTATGCACCCGACTTGTCAATGGGTATGCGCACTATTGAGGAACAACAAGATATTGTTGATGTGGATTATCAAGAAGTAATAGAATCCCCTGAAGAAGAAAGGCGGAACAATGCCAATAAAGAAACTATCGGTGCAGATATTGAGGAAAACGGAAATCAAAGCCCTAAACAAGCCCCAAGAAGCACCGAAACGGAAAGCGTGAACAAAGATACCACGGAAGCGCCGAAAGATGAACACAAGCCAAATCCGGGTTTCTAAATGAATAAAATCCGAAAGACTATGGAATTGAAAATTTTGGGTTCTTCCTCAAAGGGTAATTGCTATATACTTGACAACGGCACGGAAGCCTTGGTAATTGAATGTGGTATTTCATTCCACGAGGTGCAAAAGGCGGTCAATTTTGACATTTCACGCATCAAAGGGGCAATCGTATCACATGAGCATGGCGACCACGCCAAATACGTTGAAAACTTCATTCAAGCCCGTATTCCCGTGTATATGTCCACCGGGACATTACACGAGGTTGTCAAGAAGTTTAAAAACCCTTATTTGTCGCCGTTGATGATGGATGCACAATGCAAGGTTGCAATCGGCAATTTCAACGTGTTGCCTTTTGCAGTCCAACATGATGCCCGTGAACCTTTCGGATTCCTAATTTACCACCGTGAATGTGGAAAGGTCTTGTTCGCGACTGATACACATTACTTGCATTACACCTTTCAAGGCTTGAACAACATCTTGATTGAATGTAATTACCGACAAGACATATTGGATGCTAATGTGGAATCGGGAAAATTGCCGATGGCTTTGCGTGAACGGACGATTAAAAGCCATTGCAGTTATGACACGTGCAAGGAAGCCTTGATTGCAAACGACTTGTCAAAAGTCAATAACATTGTCTTGATACACCTTTCGGATGGCAATTCAAATGAAAGAGAGTTCAAGCAAGGCATTTTGGAAGCAACAGGCAAGACCATTCACGTTGCACGATGTGGAATGACAATAAAGAACTTTAATGTATCACCATTTTAATAAAAACGAATATGAAAAAGTATGAATTGCACAAGATTGAAGAAAATGAATATCTTGGAACATTTGCGACTAAAGCGGAAGCGGTTGAATTTATGTCGGACTATATCGAAGAAAAGAATGAAGATATTGATTCTGACGATGAAGAATACTTGACCCCGTTTGATTTCACCCTTAATGAGATTGAATACAAGGAAATCAACAAAGTAGTTACAGATTATGAAAAGGCAAGGGAATATCTTGGCGGCAAGCCCAATGCAGATTTTACCGTTGCCAAAAAGATTCTTTCAAGCAATTGTGTTCAACTCGAAGATGTTACAAGGTTGGTTTCAGAACTTAACCCCAAACACATTAAAGCCATTATTGCTTTCAACCGTCTTTGCACTATTGCACAAGCATGGAACAAAGAAGATGGTTTCACCCCGGATTTCTCAAACAGAAATCAAACAAAATGGTTTCCGTGGTTTGTATATTCCGATGATGCTGCGGGGTTCGTGTATGCGTATTCGAATTATGCGGCTACGTATGCGGGTGCGAATTTCGGTTCTCGGCTTTGCTTCAAAACATCCGCTCGCGCCCGCCAATTCGGGGAACAATTTATTGACTTGTGGAATCAAGTTTTGTTATTTAGATAACCGAGTGTATCACTATAAAACGAAATATTATGGATAAGACGCTTGGAAAAGAATACGAAAACAAGATGCAACGTATCGCATTTTTGAAAGACAATTGCGATGGTGTTGAAAACAAAGGGTACATGAAACCATACACCCCGGAAGAACTGCAAGGGCATAAAGAAAAACTTGCCAATGTTTCAATCGAAATCGCCGAAATCGAAGCGGAAATGAAGCAATCACAAGCCGAATACAAAGGCAGATTGAAACCATTGAAAGAAGCAAGAACAAATATGGTTTCAAATATCAAGTCAAAGGCTGAATATGTGACGGAAGTATGTTACAGATTTACAGACCAAGACAGAAAGGAAACCGGGTTTTACAATGATGAGGGTGATTTGATTGAATGCAGACCAGCAACAGCGGATGAACTTCAACCAACCCTCTTTCAAGGAATACGAATGAACACCGAAAGGAAAACAGGAACTAATGATTAACCATTTAAAAATTGAATAATATGCAGAATGAGAAATTACAAATCAACTTTGCCCCCGGAATGGAAAAAGCTGAATTAGTGTTGCGTGAGGGTGTAGCACCAAAGGAACTTGACCCCAAAGCACCCATCAAAACCAAATTGAACGGTGTAATTGGTGCAGTCGTTGAATATCTAACAAAGAGAATCAACACGGGGCAATTTGCCCAAAAGGATTGCCATATTCTTGTAAACCGTGAAAATATTGAAATCACTTTGATAATCAATGAAGCAGATGAATACAAACGTGGTGAAATAGTCGGCAAATTGGGCTACAACCCCAAATTTGTTGAGTTCGGAATAAATGGCGGTAAGGTTTGGACACCGACAGAACTTGGAATGTTTATCAAGATGAATCGGGCATTCTTTGCCGACCGTGCTGAAAACATGAAATTGGTTTCATGCCTGATGAACTTTACCGCCGATGTGAACAACAAGATTGACCGTGCCGTGAAAGAAAATGGTAGTCGGACGGATAATTTTGCCCAAGTGGTCAATTCCAATTTGCCTGAATCATTCACAATTCAAATGCCCATTTTCAAGGGTATGCAACCCGAAACAATAGAGGTTGAAACATTTGCACAAGTAAATGGACGTGAAGTTGCGTTCGTACTTCTTTCACCCGGTGCGCAAGCCACACTTGAAGATTTGCGCGACAAGGTGATTGATGAACAATTGAAGCAAATAAGGGAGATTGCGCCGGAAATCGCAATCATTGAGGTTTAACAGATTGCCCCCGGCTTGACTTTGTGCCGAGTCGGGGGCTTAAATATCGCAACAATGAAAGTTACAAAAGAACAATTGGATAAATTGGTGAAGCGTTACGAAACGTCCGCTTTTATCGCCAATGACCCCGTGAAATTCCCAAGGCGTTTCACGGATGCAAAGGATATTGAAGTTGCTGCATTGTTAACGGCAATGATTTCATGGGGCAACAGAAAGCAAATCATAAATGACTGCAACAAGTTGTTTTTTATGATGGGGAAAAGTCCATTCCGTTTTGTGATTGATTGCGCTTGGGATAATATAGACCCGGCTATGAACATTCACCGCACATTTTTCGGGCGTGATTTGATTTACATTTGTTGTGGTCTGAAATATATCTATCACCGGGCTTTCACCTTGGAGAATATAAAGTACGAAAATGTTTGGCAATGGATTGAGGCTTTGCAATATCTGATGGTCAAAGCCAACGGTGGTGAATACAATAAGCATATTGCACCGTCAGGGGGCAACCATGCTTCACACAAAGGGCAATCAGCTTGCAAAAGGCTTCATCTTTTCTTGCGTTGGATGGTTCGTACCGGGTCGCCCGTTGACTTAGGCATTTGGACACACCATTTCAGCCCGGAAGTATTACACATCCCCCTTGATGTTCATGTTGCCCGTGTAGGGTGTGAATTAGGCTTGATTACCCGAAAAACGAACGACCGCAAGACCGTTGAAGAATTGACGCGAAATTTGGCGGTTTTCGACCCCAAAGACCCATGTAAATATTACTTTGCATTGTTTGGTATTGGTGAATCACAAAAACACGTTGTAAGATGAAAGATACATTCTATTTTCAACATGATTACAATGCACGAACCGACCCAAAGTTGCAAGATGTCTTAATTGAGCATGGGGCGGCGGGGTTAGGCGTGTTTTGGTGCATTGTAGAACAATTATACGAACAAGGGGGGCATTTGCCTTTGAAGTCGTGCAAAAGTATTGCATTTGCATTGCACGTTGATGTGGCAATGGTTGAAAGTGTCGTGAATGACTTTGATTTGTTCACTAATGATGGTGAAAAGTTTTGGTCAAAGTCAGTAATAACACGCCTTGGTAAACGTGCGGACATAGCGGAAAAGCGAAAAGCAGCAGCCATAAAGCGTTGGCAATCAAGCAAGGATAAGCAAGAGCAATGCAAAGCCGATGCAAGTGCACTGCAAAATGATGCAAAGGAAAGAAAAGAAAAGGAAAGAAAAGAAGATAATAAAGAGAATATAAAAGAGAAAAGCGGACACCGCTTTTCACCGCCCACAATTGAAGAAATAAGGGCTTATATTCTTGAAAAGGGATATTCTTTCGATGCTGAAAGATTTTTCGACTTCTACGAAAGCAAAGGTTGGTTTGTCGGTAAAAACAAGATGAAAGATTGGAAAGCCGCCATTCGCAATTGGGCAAAAGGAGAAAAAGAAAAGCGGTCGGCATATTCAGGCAACAAGACAACAACAAAAGTGAATGACGAATGGAAGTAAAAGACGGAAATAACAAAAAGATTCAGATGCCAAGTATTGAACAAATACTTCATGCAATCAATCAGCGTGGATTATTTGCGGGCTTCCAACGCTACCAATACATTCACTATGATGTAAATGAAGCATTGAAGATTGTTGAAGCGATTGGCAAAAGCCGGAATCCGAAATTCGTAATTGATGATGAAAACCGATTCACTTACGAAAACTTCATCAAATGGGCGCATTGCGACCCGTCAATGAAATGCCTTGACCCCAATACGGGGCAAGTGATACCGGGGCGATTGAAGCGTGGAATATACATTGCTGGAAATACAGGGTCGGGCAAATCATGGTGTTTGGAAATAATGCAAGCATATTGCACGGCTTTCGGCTTCAAAGTTCTTTGGCAAGATGATTCACAACCACGCCCCCTATGGTGGCGGATTATTCGTGCAGATGCTTTGTGTGACTACTTCGTTGAGAATGGCAATTTCCAGATATTCAAAAAACAACCGATGCTTGGCATTCAGGATTTCGGGCAAGAACCACAAGAAAACTTGTACATGGGTAATCGTATTGATGTAGTCCGGCAGCTTATCGAATACCGGGGCGACAAATGCGATGAAATGACTTTGATAACTTCCAACATGAAGATGCAAGGTGATATATTGATGAACCGTTATGGCGACCGTGTGGCAAGTCGATTGGTAGAAATGTGTAACTACTTTGAAATAAAAGGAAAAGACAGACGAAAATTATAAAATCAAACAATTATGATAACGAAAGAAACGGCAAGGCAGATTTATAATTGCCACCAACAGATTGAAGAAATCGGAAAAATCAAGTCCGATATGTGTGCGGAAGTTGAAAAAGCCCGTGAACGTGCGGAAAAAGAACACCGCCCTATTGCCGAAAATGAATCAAGTTTTGGCAAATATGGAAAGGGGATGCAATTGGGTGTTCCTGATGGTATATGTTCGTCAATGCGCATTTTCAACATTTCGCCCGAAATCGCCATTCAGGTAATGGAAGAACAAGTTGAAGTGTTGAAAAAGCGACTTCAAGAACTTAAAGCTATTGCAAAAATAGAACTTGAAGCAGATGGCAAATGAAGAATTGAAACAGTCATTGGGCGATGAACTATGTGCACTTTGCCCTTGGAAAAACGGTGAAATCGACCATCAATGTGATTCATTGTGTGAGGGTGTATATTGCGATGAAGCATTTGAAGCATTTATGGACGAGAACCGAGAATTTTTTGATGATGATGCGAAATAATTAACTAACAAATTCTATGATAACAATGAACGGTATTATCATTCAACAAAACGTGGTCTATAAGACCGAAAAGGGAACACCCGTAACGGATTCCCTAAAAGTGGCACAAGTGTTCGGAAAGCAGCATAAGAATATAATGCAAGCGGTTCGCAACATTTTGGGGTCGGCTGAAAATTCAGCCCACCGCCATTGGTTCTATGAATCAACATATCTTGATGCACAAGGTAAGCCACGCCCGATGTTCATAATGAACCGTGACGGCTTTTCTTTGCTTGCTATGGGCTTGACCGGGGCAAAGGCTATGCAATTTAAAGTTGGTTTTATTGAACAATTTAATGCAATGGAAAAGGTTGTTAGGCAAGTACAACAAGCCCCCACCACCCCAGCAATCCCACAATCCTTTGCCGAAGCATTGCGCCTTGCAGCTTCACAAGCTGAACAAATCGAGCAGCAACAAAAGAAGATTGAAGCCGATGCCCCACGTGTCTTGTTTTCACAAGCCGTTGAAACTTCCAATGAATCAGTCTTGATTGGTGAACTTGCAAAAATCATTTGCCAAAACGGAGTGAATACGGGAGAAAAAAGGCTTTTCGCTTGGATGCGTGAAAATGGCTACTTGTGCCAATATGGTGAAAGGTACAATCAACCGACACAAAAGGCGATGGAACTTGGGTTGTTCGAGATTAAGAAAACGACCATTCAGAAACCTAACGGCGACACCCTTATATCCAACACGACCAAGGTAACGGGTAAAGGGCAAGTGTACTTTGTGAATAAGTTTTTGCACAATAACCAAAAGAACTTGCAGCCATGAGAATATACATATCAGGAAAGATAAGCGGTTTGCCTTATGATGAAGTACAAGAACGATTCAATGGTGCAGAAGATTTATTGACCGAACTTGGATTTGAGGTTGCCAACCCCTTGAAAAATGGTCTTGACAAAGATAATTCTTGGAATGAACACTTATGCAAGGATATTGAAATGCTATTGTCTTGTGATGCAATCTACATGATGGACAATTGGGTGGATTCAACCGGGGCTTCAATCGAATATGATATTGCAATAAGGATGGGCAAGGATGTGTGGTTTGAATCCAATGTGGTTCGCAACAGTCTTTTTGTGTTGCAGATACAAAATGCCATTCATGAAGTAACGGGCTTGAAATTCAATGAATATATAACAAAATCAAGAAAGCGTGACGGGTTCTTTGCAAGAATGATTTTCGTGTACCATTGCCGGATGCACAAAATGAAACTTACAAAGATTGCCGAATACGTACACCGCGACCATTCAACCATGCTTCATTTGCTGAAGAAGTATCAAGATGATTTCAAGTACAATCCACAATTCAGAGAAATAGCAACGAGAGTAAACAATATATTAAATAAAACAATTAAATGATGCACAAATATGATTACCGTTGGACGTTGAAAGATGCCGACTTCACCAAGGACAAAGGCAAGGTGTTTTCTTGCTTTGCTTGTGGCGGTGGCTCAACAATGGGTTACAAGTTAGCCGGGTTTGATGTGATAGGGTGCAATGAGATAGACCACCGTATGATGTACACCTATTGCCAAAATCACAATCCGCGTTTTCCTTTCCTTGAACCGATACAGACGTTCAAAGAAAAAAATGATTTGCCACCCGAATTGTTCAATCTTGATATTTTGGACGGTTCACCCCCTTGTTCCACCTTTTCAATAGCCGGAAGCCGTGAAGATGCTTGGGGTAAGATGAAACATTTTCGTGAGGGACAGACGGAACAAGTGTTGGACACGTTGTTTTTCGACTTCATAGACCTTGCAAAGAGGTTGCAACCCAAAGTGGTTGTTGCGGAAAATGTAAAAGGCTTGTTGCTTGGTGAAGCCAAGGACTATGTAAGGCGCATTTATGATGGTTTCGAGGATGCCGGGTATTATTGCCAACATTGGTTGCTTGATGCGCAAAAAATGGGTGTTCCACAACGCCGTGAACGTGTGTTTTTCGTGTGCTTGCGCAAAGATATTGCCGCGCCTTTCCTTGTCCCGAAAGGCTTGTTCGATGTTGTTCCGGCTTTGAATTTAGACTTTAACGAAAAGCCGATAATGTTTGGTGAGGTTGCAGACTTCAAAGGTCGTGAAGCAAAGAGCAAAACAATACGTTTGCTATGGGATAACCGCCAAAAAGGTGATTTGAACCAAGGTGCGGCAAATGAAAGGTTATTCGGCAAAGGAAGCAATTTTAATCAAACTTATGTGTACTTGGATAGAATTTGCCCCACCCTTGCAAGCAAAGAATCTTGCTTGATTCATTTTGAGCAACCCCGGTTCTTGGGGCAAAGTGAAGTGTGTTGCATTTCATCATTCCCGCAAGATTACAACTTTGCCGGGCAACCACCGCATTATGTTTGCGGAATGTCGGTGCCACCCGTGATGATGGCACAAATCGCAAGCCGAATATGGGAGTATTGGCTATCAAAAATTTAGAATTATTTGTATCACTATAAAACAAAAAAAAACAATGAAATTAGTATTTTTCGACCTTGAAACAACAGGAACAAACCCCGGCAAACATGGTATTCATCAAATATCCGGGCAAATCGTGATTGATGGTGCGGTAAAAGAATCATTCGACTTCCACGTTCAACCCAACCCAAGGGCAATGATTGAAGATGAAGCCTTGAAAGTAGGTGGCGTTACCCGTGAACAAATACTTGCATATCCACTGATGCAACAAGTTTATCAAGTATTTGTGGCTATGCTTGGCAAGTATGTGGACAAGTTCAACAAAAAGGACAAGTTCTTTTTGGTCGGTTACAACAATGCCGCTTTCGACAATCAATTTTTGCGCGGATTCTTCTTGCAGAATGGCGACCAATACTTTGGTTCTTGGTTTTGGTCAAATTCTATTGATGTGATGGTTCTTGCATCCGCATACCTTGCAACCCGTCGCCCTGAAATGGAAAATTTCAAGTTATCGACAGTTGCAAAAACACTTGGTATTGTGGTTAATGATGATTCGTTGCATGATGCCATGTATGATATTGAATTGACAAAAGCGGTGTTTGACATAGTTACAGGAAATCAATATGGAAATTGAAACATTCGGGGTATTCAGCTTGTGAATGGTGATTGTATGGATGTGATGCGGAATTTGCCGGACAATGCCTTTGACCTTGCTATTTGTGACCCGCCTTATGGAATCGGGGTTGATGGTCAAAAGAAATGTGTGTGCAAAAACCCGAAACATAACCGAAAAGCCCATGAGCAAAAGGGGTGGGACAAAAATCCCCCCCCACCCGACCGAAAAGCCGATTAAACTTTACGAATGGTTGCTGGTACATTATGCAAAACCGGGTGAAAGAATCCTTGATACTCATTTGGGTTCGGGGTCTATTTGCATAGCAGCACACAATTTGGGGTTTGAAATGTTGGGGGTTGAACTTGACCCCGGATATTTCAATGCAGCCAAACAACGCTTATTGTATCACCAAGCACAATTAAAATTATTCTAAAACAAGATGTTATGAACTTTAATGAATTAGCAAACAAAGCACATTCCAATGCCGTGAAACACGGATTTTGGGAAAAGAGATTGAGCAATGAACATTGTTTGATGCTTGTAATAACCGAGATTGGCGAATTGATAGAAGCCGACAGGAGCAATAAAAGACGTGCAAAGGTAGATTGGTTTAACAAGAAAATGAAAACAAGCATTATTTGCCGAGGACTTGACCCAAATATTTCCAAAGAAAGGGGCTATGAAGTGGCATATAACGAAACAATCAAGGGGTCTATTGAAGAAGAATTTGCCGATATTGCCATTCGCCTTTTTGACCTTGCTGGGGCTTTGGGTATTGACTTCGACAAGATGAACCCTTGCCGTTATTACAGGGCTTTTGACAAGTTCAGCTTTACCGAAAACGCATTTGCCTTGTGCAAGGGCTTGTCCCGTGATGTTATCGGAATTGAAAAGCGTATTCAATTCGGTATTGAGTATGTCAAGAAATGGGCGGAATCCTTGAATGTGGATTTGGTTTGGCATATCGAGCAGAAAATGAAATACAATGAGAACCGACCGACGATGCACGACAAGGAGTATTGACAAGCAAAAGCAATGCACTTGCATAACACTTGGATTATTCACCGACATTGAACCAATCCCGGAATGTGCCACCAATTTGATTGATGGCAAAAGGTTCAGAACACCATTGGATGTTGCAAATGAAATGTTGCGAGAATGTAGGATTTGGCAAAAGAACAATCCGAGTAAAAACGTAATGGATATAATAACGCCCGATTGGGTGAAGTATATAAAACAAAATTTATAAGTTATGTTGCAATTAGAAATTATTGGCAATCTTGGAAATGATGCCGAAATAAAAGAGTTCAACGGAAAGAAGTATGTTTCAATGAATGTCGCACATTCAGAAAAGAAAAAGGATGGAAGCGAAAACACCGTTTGGGTGTCCGTCCTTTGGTATGGTGACGGTGGCGGCTTGTTCCAATACCTGAAACGTGGTTGCAAGGTGTTTTTGCGTGGTCGTCTTGTGCCAAAGGCATACACTGATAAGCAGAATCAACCGCAATGCGCCTTGAATATGTATGCCAACGAAGTGAATTTGTGCGGTGGAAAGCAGGACACAGCACAACAGGGCGACAATACCAATGCCCCGGCGGGTGGCGATGACTTACCATTTTAATGTGATGCCTTATGCCAAAGTATGACAATATTATTGCCATTGACCCGGACAAGGACAAATCGGGCGTGGCTTTCTTGCAGCCAAAAACAAAGGCTTTGGAAGTTGCTAATTTGGCATTCCCGACATTGCTTGACTATCTGCAACACGCAAAAAAGGAACAATCCAAAAGCGGTGAATCCTTGATTGTCGTTGTTGAAGCCGGGTGGATGGTAAGGAAAAGCAATTTCCATGATGCACAAGGACACCGGGCGGAAAAGATTGCAAAGGATGTCGGGGCAAACCATGAAACCGGGCGGAAAATCATTGAAATGTGCAAGCATTATGGAATTGAGGTTGTGCAGCACCCGCCATTGGTGAAGTGTTGGAAAGGCAAAGACCGTAAAATTACACATGAAGAATTGGCTTCATTTACGGGCTTGATGGGTCGGACAAATCAAGATGCCCGCGATGCCGCCTTGCTCGCATGGTCTTTTGCCAACTTGCCTATAAGGTTGAAACTTTGATAAGTTGTGCCTAACTTTTTTTGCTAAAGCGCGTATTACTATAATACACGCTTTAATTTTGCATTTGCATTGCAAACTAAATTCAAAAGCAGATGAAACCAATTGATTTTGCGCAATCCACAAAGGTATTGCAAAGACCGTCCACAATGACGGAAAGCGAATGTCAGTCATTGCCCGTTTGGGGTGATGGAAACCAATGTGTGTCATGTTGGAAAGCGACATTTAAAGAGAGATTAAAGATTTTGTTCACCGGGAAAGTGTGGTTGGGCGTCTATTCAGGCAAGACGCAACCGCCCGTTTTCGTTTCGGGTGAATCGGTGTTTGTGAAAGAACCGCTAAAAGCCCGATTCTTGGCTTTTCTTGCAAAAGTCAAGGAAAGTATCATTGAGGCATGGGAAAGCACCAAGGAAGCCGCCAAACAGCCCGACAAACGAAAGCATTTCTTTGTCGGTGTTTTGATTTCGCTTGTTATCGGTACTTTGCTTGGTTGGTGGGTCGGATTCACCGCCGGAAGTCTTGCCGGAATCTGCAAGGAATGGTGGGATTCAAAAGGACACGGCACGGTTGAAGTGATGGATGTGGTTTTCACGATGATTGGTGCAGCTTGTGCAATCCCATTGTCGTTATTGTTTTACTTCTTGATTTGGTGATGATATGGCAAAGATGATTGAAGCAAGCATTGATTCTTTGATTCCTGATGATAAGAATTTCAACAAGGGAACGGAGTTTGGCGAACACCTTATGGATGAATCATTGCGGAAATTCGGGCTTGGGCGGTCAATCCTTATCGACAAGAACAACCGAATCATTGCAGGAAACAAGACCGCCGAAAAAGCCGCTGACATAGGCTTTGACAACGTGATTATTGTTGAAACCAACGGCAATTCCCTTGTGGCGGTCAAAAGAACGGATATTGATTTGGATTCAGCCAAAGGACGTGAACTTGCACTTGCTGACAATGCAACGAGTAAAGCAAACCTTTCGTTTGATACGGACTTGATAATGCAAGAAGCCGAAAAGTTCGATTTTGACCCGGAAGATTGGGGTATTCCGATGGAACAAGGCGATGAAGAAGAACAAAACAATGATGAGGGTAAAAAGATGATTGACACACGATTGATTGTTGAATGTGGCGATGTTACCAAATTGTCATTGTTATTCAGCGAGTTACAAGACAGAGGCTTTAAGTGTGAATTGAAAGAATAGTTATGATTGTAATAAAATCAACGTAAAAAAGGAGTTTGAGGAATGGCAAAGTTCAATAAAAAAACGGTGGACATGATTGTTGGGCTTGTAAAGTCCGATACCTACACCATTGCGGAAATTTGCCGTCAAGTAGGAATAACACCGAAAACATACCATCAATGGGTGAATGATTATCCCGACTTTGCCGATGCAATCGAGCAAGCAAAGGCAGAACGGATGCAAGCGATGGTGATTGAAGCAAAGAAATCCTTGATGAAGAAGATACAAGGCTATGACGTTACCGAAACCAAGGTTGTAACCATACCGGGTAAGCAGAAAGACGAAAAGGGCAATCCAAAGCCTATAATCAAGGAACAAACCACCACAAAAAAGCACATTCAGCCGGACACGGCGGCAATCATATTCACCTTGACGAATGGCGACCCGGAACATTGGCGCAACAGGCAATCCACCGAGGTAACAGGCAAGGACGGCAAAGACCTTTTCGCAAGCAAGACCGATGAAGAATTGGATAAGGAAATTGAGGAATTGAAACGCAAGTTGGAGTAATGCAGAAGCGGGCGGACAAAATAAAGTATTACAAGGCATTGAAAGAACGGCTTATTCGTGAAAGTCGTTCCGATTTGTTGCGCTTTACAATGTCCACAATGCCCACGTTTCGCCCGGCAGACTTTCACCGCCGATATTATCATGTATTGACCGACTTTGCAGATGGCAAGATTCGCAAACTTATGGTCTTTATGCCACCCCAACATGGAAAGTCCGAGGGTTCAACAAGACGTTTACCCGCTTTCTTGGTCGGTAAGAATCCTGATAATAAATTGGCGATTGTGTCTTACAATGCACCCAAGGCAAGGAAATTCAACCGAGAGATTCAACGTATTATTGACAGTTCTGAATATCACGAGATATTCCCGAATACCAACTTGAATGCTTCAAATGTTACAACGGTCGCGGGTTCTTGGTTACGAAATGCCGATGAATGCGAAATTGTAGGTTATCGCGGTGGCTTCAAGACGGTTGGCGTGGGTGGAGCATTGACGGGTGAACCCGTTGATATTCTAATAATGGATGATATTTACAAGGATGCTAAAACGGCATGGTCACCCATTGTCCGTGAAAGTGTGTCCGATTGGTATGATACGGTTGCAGAAACCCGACTTCACAATGATTCCCAACAATTGATTGTCTTTACCCGGTGGCATGAAGATGATTTGGCAGGTACATTATTGCGGCAACAAGGGGTATATGATGAAAAGGAAAACCCGGATGGATGGGTTGTTGTCGTGTATAAGGCAATCAAAGAGGGAAAGCCGACCGAATACGACCCAAGGCAAGAGGGTGAAGCATTGTGGGCGGAACGGCATAATCTGAAAAAGTTGCAGTCCATACGTAAGCGAAATCCGCAAGTGTTCGATTCCTTGTATCAACAAGACCCACAACCACGTGCCGGACTTATGTACGAAAGTGGCTTTGTAGAATATCTTATTCGTCCGGCAACAAAGTATGTCAAGCGCAAATGTTATGTGGACACCGCCGACACGGGCGCGGATTACTTATGTGCGATTGTGTATGATGAAACCGATGTGGGCAACTACATTGTAGATGTCCTTTATACGACACGTCCGGTTGAGTACACAGAACCCGCGCTTGCAAAGATGCTCACTAAACATGATGTTGCCGAATGTATTGTGGAAGCAAACAATGGCGGTCGCCTATTCAAGAATAATGTTGAAAAGCAATGCCGATTGTTAGGCAATGCCAAGACCAAGTTTTCTTCATTCCATCAAACGGAGAATAAAGAAACACGCATTTATCAACATTCAGCAATGGTTCAGAACCTCACGTTTATGCCCCAAGGGTGGAAAAATCTATTTCCTGAATTTGCAAAGGCGATTTGCGGTTATCTGAAAGCCGGAAAGAATGAACATGATGATGCCCCCGATGCTTTGACGGGTACGATTGAAAAGCGTGCAAACCGCAAGAAATCGGACGTGGCAAGTCTTTTTGGATTTTAATGTATCACTATAAAACAAATAAATTATGACAATTGAAGAAATCTTGAAGTTGGCAAAGGAAAACAAAGGCAATGATGCCATTCCCGAATTGAAGTCCCACCGATATATCCCGCAGCCGGACACAGAAGCCGCGAACAAGGCTTTGAACCCCAAGTTGCATGATATAAACGACCCTATCAAGCGACCCGACAAGCGCGTGAAAGTCACGGATGATGCACAAGGTGAATCGGCACAAAAGATTATCGACACAAACGGAGAAAGCACGAATTTCCGCACGGTGAAAGTGGCACGTGTCGCCCTTGCACTTCAAAAGTTGATTATTTCCCGCGCCGTGTCGTTTTGCTTTGGCAATGCCCCGGAGTACAACAGCACCCCGGAGAATGAAAAGCAAGCAATGATTGTAAAGGCATTAAGCCGCATTCTTTATGATGTCAAAAGCAAGTCATTGAACCGCAAAATCGGGCGGTCGATATTTGGTTACAAGGAATGTGCGGAGTATTGGTACACGGTAAAAAAGGACAAGAAGCATACCAAGTATGGATTCCCGACAAATCACAAGATGCGTTGTACCTTGTTTTCCCCGGCTTTTGGTGATACGCTTTATCCGTTCTTTGATGAAACCGGGGACATGGTGGCATTTTCAAGGGCATTCAGTCGTAAGGACAGCAAGGACAATGCGATTGATTACTTTGAAACATTCACCGACACGGAACATTGGTTGTGGGTAAATGGGAATAATGGATATGAAGTTGCTTCCGGCTATCCAAAGCCCATTGCAATCGGCAAAATACCAATTATCTACGGGCGACAACCCAAGTTTGAAACCGAAGATGTGGATGCCCTGATTGACCGTTTGGAAACCTTGCTTTCTAACTTTGCAGACACTAACGATTACCATGCAAGCCCGAAAATCTTTGTTACCGGACAAATCAATGGTTGGGCAAAGAAAGGTGATTCCGGTGCGGTTATCGAGGGTGAAGATGGCGCAACCATGCAATATGTGTCATGGCAGCAAGCCCCGGAAGCGGTCAAGTTGGAGATTGAAACCCTTTTGAAGCTGATATACACAATCACGCAGACCCCCGACATATCCTTTGATTCCGTCAAAGGTCTTGGGGCTATTTCCGGAGTTGCCTTGAAATTGCTTTTCATGGATGCCCATCTAAAAGTCCAAGACAAATGCGAAATCTTCGATGATTATTTACAACGCCGCGTGAACGTGATACTTGCATATATCGGTCAAATGAATACCACACTTGAAGAAGAATGCGAACAAGTGGAGATTGAACCCGAAATTGTGCCATACATGATTACAAGTGATATTGACGATTTGAACTACTGGCTTACAGCCAACGGCAACAAACCCGTAATATCACAAGAAGAATCGGTTGAAAAGGCGGGCATTTCAAATAACGTAGGTTTGACAATGCAGAAAATCAAAGAGCAATCAACCATGGAAAATTCATTTATGATTGGTGAACCTCAATTGGATGGCGATGCGTAAGGTCTTGTTTACAATATTGATGGTACTTTGTCTTGCAAGCTGCAAGGAAAGCCCGGTAAGTGGGTATGTTGTCGGGAAAGCATTTATCCCGGCACATACCACCACCCATTACAATATCGTGTTGAAAATGCCGCAAATAGAGCGTGTTCCCGACCAATGGATTGTTTGGGTGGCTGATTCGTGCGGTGTCCACCGTTGCCACATTGAGAAAAGCACATTTGACCGATTGAAGCATGGTGAGTTTGTAACTTCAAAAGGAACGTATTATGGCAAAACGAAATAAAACAAAAATAGCAGAATCGAAATACCATTGTCAAGATTGCGCCCATTCTTATGATTGGCATGAAATCGGGGCTAATGGCAAGCCTTTCATGTGCCGTTGCCCCTATTACACGAATGGCAAATATTGCCGATTCTTGAACGACCCACAATGTGAACACTTCAAAATTCGGAGATAATGGCAAAGCGACAAAAGACAATACGGTTTTCGATTCAATCATACGATGCAGCACATTACAGGCAAACGGAACAATATACACAAGCCGTTAATGCCTTGTTTGACCGTGCCACCGCCGAGATAGCAAAGGCGGCGGCAAAAGGTACATACAACCCCGACAAGCCCTTTTCTTTTGATGATTATCCCGGTGTTAAATCTGTAATGCAAGGTGTAACAAAGCAACTTGCCGACCGAATGATAACAGTTATCGAAACGGGGTCAAAGAAACAATGGTTGTTTGCTTGTAATAAGAATGATGGCTTCATTGCTTCAATAATGGACACGTCAAAGTTAAGCAAAGCAAGGTTGAAGAAGATGCAAGACCGTAACTTGGAAGCATTACAGACATTCCAAGGGCGCAAAGTAGAGGGAATGAATCTTTCGCAAAGGGTATGGAAATATGTAGGGCAATATAAAGCACAATTGGAATCCGCCCTTGATGTCGGTTTGGGTGAGGGTCGCAATGCCGCCCAATTATCCCGCGATGTCCGGGAAAACCTTAAAGAGCCAAACCGATTGTTCCGCCGTGTAAGGGATAAGCGCGGAAACCTTGTGTTGTCAAAAGCCGCCAAAGCATTCCACCCCGGACAAGGTGTTTACCGTTCTTCATATAAGAATGCGATGCGCCTTACACGTTCCGAAATCAATATGGCTTATCGTGAAAGTGATTTCTTGCGTTGGCAATCACTTGATTTTGTCGTTGGTTATGAAATTCGCAGAAGCAACCATGAACCATTGTTCAAGTGTGATATATGCGAAAAGTTGGTTGGGCGTTATCCGAAAACATTCAAATTTAAGGGGTGGCATCCGCAGTGTATGTGTTATGCCGTGCCTATCTTGATGGATGAAGAAACCTTTGATGAAAACGAACTTGGCGACCTCAAAGCCGCATTGCATGGCACGCAATACAAGAAGTTGGAAGCCAAGAACCTTGTTACCGATGTGCCGGACGGCTTCAAACAATGGGTGAAAGACCACAAAGAAGCACAAAAGAAGTGGGCTTCAACCCCTTATTTCATCAAAGACAACTTCAAGGATGGTCAATTGTCCAAAGGCTTGAAGATTGCTTTGCCTACTAAACCAACCGTTCAAGTTGATGTTCTTGCACCATACAAAATGCAGATTGCCCAAGCAAGGCAACAGGCAACAAAGTGGGGCTTGTCCGTGCAACTTGCAATGTTGGAAAAGTACGTTGCCGACAAGGATATACCAAGCATTCAAAGCAGAATTGCAACCATTCAATCAAAAGCAATGCAAATGGAACAAGCCGATGCGGATATTCGCCGCAAGTGTGCCGAATGGGGGCTTAACACATATCCACTTGATGAAGCAATGCGCAATCCTGATTCAAAGAATATCTTGGCAAAGATAGCAGAATTAGAAACAAGGTGCATGGAAGCTGAAAAGGAATATAAGAATTATATTCAGGAAGCACAACAAGCAATCAACGATGCACAACAAGCCAAGGTTAATTCCTCTGATGTTTCAAATGATGTTGTTGCCGTCAAGTCAGATAAACGCGATTGGATTTTAGGAAAAATATCTATCATGGAAAAATTACGCAAACTATTAGATTTGATTGCAAAAGCAAAAGGAAATGCAGAACCAACAAAACTTGATGAAGTCTTTGATAAAATAGAAAAAGCCGGGGTTGAATATCGGGACGTTGCAAAATTGCCACAAGTTCCAACGGATGATGATATTGTTAAAAGGGTCGGTGGCGGTGATAAAACAAAAGGTTCTTGTGCTTCACTTGCCTTTGCGTATGTTGCAAACAAGAGTGGATTGGATGTGTTAGATTTTAGAGGTGGTAAAAGTTTAGATTACTTTTCTTCTCGCTCAAATCTTTATCATATTTGCGAAAAAATAGGTGGATATTCTAACCTTGATATAACAGGGCTTCAACTATTGAAGCAAATGCAAATAGGTAAAACATATTATGTTGCATGGGCAAGACACGCAGCTATTGTTCGGCAAGTATCAAAAGGAAAGTATGAATATATGGAATTGCAGAGCGCAATAACTAATGGTTGGAAGCCCCTTGATAGCAAAATTATGAATTGGCGTTTTGGTGGCAGGGGACGTGATGTTGGTTTGTTGATGGATATTGAATTGTTGCAAAAGGATTCAGGATTTCGCAAAATGGTTGGTTATATCAATACATCCGAAACCGAACAAAAGAAAGGTGCAACAGGAACGATTAAATAACAAAGGCGGGGTAATTCCCACCTTTTGTTATTTTCTATCCTTGAAGAAATCCGCCCATTCCGGGTTTTCTTTATCGAAAGTAACCTTTTCTTGGGGTGACAGTTTCCAAGGGTAATCCGCAAAAAGATTAAAGAACCGTTTTTTGTCAAATGTAAAAACGTGTTCCCCGATATGGTCAGTTTTCACCCAATAAATTGTATCCGTTTCGTTCCTTTTATAAAACTTGCTTGCATTTTTTTCCATATCCTGATTATTTAGATGATTGCCATTCCTTGCAAGACGTTGGATGATGCACTTTTTGAATCATAGTTTTGTTTTGTTGGCACAAATGCGACTTCAAACCAATGTCATAAACACAATGTTTGCAAGTCCAACAACATATAAATGAAAAATCCTTATCCATTCTTGTTTGGTAATTTTCTATTTGTTTTCTTTCGATGTATCACACCCCTATAAATGATGCACTTATTGTTTCGGTATGGTCTTGTTTCGGTAATACCATAAGACCACAACCGCGACTTTGATACGCCTAACTCAACCGGGGTGAACGTGTCGAATATGGCAGCAATCGAACCGAAATAATGGTGGTTATCGTCACCAAAACATACATGATATATTGTATTCCCATTCATTATTCACGTAATTTATTCTTGATAACACTTTCAATCTTGCCCAATTCTTCAATCGTTAATGAATCAACACTATCATACGACTTGAAGAACTTTGAAACCTTATTGCGCAAAGAAATTCGTTGTTGTTCCTTGTTGTGAGCTGCAATATCTTCATCCGTGGCAAGTCGGCAATGTCTATAATTGTCGCCAATCATTGAACCGTCCTTTTTGCGAAAGCGATGTGATTTGACTTCAAATTGTTTCGGTGTAACCCTTGTAACTTTGTCAATGATAGTATAATTGTACCAACCGCCACTTTCAAAAATGACAATATCACCGACCTTGATGTTTTCAAAAGATTGTTCCATATCACTTCAAATTAAAATCAAACCATTCACGGGGCGAATTGACCGCCGCTTTTTTAACTTGCCGATAAAAGGCTTTATTCAACTTTCGCAATCGTGCCAAATGTTCATGCGGTTGCCAATGGAAGTCCGGCATTACTTCATTGTTAGCCGCATATATGCCGCCTTGTTTGGGTTCAAAACGTGCAAAGGCAACCAAGTGTCCGTCTTTGATGAAAACAATGTCTTTGACGGCTTTATTTGACTTGTGCCGATATGCCAAAGTTGTGCAAGCACTGTAATAATCAACAATTCTTTTTTGTTGTTCCATTGCTTTTTTGACCTTTTCTTGTTGATTGTGCCGGAAGCCACGCAAGTTCCCGGCAACCGTTTTACGGTATTCGGCAACATTGATTGGGTCTTTCCCAGTTGCCATATCATACGGCAACAAGCCGTCATTAAACATCTTGACCGCACGGGCAAAGTTTTCCTTGTCCACAATCTTGTCGTGAAGTTCTTTCACGAAATCCACCGTCAAACCGTATTGGCTTGCGAGTGTTTCAATACTTGTCTTTTCCATACAAAGGTAATTATTTTATTTAATACAACCACTTATCTTATTAAGTATAATCTTTGATTCCTTAAATCTTCTTTCAAGGTCAAACACGCTTTTGCCCTCACCTTTCATGGGTTCTTCCAATCGTGTTTGTATATCTTTCAATTTTTCCCAATAATCGGGCAAGAACCGATATATGTTTTCTAATTCTTCAAGATTCTTGTTTCGGCAGCACCAACAAGATACCCTTTTGAGTATTTCGTATAATCGAATGTTGTTTTCATACCAAAAGAACCCTTTACCATAACAATAATACAGACAATCGGATTCCGTCATTTTCCATTCATCCAAGGGAAATATTTTGTTCCCCTTGCGCTCCTTTTCAAGTCGTTTGGGTTCATCATGGGCAATGCCGACATATTCAATTGCATCATTGCAATATTTTTCCAATGCTTTTAGCTTCGCAGATGTTCCCCATCTACAAGCCCCACCGCACCAAGAATAACCATGTTTGTGTATTATGTTTGTACCACGTTTCTTTACCGGGGTTTCAAACATAAGGTAATCAAAAGGTTTATCCGGGTGTAATTCCGTATATTTGATATTATGCCGTTTTAATAACGGCAAAACCTTATCCCGCACATCATAGATTGCTTGAAACTCTTTACCTGTATCGTAAAACACGACTTCATCAAGTGGGTATTTCTTTTCTATCAATTTAAGGAGCATTGCCAAACTATCTTTGCCAAAACTCACGCTTGCAATATATCTTTGTTTCATAGTAACACACATTTGATTATAGTAATTTCCACGTTGTTTCAATACACATAACCGCCACAATTTGCCCGGCTGATTGAACGATTGCATTTCAATTCAATTGGTTTGTTGAAGCTGATTGCGTAGCGATTGCCACATGAAAGAATCAAGAAATCAACCGACGCTTTGTATTCATCAACTGATGTTGGCTTGTATTCTTCTTTTGGAATAAACTTATCTTCATTCGTGAAGTAACCTTTTACTTGTGATGTTTTCATTGTTGCGAATATTATTTGTTATGTATTATAGTAACATACCGCAAAAATAAGCGTTATATTTAATAAAACAACTATTTCAAGAAATAAAAATGCAAATGCAGTGCAAAAATGTGGATAAGTAAAGCATAAGTTCAAGTTTAATCTTGTATGTGTTACTATAAAACATAATACTTTTGTGATTGATTTGTTTAACATTATAATTATCGGAAAATGAGAGAAACAATTTTAGCATTACTGATTGCAAAATTTTCAGGCGTGCGAAAAGACGGACTTGTTGCATTGGCACGTTCACTTGCGTTACAATGCACGACCGAAGATGAAGCGAAAACCCTTGTGGATAAGTTCACCGATGCGCAAGTGAATGAGTTTGTCAAGGATTACCGCGCCGATGTGGACAAGGAAGTGTCCGAAAGCAACAAAACCTTTGAAACCAATCTGAAAAAGAAGTTCGATTTGGTTCAGAAAACCGAACCCGGCGGTAAGAAGAACCCGAAAGACACCGACCCCGACGACATTGCAGCCATTGTAAAAGCGGCGGTTGATGCGGCGGTTGCCCCTTTGAATGATAAGTTGAATGGTTATGAAGCAAAGACTATTGCCGAAACAAGGCTTCAGGCATTGAACGAGAAGTTAAACGGATGCAAGGACGAAAATTTCAAGGCTCAAACCCTGAAAGACTTTGCCCGGATGAACTTCAAGGATGATGCAGATTTCAATGAATACTTGACAGGCAAGGAAGCGGACATTGCAACGGCAAATCAAAACAAGGCTGATGCTGATTTGAGCAATTCAGGTGGAAGCCCGCTATTCGCCCAAAAGGAAGAAAGCGGTATTTCAAAAGGAGTTGCCGAATATGTGGAAAGCCTTAAACCCGAAAACACCACGTTTAAGGGTAAAGAAATTTAAGTCAAATTCTAAAATTCAAAACAATGTCATTGACAATCAAAAGGAAAAAGGACAATCGCGTTGTGAAGTGCATTCTTCACCGTGTAGCGGACATTCCCGGTGGTGTAACCGTTCAGGTTGCAAACTTGGGTGGGTCGGCATTGTTTGAGGGAACGCCCATTGGTAAGGGGGCAAATGGTCTTTATGTGGTCTGTAAGACGGCGCAAGTAATCACCGAAGCGACCGAAGCGGCAACAACTTATGAAGTAGCAAAAGGACACCATTTCAAGGTTGGCGACCGATTCGCAACGGCAGCTTGTAACGGTCAGACCATTACCAAGATTGACAAGACCGATGCAGCCAAGGACGTTATAACCGTAGGAACAACGCTTGGGGCTAAGATAGCCGCCGGAACTTGTGCATTTGAATCAAGTGGAGCAAACAAGACATTGAAAGTTACCCCGGTTGCCATTACGGGGTCAAACTATGATGTTGAGCATGGCGACAACTTGTTTGTTGATGCGTGGGTTATCGGTGTGGTAAATGAATCCAATGCCCCCGCCGTGGACAATGCCATTAAATCGGCATTGAAATCAATTGTTTATGTGTAACCCCAAAAGTAAACCAATATGCAGAAATCATTGATGGTTGGGTTGAATGAAAAGGATATGGAAGCCGTAATTCGTAGTTACGACCTCAAAGATTACTATTATCCAACCCTTTTCCCGCTGAAAGAAACAAACTTTCTGACGTGGAAGATGCTTGAAGCGCAATCGGGCTTGAAGATTGCCGCCGACCTTGTGGCAAGGGGTGCGACAATTCCGAGAAAGACCCGTGAAGCAATTTCACGCATTCAAGGTGATATTCCTAAAATCACCATTTCGAGAGAAAAGAACGAAGATGAATTGACCGAATACGACATAATGGTTGCAATGTCGAGCAACAACCCCGACTTGAAAGCACTTGTCGAATTTTGGGCGGAAGATACCAAGTTTTGTTGGTATGGCATTGCAGCCCGTGCCGAATGGATTGCATTGCGTCAAATTTCGCTTGGCAAGGTTAAATTCACCAATTCCAACAACGCGGCGGTTGTTACCGAATACGATGTTGATTACCTGATTCCGGCGGAACAAAAGATTGGTGTTGCCACTTCTTATTCGTCCGGCTCGGCTGCAAAGCCATTGACAAAGGATTTCCCAACAGCTTTGAAGTTGGGTAAGAAATTGTATGGTGCAACCTACAAATTTGCATTTATGAATGTTGATACTTTTGAAAAGTTTGCTTCACAAGAAGAAGTCTTGAAGAAGTGTTCTTCATTCATTCAGAACGCAACAGGCACGCAAGATGCACCGGATTTGGCAACCGTCAACGCATATCTTGCCAAAAAGAAAGAATTGTTCCGTGGCTTGCAGATTATCGTAATTGACCAAGACATTACGATTGAACTTGCCGATGGTTCGCGCACCACTTCAAACCCGTTTGAAGATGATGTTATTCTTTTCTCTGAAAGCAAGGTTCTTGGAAACACCTATTGGAAAAAGCCTATTGATGCAAAGAAAATGCCCGGAAGCGTTGCCGAAAAGGTTATGCACGGACATACCTTGGTCAAGAAGTATTCCAATGAATCACCCGTTCAGGAAGTAACCGAGGGTATCGCAAACCTTTTCCCGGCTTGGAATCTTGCCGGAAGAAGTGTTTTGATGCAGACCAACGCAACTTCTTGGAATAAAAACTAACATTGACCGATGGGGCGTGATGATTTCGGTTGTTTCGCCCCAAGGTCTTTTGCAAGATGGTAAGTTATGACAAACAAAGAGTATTTGACCAAATCATTGAACGGACTTAACCTTATAGAAGATGATATTGATGTTATCTTGGCAAAAGGTGGTCTTGATGCAGATAATAAAGCGGATGTGAAAGCGTGTGATGTGGCGGTTTACAACCGAATGTCCGTTATCCTGAAAGGAATGTTGCAAAACGTGTCCGAGGGTGGATATTCTATTTCTTGGAATATGGAAGCCGTCAAGTTGTATTATGCTGCATTATGCAATGAGTTGGGCAAAGAAAATGTGTTGGTCACACGTCCGAAAGTTCGTAACCGTTCAAATATTTGGTGATTATGGCAAACGTGAAGCAATATCCGCATTACCTATTCATTGAGGTTGCCACCGAATCCGTGCAAGATTCACAAGGCAATTGGACGGAATGCGAACCGTCGCGCAAATTCATATCCATGTGCCGTGAGGAATCCGATGGCAAAGGCACGGAATATCAAGTTGCCGGGGGTGAATACCAAAGAGCAACATCTGTAATTCAATGCCCCAAGACTTGCCCAAGGGTAAACAAGGGAACAAGGGTGATTATTGCAAACGACATTGATTGTACGGACATACGCATTGCCGGAATATGCTTGAACTTTGACCCCTCACAATTGCATTCAAGATTATGGGTATAAAAGCGAACTTCACCAAAGATGATGTCAAGAAGCGTTTTGATGCTTTCTTGGATATGGTCGAGCAAAAGCAGATTGCAAGATTGCAAAGGCTTGGTGAAATGTGCTTGATTGAAGCGCGCAACAACAAAGGCTATATGATGCAGACGGGGGCTTTGCTTTCGTCAACAGGCTATGAAATTTTTGTTGATGGCGTTGCAATACATGGTCAATTTGATGCCGCAAGTGGTGCGGAAAGTGAAGCGGCGGCAAAAGGTGTTAAGGCAGGACAAAGCATTGCCGAAAAAATCGGCAAGGAAACCAAGGGTGTTGCCCTTGTTGTGGTTGCCGGAATGAATTATGCCGCCTATGTTGAAGCAAAAGGATATAACGTGCTATCAAGTGCCGAACATCTTGCAGAACGGGAATTGCCCCGAATGTTGGAAAAGTTGATAACGAATATCAAACGTGCAGCGGAATAATGAAAACAGCATTTGACACCGACGGAATCTTGTTTGAATTGCTTAATGGCAAAACGTCCATCAAAGGCGGTTGTTATGTGGGTGATGACAGACCCGAAAATTCAACCGATGAAGATATTGTTGTGAATACCATTGATTTGTCGCAAGACACATTGCCCCAAATAGGTACGTCAAACATCAATATATACACCCCGGACACAAGCAAGAAAATCAAAGGCAAGATGCAAGTTTCGGCAAATCGCACACGGTTGAAAGCCTTGGCGGAAGAAGCCTTGGAACTTGTCAGAAATGCGAATATAGATGGGTTGAAGGTGATTCCCGGCAATATGTCAATAATGTATGAGCCGAACACCAAGCAACATTTCATCAATATTCGTATTGATTGGAACATACAAATAGATTAAGTTATGGCAGTACAAAGAACATCATTGATTACGCTTGGACTTTGCGAAATCCAAGTTGGCGCAGCCGGAGCAGATGGTAAAATGCCCGTGGAAATGGCCAAGATTGGCAAGACCTATAAGGACACTTGCAAAATGGCACAAGATGCGTCCGATGTCACGGAACATTTTGAAGAGGGCAAAGCCGCACCCGAAGTTAGGAAAAAGGCACGCAAGATGCCCAAACTTACATTCAGCATCATGGATGCTAACGTTGATGACCTTGTGAACTATGTAGGTGGTGAAAAGGTAGAAACAACGAAGTGGGGATATGATGGTAATGAAGTTGTGGTGAATAAGGCAATTAAGGTAATCACCGAACAAGGACTTGATTTTGAAATCCCCAATGGTGACATAGAAGCGGTTATTAACGCTGATATGTCTGCAAAGGGCATTTTTCTTGTTGATTTCACCGTAACGCCATTGGCGGTAAGTGCAGGTAAAGCATTGCGCGGTGTGCCTAAGAGTTAAATTTTCGGGGCATACCCCCCAAGCCCCGGAATGCAATAGCGTGTTTCGGGGCTTAATTGTTTATTGATACAATAATATGGCAGACGATAAAAAGAAACTTGAACAAGAACGGGCGGAACTTAACACCCTTATCAACAAAGGTGTGTCATTTGAGGTCAAAGACACTGAATTTGAGGTTGAAAAGAAGTTCTTTGGGCTTTTCAAAAGACATATACCGCACGAGATTACACGCACGTTCAAAATTGACGAATTGACCCTTTCAACCCTTGACCGCATTTCAGCCGAAACAATCGAATTGACGATTGATGAATCATTGATGAAATCGGATGATTCCATGAAACGTGCAAGAGGACTTGCCCAAAAGCATTCTATTAGGTGCGCAAGAATAATTGCGATTGCCGCGCTTGGTGAAGATAGGTTGATTCCGATACATAGGAAAGGTGGTACACGGTGGGTTGAAGATACCAAGCGACTTGAAGAACTGACTTCATTGTTCGCTCGTAAAATCAAACCATCAGTTTTGTATAAACTTTATGTCCTTGTGAATGCGATGTGCAATCTTGGGGATTTTATGAACTCTATTCGATTGATGCAACAAGAAAGAACCACAATGCCGATTCGGATAGAGGAAAACAACGAGGTCTAAACAGTCCATACGGTCGCCGGGGGGCTATATGCCAACATTTCGGCTGGACTTATGACTATCTATTACATGGCATTGCATGGTCGGTTGTCCAACGTATGATGATTGATGCCCCAAGTTATGACATGAACAATGACACCGGGGTTGAAGAAATCGAATTGACGGAAAACAACAGTGAGCAAATTTTGAATTATGTAAATAGTTTGATGTAATATGGCAGAAATTGACGGTGGGGCATTGTCTTTCAAGTCCATGATGGACAATGACCAACTAAATATGGCGATAGATGAAACCTTGCGACGGGTGCAAGGCTTTTCCGATGCCGTTGTTGGTAGTGGTGATGTGATGGACAGAACCACGCAAGAAATGGTTGAATGTATTGAGATTCAACGCAAGGTTGTTCAGGATTTGGAAAACAAATATTCGGATTTGAATGCAAAGATAAATGCAATTGAACCCGGTGATGCACAAGAAATCTTGATGAGTGAAGCCATTGCGGTAAAGCAGGAACTTAACGCGGAAAAGAAAGCCCTTACCGCATTGACTGTTGAATTGAACAACTTGCAATCAACCAATGTACGGTGTGCGATGTCGTTTGACCAAATCCGTACCACTTTGGGGCAAATCGGCGTGGCTTGTGAAGAACATGAAAGGGAAATTGCAAGTTTAAGCGATGAATACGACCGTTTAAGCCAAGCGGCAAGCGATGCTTTTATGTCCGGGCATGATGATGATTACCGGGCATTGAAAGACCGGGCAAGTGCAATCAAAGGAGAAATAACAGTTCGTCAGCAACTTTTAAATGAATTGCGTGAACAATCGGATGCCCTTGAAGATGAAGCAGGTAAGTTGGAAGAAGTAGCCAAACAAGCGGATAAAACGGCACAATCCCATGTTTCTTTGCGCACCCGTATTCGTGACCTAAAAGAAGAAATGGCTGCATTGATAGCCGATGGTGTTGATGAACAAAGTGAAGCCTATAAGGAATTGGAAGAAGAACTTGGGCGGTTAATGGATATTCAAGGGGATATTCAAGCACAAGGAAGTGTTCTTGCTAATGATGAAGCCCAATTCCAAGGCATGATACAAGGATTGTCGGGTGTCGTTGGTGGATTCACAGCCGCCCAAGGTGTAATATCATTGTTTGCCGGAGAAAACGAGAATTTGCAAAAGATAATGTTGAAAGTTCAATCCTTGATGTCAATCACCATTGGATTGCAACAAGTGGCGCAAACTTTAAACAAGGATTCGGCTTTTCAACTTGTAACCATTAACGGCTTGAAAGAGTGGTGGAACAAGTTGTTGGCAATCGGGCGTGGTGAACAAGTTGCATCAACCGCCGCAACGGTAGCCGATACAACCGCGACCATTGCAAGCACGGCGGCAGAAACCGCACACACGGCAGCAACCCAAGCAAATACCACCGCACAAGGAGCAAACACGGTGGCGCAAGGGGCGAATACCGCTGCAACGGGAGCGCAAGCAGCGGCGGCAACCACCGGAACGGTCGCCAATATAGGTCTTGCAGGAGCATTCCGAATGGTCGGTGCGGCGATTAAGTCAATCCCGGTATTCGGTTGGATTCTTGCAGGAATTTCGGCTTTGATTGGTCTTGTAGCCCATTTTGTCGGCAAAGCGAATGAAGCCAAGAAAGCACAAGAAGAATGGTATAAATCCATTGCGGAAAATGCTTACAAGCCTATTGCATCAATTGAAGAATTGTCGGTAAAATGGAATGCCCTTGGTGATGATATGGAAGCCAAGAAAAAGTTTGTTGAAGCAAACAAAAAGGCTTTTGATGATTTGGGGGTATCAATCAATGGGGTTACAGATGCCGAAAATCTACTTATCAATAATAAGCAAGCATTCATCAATGCTCAAATTGAAAAAGCCAAAGCAATGATTCTTATTCAACAAGCCCAAGAAAAGGTGAAAACTTTGATGGAAAAGGAACAAGCATACAATGCGATGCCGGATAATGTAACCAAAACGCGTTCAATTAAACATGGGGCAGGAATGGGCGCATATTGGACAACAGAAACTTATGTTGTTCCTAATGAAGAAAAGGCAAAGGTAAAAGCAAGTATTGAAGCATTGTACACAGAAATCACCCAAGTATTTACCGATGCAGCCAAAGCAGAATCCAACGGTTTCAATTTGATGAAACAAGCTGGAATTGATGCTTCACAAACGTATGCGGATGGAACATTGGGGGCTATTGAACAAGCCATTCAAGCGAAAGAAGCCGGATTAAAGAAGCTGAAAAACAATGAGGCATACGAGCGTGAATTGGCAGAAATCGAAAAATTGCAGAAAAAAGCCGATGCAATTACAGGCAAGAAAACAACCACGGGTGGAAGCCAAAACAATAAAGACCCATTCTTGGAAAAATTGAACAAGTATAAAACCGAATATCAACGATTCAATAAGTGGGTCAATTCGGGTGATGCCATATTGGTTCAATCGGCACACAAGGAGTTTGAAAAGTTGCTTGGAGAGGGTGCGACATACATTGATTACTTGAAAAACCAACGCGACCAAATTTTGTCGGTTGATGTTGCCAACCGCACCAAGGTGCAAAACAAGCAATTGCGACAACTTAATGATGCCATTGCGGAAGAAACGAAAGCAACGGTTTTGGAAGCATTCAACAATGAATTGAATGAACAATTGACCAATGCAAGCACCGTTATTGAAATGCTTAAAATAATAGAGCAAAAACGCAAAGAATTAGCGAAAGATGGAACGGAAGTGGACAATGCAAAAGCCGATGCCCTTAATGATGCCGAAAAGAATGCCCAAGAGCAATTGAAAGAGGAAACCGAAGCATTATTGGTTGAATACGCTTCATACGTTGAACAAAAACGCCGTCTTGAAGAACAATTCAACAATGATGTCGCCTTGCTTATGCGACAAAGAGAACAAGCCACCACGGATGCGGAACGTGCCAAGATTGACACGGCAATACAGAACCGCAAAAACAAATACACCAATGATGTGAACGGCATTGGTGGCATTGATTATGATGCGATGTTGTCGGAATATGGTACGTTTGAGCAGAAGAAACAAGCAATCATTGATGAATATGAGGAAAAGCGCAAAGCCGCACAAGCGGTCGGCAATACTGAAATGGTAGAAGCCTTGAATAAGGCACAAGCAGAAGCCCTTTCTAAATTTGCCCTTGACGAGTTACAGGCACACCCGGATTGGGAATTGATGTTTGGCGACCTTGACGAAATAAGTACACGGAAACTTCAAGAATTGATTGATAAAATCAACAATCTTGATGGCACATACCTTGGAGTTGAGTTTGCCCCGAAAGACCTTGAAACATTGAAAGAAAAGATTGGGCAAATGAAGAAAGAAATTCAAGAGCGCAACCCCTTTTCTTCTTTGGTTTCTTCAATCAAGGACTATATCAAGGCAGAAGATGAAGCAAGCAAGAAAACAGCCCTTACAAATGTGTTCAAAAGCGCAAGTGGTGCAATTGACCTTGTAGGCGGCACGCTTGATGCCGTAACGTCCGGGATGGAAAAGATGGGCATTACAATGGACGAAGAAACCCAAGCGATAATGAATGACATTGGCGGAATCATGGATGGGGCAAGCCAACTTGCAACAGGTATCGCAACGGGCAATCCATTGTCTATTATTCAAGGTTCAATCGGTATATTATCGTCTGCATTTGATTTGTTCAACTTCAAAGACCGAAAAGCAGAAAAGCAAATCAGGAAGCACCAAGAAGCCATTTCACAACTTGAAAAGGCTTACACTCAACTTTCATGGGCTATTGATAAGGCTTTGGGCGGTGAGGTGTACAAGAACCAACAAGCTGCAATCCGTAACATGAAAGAGCAACAGGAACATTTGCGTGCATCTTGGGAAGCCGAAATTTCAAAGAAAAAGACGGATTGGGGCAGGGTTGATGAATTTAAAGAACAATATGCCGAATTGGAACGCCAAATTGCGGATATGTACGATGAGATTTCAAATGACTTGTTACAAACCAACGCAAAAGACTTTGCAACCCAATTAGCGGATAACTTGGCAACCGCTTTCAAGGCTGGTGAAGATTCGGCTAAGGCTTTTGAAGAAACCGTGAATCAGGTTTTGCAAAACTTAATTGTGAACCAATTGAAAAAGAAATTCTTGGAACAGCAGCTTCAAGGCGCACTTGACCAATTGGAAAATTCAATGGGTTGGTGGAATGGCGATACTTTTGTTTTTGATGGTTTGACAGATGCGGAAATTGCCGCTTTCAAAGCCAAAGTGCAAGCAGCCGCCAACAATTATGAACAAGCCTTGGGCATTTACAAGGATTTGTTTAAGGATTTGAATGTTGAAGAAACGGATGATTCATTGACGGGAGCAGTCAAGGGCGTTTCAGAAGAAACCGCAAGTATTGTTGCCGGACAAATGAATGCAATCCGTATCAACCAACTTGAATCAACGGCAATTTTACGTCAATCATTGCAAGCCTTGAACACCATTGCCCAAAACACGGCATACAACCGCTATTTGGCAAGAATCGAAAGAATTATCACCATACTTGAACGCAATTCAACGGGTGATTCTTTGAGGTCGCAAGGTTTATCATAAATGAAAGTGTTTCACTATAAAACAGGTAATATATGAAACTATCAAAAGAACTTGCCCGGCAAGCAAAAGCCAAAGGAATATGTACATCTTGGCATAATGAGTTGCAGAATTTGCAAAACAAAGAAGCAATGGTGGAAATGTACTTGAAAGGCATTGATTTTTGCCTTACCAATGATTACCCCAAAAACGACTTCATAAGGGAGCATTTTAAAGGAGTTATGGAGAAACAAGGGGTTTTCCTTGATGATGATATAAAAGTTGAAAATATGCCCAAATGCGTATGTTTGGGAAAGACTTGCGGACGCATTGAAGTAAAAGGATATGAAGTTTGCGAAATCTTCGTCAAACATAATTCAGAATTGAATGTGGTTGCCAAAGACAATGCCTTTGTTATGATTGACATTTACGATGATGCCGTTATAAGTGTTTATGCAAGCGACCGGGCAAAGGTTTGTGTGAACCATCATGGCGGTTCAATAAACAGATATGCAACAAATGATGCCGTTATAAAAATACGGGTAAAACATAAAAAGACTTATTGAATATGGATGCGAATAATATTATTTTCCAAATGCCTTTTGACGAAAGCAACGGTTCTTTGGTTGCTTTTGATTATAGCCAAACCCGTGCAGACGGAGTTGTGAACGGTGCAACATTCGTTGCCGGAAAGAACGGCAATGCAATTTCGTTTGGCGGGTCGGACACTTGTGATGTGTCCAAATCAGTGTTACCCACCATGAATGTTGATTTCTCAATTATGATGTGGGTGCAAGGTCGGGAAATTGAATGTGGTTCACCTCAAAAGATGATTTGGTTGCTTAATTTTTCGGGACTTGAAAATTTCATTGAAATTCCTATTGAGATACCCCCCGGTTCTTGGTATTCATTTGCAATAACAAGACGCGGTGCATCATTCAATTTTTATGTCAATTCATCATTGGCAAAGACCTTGACCAAATCAGGGACTTTGCTTGGTGTATCATTGTGCCAAGACTATTACGGTGGTGAATACGGCTTTGGGTTGCTTGATGATGTCAAGATTTACAATGTTGCTTTGTCGCAAAACGAACTTATCAATGAATTGTCCACAAGTAAACAACAAGCCTATTTGTTGGATGGTGTGAACTTCAAGGAATATGGCGTATATGTGTCAGGTTCGGACGGTGTAATGAACCGCCCGAAGATGAAAGCCCCCGCGACATTGAATTGGGATAATTATCATGGTGAAAGCGTTGATTTATCACATAAGTTCTATGAATCAAGGGAAATCACCTTGTCTTGCTTTGTCAAAGCTGAATCCAAAATGGACTTTATCAAGAAGATTACCACTTTTGAACAACAGTTTGACAAGACGGGAACAAACCGCCTTGTCATTGACGTTCACCCCGTGAAACCTTTGATTTATGAAGTGTATTGTAAAGATGCCATTGAAATATCAAAGGAATGGAGCGATGAACTTATGGTTGGCACATTCAAGTTGAAGTTGATTGAACCCGAACCTGTGAAACGAGTGTTGAAGCATATACGTGTGAATGAATCAACCAAGACTTGCACAATAACTTTGACAAGTACCAAATATGTGAACATCTATTGGGGTGATGGTTCAGTTGATTATGACATAAGCGGTGATGCCGTTAAAATCACACACAACTATGATGTGAACGGTGATTATTTCCCGGTAGTGACGGGGTGCATTGATGAAATTTCTTCATTTGAAACAAATGCTATTATTGTATGGGAGCGAATATAATCATTACACAGCCTAACGGAAATCGTGTGCCAATGCAGAATCGGCGCACGGCAACCGGGATAACGTCGGCAAAACAGAATTGGGGTTTGAATGCGGAAGATACGGTGGACATTACCATTGAATCGCCTTTTCCGCAAACCTATAACATTGGCGATAAAATCACCGTGTTTGGGCGTGATTATAAGTTGAACCGCTTGCCGTCGGTCAAGAAAACAGGAATGCACCAATTCCAATATACCTTGCAATTCGAGGGTGTGCAATATGACTTGTTTCGCATTACATACGACTTGACCATTGACACCACCACCAATGAATTGCAGGATGTGCAAGGCGACACATTGACGGGTAATTTACACCGTTTTATGACGGTTCTTATTGCCAATGCAAACCGTGTGTTTCCGGGTAAATGGAAATTGGGGGCTTGTCCTGATACTATTGGCGACAAGACTTTGACATTTGGTGAATCCGACAATTGTTTGTCGGTATTGCAAAACCTTTGCAATCAATCCAACTTCAATGTTGAATTTGAAATTATGCAATCCAATGGCGTTTACACGGTCAATCTTTATGAGCGTGTCGGGCAAACATTGCCTTTTACTTTCGAGTATGGCAAAGGACGTGGCTTGTATGACTTGTACCGGGAAAACGTATCTTCATCAAATATCGTTACCCGTTTGAAAGTGTATGGCTCAACCGAAAACATTACTTCAAAATACCGTGCCGACCGCCTTTGTTTACCGGGAAAGACAAAGGGGCAATCATACATTGAAAAGCCCGAAATGGTGGCAAAATACGGAATTTTTGAGGGGCGCAAGAACTTTGACAATGTGAAGCCGTCATTCACGGGGTCGGTTGAAACCGTGGTTGATACATTCAGCTTCATAGACACCAAATTTCCCTTTGACTTGAACGCAAAAGACGCAACGGGCGAAACATTGTACCTTATCAACGGAGTTGCGGCAAAAATTCATTTCAACACGGGCAATCTTGCCGGATATGATTTTGAGGTAAAGAGTTACGACCACGCAACCCACAAATTCACGTTGTTAAAGACAACCGACGACCGGGGCGATGTGTTCCCGTCCGAAACGTCAATGGCATTCCAATTCGGAGTGGGTAATGAATACAAGATACTTGATGTCGCTTATCCAAGTGATATTGAAGCGGAAGCGGAAACGGAATTGGCGGAAGTGGGAAACAAGTATTACGACCAAAATTGCCAACCCAAAGTCCAATATGGATTGAGCGTTACCAAGGCTTTCTTGGAAAAGTTGGTTGGAACAAATGATTCGGTAACGAATTTCTTTGCCCCCGGTGATTTCTTGCACGTTGTTGATGCCGATATTGACGTTGACAAGGCTATTCGCATAAAATCCTTTGTGCGCAATATTCTTGACCCATACGATTACACATTGACCATTTCGGACATTACAACCAACGCAACCATTACCAACCGCGTGATTTCGGACTTGGTGGAACTTGACAAGATTGTTACTATTAACAACCTGAAAGACCCCACCCGCGCCCGTGCAAATTGGCGGTCAAGCCGTGAAGTGTTGAACATGGTATTTGACCCCGACGGCGATTATTATACCGACAAGATAAAGCCGGGTTCAATTGATACCCTTGCCTTATCGGTAGGTGCAAAATCAATGCAATTCGGATTGATTAACACGGTGTTCCAACCGAACTACAATGGCAATCCAAGATTGGTGAAGTGGCAAGGCGGTGTTTTGACACACTACACTATCAAAGAAGAATCGGCGGTGTCATGGGTGATGGCAGACGGTCAAACAACATTGACCGGGAATAACAGTGCATATTATCTTTATGCAAAGTGTGAAAGGAACGGCAATGCCGGGGTGTTTATATTCACCACAAGCCAAATCAAGGTTGAAGATGATGTGAATTATTATCATTTCTTGGTCGGTACGTTAACAAGTATTGACCCCGAATTGAATGTTCGTTCTTTGGCTTTGACGTATGGCTTTACAATGGTGAACGGTCGTTTCATCAAAACCGGGCGTATTGAATCGGCAGACGGCACAACCTATTTTGATTTGGACAATTCCGAAATTGGCGGGCGTATTGTTTTTTCTTCCAATGGGCAAGAAAAAACTCTTGAAGAATTGGGGCGTGAATCACTTGAAAGTAAGGATTTCATAAACAACACGTTGCCGGGAATCTTGGATTCTATCAATGAGCAGATAGACGGAAAGATAGAAACATGGTTTCAGACAACCGACCCGGCTTCAAGTTGGACTACAACAGAAGTGAAAGCGGAACACGTTGGCGAT
>JABLTQ010137178.1_pt1 | contig 43714 bp, 37 predicted proteins | sample 7160101 | NCBI WGS metagenome assembly JABLTQ01 (sample SAMN14651228, study PRJNA627086) | human gut metagenome | isolation source: feces | host: Homo sapiens | reverse complement strand
TGGTGCAGGGCTGCATCGACGTGCTGACCTTGTTTCTGTTCCTGATGGCGGCATCCCGTATGTATGACCCCATGCAGGGCGCTTTGCAGAATCTGGCGGCGGTCATTGCCATGCGCACCAATGTGGGACGCATGAATGAGATCCTGGATTACCCCATCCAGACCGGCAGCGAGCAGTTGACCAATCAGGGCTGCGACATCGTGTTCGACCATGTGGGCTTTGCCTACAACTCCGGCGAGACAGTGCTGCGGGATGTTTCCTTTACCGCAAAGCAGGGGGAGGTCACGGCGCTGGTAGGCCCCTCCGGCGGCGGCAAGACCACTGTTTCTCGGCTGGCGGCACGGTTTTGGGACTACCAGAAAGGCTGCATCACCGTAGGCGGCATGGAGGTTTCACAGATCGACCCGGAAAAACTGATGAACCTGTATTCCATCGTCTTTCAGGACGTGACCCTGTTTGACAACACGATTCTGGAAAACATCCGTCTGGGTCGAAAGGGGGCCACCGATGAGGAAGTCCTTGCGGCAGCAAAGCTGGCAAACTGCGAGGAATTTGCCGAGAAGCTGCCGGACAAGTGGAACACCAACATCGGTGAGAACGGCTGCGCCCTTTCCGGCGGCGAGCGTCAGCGCATCTCCATCGCCCGTGCCTTCCTGAAGGATGCACCCATCATCCTGCTGGACGAAGCCACCGCCAGTCTGGATGTCGAGAATGAAACAGCGATTCAGGAAGCACTGTCACGCCTTATCAAGGATAAAACAGTTCTCATCATCGCTCACCGGATGCGTACCGTTTCCAGTGCAGATAAGATTGTGGTGCTCAAAGATGGAGCGGTAGCCGAACAGGGATCGCCTGCACAGTTACTGCATGAGGGTGGCGTCTTTGCCCACATGGTACAGCTCCAGACTGAGAGCCAAGGCTGGTCGTTGGCGAAGGCATAACAGAGAAGGAAAGCGAAACGGCCTGAGTCCTGTGCACAACACAGGATTCAGGCCGTTTATTTTTCATGCTAAAGCGCCAATCAGGAAAGTGTCCAACCGAACAAAAGGTTTGGACGCTTTCCGATTTGCCGTGGTTTGCATTATGCGGCGATGGTTTGGGTTTTCAGAAAATCTGATTGGCGCCGTTCTAATCGTGTTTGTTCCGTAATAGGATACCGGATTCCTTTTCCAGTGGAAAGCGCATAACAGCGAATGATTCCCAAAGAGGCAATGGACACTTCGGAAAGCACACTGAAATAACACAATGGCACATGGTATAATGACAACGTGAAATCGGAATAGTGGAGAATTTTTAGATTGCCGCCCGTCCAACCAAATCAATGAAGGAAGTACATAGGCGAATATGACGGCAATAAAATGTGGAGAGGGGGGTGATGAGAAAGGTACATGAACCCTGATGAGGGTTTGATTGCGGGGACAGCCGCAGAAAGGAGTAAACCAATGAAAACAAGACCCACAAAAAACAAGAGGATGGCAGTCCTGCTCACGCTGTGCATGGCGCTGTCGCTGCTGCCGATTACGGCGTTTGCAAATCAATATACCCATACCTTACCACACGAAGGTGGAAACAACCGCACAAGTAACAATAAAAGGCGCAGATGGAATTGAAATTGAAACCACAGAAGTGAAAAAATCCAGTGATTTTATTGAGGGAGGTTTGAGTGCCGATGCGGTACAGGCAGAAATTGCGAGAATTGACGAGGAAATTAAGGTGCAGTTCTCCGCAAGAGGGTCTGTCACCATGGAAAAACGCATCGGTAACATGGTGTTTGACCATTTTGAGAGTTCTAATATTATCAAACTAGATGACGATGAAACGGGCGGCGTGAACAAAGATCTGCACGTCAACGAGTATCAGGTCTATCAGATTACCTATGACCTGATCGTGCAGGAAGCCCCACAGCCAGCAAGTACTATCACCGCTGCTGCTATCGAAAATGCGAAATTCGACTATCAGGCGGGGGATGCACCGCAGGCGACAGCCACAGTAGCGGCCGCCAATGCAGATAAATATCAGATCGCCTATGAATGTTGGCAGCAATTTGAAAATAACAATCCTGTTGCCGCCTGGTATTCTGATAACGGCTCACATGGATCTCTGCCGACTATCACGGAATTTGAAAGCGGCAAAAAATATATGTATTTCCTGATGCTGAAGCCGAAAGACGGATATTCCTTCAGCAATGATGTTGCCATGACGGTGAATGGGAAAAGCGTAAAGTCAAGTTTGAGCGGAACATTCCTGTATGCTCCCGCCGTTAAAACGATGACTCCATCCATTGTTGAAACCAATATCAAAGAGATTCGACTGGATGGCGTTGCCTTGAGCTTTAAGGCCGGAGACAAACCGAGTTTCAGCGGTTCCGTTCGGAATCCTTATGTAGAGATTGTCTATCAGGAGTGGCAAGGCATTGCTGAGGATGGCTATATTATTGGCATCACATCCAGTGATAAAACAAACAAGTTATACGGTGACAGGCTTCTCACCCAATTCAAAGACGGCAAAGAGTATCGTTATAGCGCAATCTTTAAGATTTCTGACTCAGGCAAGAAGAAGGGATGCTATTTCACTGAGCGCACAAAGCTCTACATCAACGGTCGGGAGATCGACCAGCTGCCTGATATGATGGGCGATGACATTTCTTTCTACCAAGTTCTGTCCATAACGCCAGAGGCAGAAAGCCTTGAGCCTTCCCAGAAGTATACTGTTACCTACACCGATGGTGTGGAGGGGGAAGAAATCTTCAAGGATCAGAGTTATACCGTAGAATCCGGTGAGGCTACTCCTGCCTTCGATGGCACACCCACCCGTAAGGGCTATACCTTTGCTGGCTGGAAGCCTGAGGTTGCCGATTATGTAACGAATGATGTTACCTATGAGGCTGTTTGGAAGTCCAACTCTGTATCATCTACAACGCCGAGTGAGAACAAGCCAAGCACAGGCGGAACAACAAGTCCGAAAACCGGCGATACCAGCAATCCCGTCCTCTGGATCACGCTGCTGTTTGTCAGCGGTGGTGCAGCGGCCGGTACAGTGGTAATCGGCAAGAAGAAAAAGACCATGAAATAAGCGACCTTACGAAAGACGGTTCGCCGACTGCACTACAGGCGGTGAACCGTCTTCTTTACAAGAGAATATCTCGAATATGTAACCCATTCTTTGTAAAAATGTGTCGCTGGATTTTACGAAAATGGCCCATCTTTATAATTAATAGGTGTATCTGGGTAGTATTGGGTGCTGCTCCGCAGATAGACTCATTTTCTATGCTATAATCAAGCGTTGGTGCTGAGCCGATGCAAAATAGAAAGAAAAGAGGAATTCTTATGATTTACAAAACGATTGTAACAGACTATGCTCCCAAAGCAAAGAAAATGGCAGGCGAGATCGAAAAAGTCATCAACGAAAAAGCAAAGGAAGGCTGGGAACTGGTGACCTTCTCCGTGACCAATTCCTGTAAGTCGATCCTTGTGTTCCATGTGCCAGAGAGTCAGAAACAATAAAGCAAATAATGTGAAGAATACGGCGATTGGATCCAATCGCCGTATTGCGCTTATGCTGCTGTAAACCGTGGAGAGCAGTTTTAGAAAAGATGCCTGTTCTGCGGGAAATTCCACGGCACATAATGGATGGTAGATTTTACGGTTTTCCTCTCACGGTGACAATGGAATCTTGTCTAGTTCAAATTTGTTTACAGGAGGATGACGATGCGGCAAAGAGCAGACAAACTGAACGCTCTGCCGCCATTTGTGAACAAAGAGTTTCTGGGGCTTCGAGGAGTCTCAAATGAATGAAGTCATTATGAAAACGCCTGTTAAGATAAGCGTGCAATTAGGTTCGGAGCGCCCACAACGGGGGTGTGCTTGAATATGAGAAACGCACCAGGGGGGACAAGAACAACACTTCCGTGGTACAGAGTTGGCGGCCGCATTACCAAGCAGCAAAGGGAGCGCGGCCGGCATTGACCTGGGAAATGACTGTCTGCTGTTTGGTGATTTGGTTTTGCATAAAGGCCATGATGATAGTGCCGATGAGGGCGAGGGCAGAGGCAAACTGATTGTGACAAAAAGAACGTCCAGCAACGCTGGACGTTCTGAGAAGGGGACGGGCTTCTGTCCCAGATGGATTGCCTGCGGGCAAGAAACTGCGGGTTTGCAATCGGTCAAGACAGGCTGTCTTCACTGGGGATGAGGACGGCCAGGATGATGTAGAGCAGGATGCCGCTGCCGCCCAGGATGCAGAACAGAACCCACAGAGCACGAACCAAAGTAGGGTCAATGTCGAAATACTCTGCGATCCCCCCGCAGACGCCGGCGAGCATTTTGCCGGATTCAATTCGATATAATCTTTTCTTCATGAGGAGCACCTTTCTTTCGTAGTTGCAGGACGGGAACCCGTTGGTTCCCATCGGTTTCATCTGCCTTTACTATAGCACGAGGGGCGGTGGGGTTCAATCTATATTGGGATAAAGATGGATTAAAAAATGCTGAAAGAACAGATGAAACAACGGGAAACGGTGCGGGGAGAAAGCGCTTGCGGCATAGGACGTTTAATGGGGATTCATTATAGATGCGGAACTGCTGACGTTAGCGCGATGCTTTGCTGTGTCTGTGGAGAGGCTTTATCAGGATTGGCAGAAAACCGAAGAATCCTGCACATGAGTTTCAAAACGTGAAAATTGATTGCAAGTGCGGAAATAGATTAAAATCGTGAAATACAAAAGAAAAATAAACCGGAAAAGTTCTGGATTTACAGCAGGCGGTTGTCGTGAAAATGCGCAAAAATCCTTGCGATTTATTGTGCGTATTCCCAGAAAAGTCAAAAGTACGGGAAAACGATTGTGCCGAGGGGAGATTTTTAGTATAATTTTAACAATCTCTCGTCTCACATAGGCGGGAGCGCTGCCACACAACCAAACCATAGAAGGAGGAACCTCATGTCTGCTGAAAAATTGAATCCCGTCAACCCTGGCCCTCTGGGACTGCTGGGCTTTGGGATGACCACCATCCTGCTCAATCTCCACAATGCGGAGATCATCCCACTGTCCATCGTCATCGTTGCCATGGGGCTCGCCCTAGGCGGCGCGGCTCAGATCATCGCCGGAATCCTGGAATTCTGCCACGGCAACACCTTTGGCGGCACCGCCTTTGTGGCCTACGGCTTTTTCTGGTGGTCGCTGGTCTTGATCTGGGTCTGTCCCTTCGACAGCATCGCCGCTGGAGATTCCACCTCCCTGGGCTTCTATCTGCTGCTCTGGGGCATCTTTAGCCTGTTCATGTTCATCGGTACCCTGAAGCACAACCGCATCACTCAGGTGGTCTTTGGCTCCCTGACTATCCTCTTTTTCCTGCTCTCCATCGGCGATTTCACCGGTGTCCACGCCATTCACCTGGCCGCCGGCTGCGTGGGCATCTTCTGCGGCGCCTGCGCTGTCTACAACGCTGTGGCCCAGATCTTGAACGCAGAGTATGGCAAGACTGTTCTGCCGGTGGGTTGAGCGGACAACGGAACTATGATGAAAAGCGCCTGCAATGCAGGCGCTTTTTCTGTGAAGAGATCAGGCAGGCTGTCTCACGATACCCACGAACAGCGGCGAACCGTCTGCTCCGGTGAGCACAAAGAGGAAGGGGCGATCTAGCACAAAATCTACTTCTTCGGCAGGTGGGGCGGACATGGCATCCACAGACATCACGGTGAACGCAGCGGCGGTGCAGCCATCCTCGTCAATGGTCACCCGTGCCGCGTGCTTGGCCTGGGACAGGTAGGCGGGCTGTTTGTCCTGGGTCAAGGGGGAGAAATCCGCTTTTTTCCGGTCAAACACATCGGTGATCCCCAACGTGCGCAAGCTCTCCTGTAAATCCAGGTCGGAAGCGACATCAAATTTAGGGATGGAACGATGGATGGTCAGGTACTTCGTCTGCTTCCAGCCATCCGGATGGGTCAGGAGCTTTTGCACCTGTTTGTCCTGTAGCAGCGCTTCTGGGTTTTCCCCGTCCTCCGGACGGAAGAACCACAGGAAACCGCTGTTTTCCAGCGCTTGGGAGACGGCAGAGAATCGGTCGCCCCAGTAGTAGCTGCCTGTACGGCTCTGGTGGAGAAAATCACAGGTCACATCGCCGTCCGAACCATGGAAGGTGTCCGGCTTGGTATTGGACTTGTCAAACTGATTTGTCCACTGGGCACGGTAATATAAGGTGGTGGCCAGGGCGATGAGGGTTTCCGGCTCTAAGGTCACCCCTTCGGCCTGCTCCTTCAGCATCCCGCCGGTCTGCTCGTTCAGCCAAGTTTGCAGGGCTTTGTTGTAGGAGGCTGAACCCATTTTGCCTTGGAAGGTGCTGGTGTAATAATGCTGCGCCAGAGCGTCCAGAGTCTTTTGCGTATAGGGTACGTCCTCGTTCAGCCACAGGGAGGAGGCCAGACGGGAGGTCACTGTGCCGTCATCATTGTAGTTGGCATTCCACAGGGCGCTGACCTGCGCTCGCAGGGCGGCAGGGTCTTTGCTGCCCAGCACTTGCAAGATCTGCTTCTGGCTCTCTCCGGTGGTGACCTCAGTAAGCATATCCAAGGCCAGGTACAGGTTCAGGGGGGAGCAAACTTGATTGCCCTTCTGCTCTCCCTGGAAGAAGGCGGACAGATGGTTGGCACAGAACTGGTTCAGGCCATCCTGGTAATCTTTGGGCTGGTTTTGCTGCTTCTGCTGATCTGCTTGCCAGGCATCGTAGGCGGCCTGGAAGCCATCGCTGTCAAAGTCGCCGTTGGCTTTGACGTAGTCCTTCTCATTGGGATAAGACGTCAGCTTGGGATAGGTGGGCTGCGCCAAGGCATCCTGAGAGAGGGGGGAAGGGGCGGCAGAACTGCTGGTGCTGTCGGCTCCATGCTGGGCGCAGGCGGTTAGGGCGGCGGCGAAAAGGGCACAGGTCAGCAGCAGTGCGGTCAGTCGTTTCATAAAATACCTCCTTTTCCAGCGGGAAACGGGAATGTCTGTTTCCCTGTGTTGGCGTTGCCTTTTGTCCGCTCAGTGTAACATATTTTTCCGGCCAGTACAATGAAAAGGGGGAAAACCAGGCTTTTCTTTCCCAAACGAACATGATATACTAGGATTTAATTGAAATTGAAACCAAAGGAAGTGAATTGTATGATGGATCACCTGTTCAATGACATGGAACAGAATCAGAAATTAGAGGAGATAGAAGCGGAACTGGAGCGGCAGAGAGAGGCTGTGCTGAAAGAAGCCATGACGCAGTATCAAGACGCCGCTATGGATGGCGACCCCAGAGCGCAGTACGCTTTGGCGCACGCTTATTTCCAGGCACAGGACTATGTGACCTCCTTTTCCTGGTGGAGCCAGGCGGCAAAGAAGGGGCTGACTTGTGCATGGACCCGAGTGGCCTTGCAGTATGCGTATGGCTTGGGCGTGGAGCAAGATCAATCCATGGCGATGGATTGCCTGTGGAAGGCCATCCACGGGGATCCGGAGGATATGAATGCCCTGGCCTACCTGGGGTTGTTTTACGAGCAGGGGATTGGCGTGGAAAAGAACCTGGAGCAAGCCCTCTCCTGCTATCGTCAGGCGGCAGAGCACGGGGATCCGATGGCACAGTTCACCTTGGGGATGTGCTATTTCTTCGGCAACGGCGTGGAGGAGGATCTACAGACGGCGCTGAAATGGGTGAATGCTGCGGCAGAGCAGGATTGGCCGGAGGCACAGTACTTCCTGGGCTTGCAGCATTTCCTAGGCGAACGGGTAGATCGGGATCTGTATCTGTCCCTGAGCTACCTGCGTAAGGCGGCTGCCAACGGCTCCGTTGACGCCAAGCAGCTGGCGGAACTGGTGGAGCACGACATCAGCGTGGAAAAGCAGATGCGAGATGTGGACAGCCTGAACGGGATGTTGGATCAGTTCGAGGCTTATCTCAACAGCTTCGGGGATTGTGATGATGACGAGGACGAATGACGTCCGATCGAAGGAAAAACACGCAGTCGATCTGACTGCGTGTTTTTGGTTTATCGGTGCTGCAGCAACCCAGCCAGATGCCCGCTGGACCAGGCCCATTGCAGGTTAAATCCGCCGCAGTCTCCGTCCACGTCCAGCACCTCACCGGCGGCATAAAGCCCGGGACACCGGCGGCTTTCCAGAGTCTCCGGATCAAACTGGCTGGTGTCCAGGCCGCCGGCGGTGACCTGGGCGTGTTCCAAGCCTTGGTCGCCAGTCACCGGCAGGCGGAAATCTTTGATGTTCTTGGCGATGGCGGTCAGGTTTTTTCGGGTCAGATCCATCACGGCATCTCCCAGCTTCCGGCCGCCGTAGCGAATCACCGTCCGCCCCAACCGGTTGTGGAGCATCCCAGTCAGCAGGTTTTCCAAGGCCAGTCCCGGACAAAGCATCTGCCGCTGTGCCAGCAGCTCCACCAGCTCCTCTTGGGACACATGGGGCAGCAAATCCAGAGACAGGAGCACCGGTACGTCAGCGGTCACGGCCAGACGGGAGAGCTGGAAGATCACCGGCCCGCTGACGCCGTAGTCGGTGAACTGCACCTGTCCCGCTTCCTCTGCTGCCAGCTCCTGTCCCATCAGCAGCTTCACCACCGCATCTGCCCGCACGCCCTTCAGGGATTTCGGCCAGGTGGGGTCGGTGTTCAGCTGCACCAGGGAGGGGTGGAGACGGGTACACTTGTGGCCTAGAGTCTTGGCCAGCTGGTAGCCTGACTTGGTGCCCCCCAGCTTGGGTGCGGCGGCGCCGCCGGCGGTGAGGATGACCCGATCTGCCCACAGAGAACCGGCGGAGCCGGTCAGGGTGAACCCGCCGGGTTTCCCCGGCCGAATGGCCTCCACCGGCCAGTCCGTCCGCACAACGACTCCGGCGGCGTCCAGCGCCAGGCGCAGGGTGTCCAGGACGCTGTTGGCTTGGTCAGAATAGGGATAGCACTTGCCATCCGGCTCGGCAATGGTCAGCAGACCACGCTGGCGGAAGAACGCCAAGGTGTCCGTCACGCCGAAGGCGTCCAGGGCAGGGCGGACGAAATCTGGATGCCCGCCATGATAGTGGCTGGGGGCGCAGGTCAGGTTGCTCAGGTTGCACCGGCCATTGCCGGTGGCTAGCAGCTTCCGCCCCAGGCGGGTTTGCCGTTCTAACAGAGTGATGGTTCCCTCCATCCATTCTGCCGCTGTCAAAGCGGCCATCATTCCGGCAGCGCCGCCGCCGATGATCGCAAGTTCCATAAATATGGCTCCTTTTTTGTTCCGTTGTCCCTATTATACTGGAAAAGGGACAGGAGGGAAAGAGGGGGACGGACAGAAAAGCCCTTGACAGATTGGGCGGGCGTGCATTAAAGTAAGGGGACAAGAGAGAGGACCCCCATACTGTATTGCAGAAAGGAATCCGAATGATGAAAAAATTGCTCAGTGCCATTTTGGCCGTTTCTATGCTCTGCCTGTTGATGGGCTGTTCCCAGAACACCCCCGCTGCCAGCAGCACTCCGGCTCCCGCAGCCAGCGCCTCTGTCCCCCAGACAGAACCCACCCAGTCGGAACCCGAGCAGGCTGATGCCTCCGCATCCGCCGCTGCCGCATCCACCTCGGAGAACCTGCCCGATGAAAAAACCGCTGCCAACCAGGTCAGCAAGACGGGCTTCCTCACCGGCGCCTTCTTGAACGATGCAGAACAGTCCGAAGACAACCAAAACTCGGAAGATGAGTTGATCTATCAGATCGGCTGCGCTACCATCGTCAGTGCCCGCTTTGAAACCAGACATGGCGCAGAAGCATTCATGGATGAATACGCCAATGGTGCGGACATTAGCGAACCCAAGGATGTCACCGTGGCAGGCCGGGCTGGTACCCAGTATCACTGGGCGGCTGGCAGCAATGAGGATTCCAGCGTGACCGATGCCGTTGTCACCGAAGCCAATGGCAAGAGCCTGCTCTTCCTGGTGACGAACAGCGCAGATGCCGCTGCCGGTTACAACGATGCTGGCCCTGTGCAGGAAGCGGTGGACAGCTGGATGAGCAGCCTGATGGTTGCGGAATGAGCTGGATACACAGTGCTTTTACAGCCCTAGAAGTTACTTCTAGGGCTGTTTTTCTGTGGTCGGTTGCTCCGCAGACGGAAACATGATATGCTGAACAGAGAAAACGAGAGGGAAGGGATGGAGATTGCCGTGAGAGAGAAAGCGGAACCCTTTGCCCCGGTGATCGCCCTGCTGCTCCTGTTGGTGGGAGCTGCGGTGTTTGGTCTGTACTTGGGGTGGGCACTGGTGGCAGGGGCAATCTTGTTCACCTTGGACGCCAAGCGCCATGGCCGCACCTGGGAACAGGTGGGGAATATGTTGGCGCAAGGGCTGAAAAAAGCCTGGATCGTGGTGCAGGTGCTCTTGGTCATCGGTTTGCTCACCGCCAGCTGGATCTCCTGCGGCGCCATCCCCTGCCTGGTGCGTCTGGGGGCTTTGGTCATCCGTCCCCACGTCTTTCTCCTCTGCACCTTCTGGCTCTGCGCTGTCATGAGCTTTTTGCTGGGCACCAGCTTCGGCACTGCCAACACCATGGGGGTGGTCATGATGACTTTGGCACGAGCGGGCGGGGTGAGCCTTCCCATGACTGCCGGCGCGATCTTGTGCGGGATCTATGTGGGGGATCGGTGCAGCCCGATGTCCTCCTCGCTGCTCCTGTTATCCACCTTGACGGAGACGGAGCTGTATGACAATGTGGGCATGACGATAAGATCCATGCTGGTGCCTTTTGTGGCCGCCAGCGGCGGGTATCTGCTTTGCAGCGTTCTCTCACCCCTGTCCGCAGCCTCCACCGGTTTGGGGGAACAGCTGGAGGCTGGGTTCAACTTAAGTCCGGTGGTGCTGCTGCCTACAGTGGTGGTCTTTGTCCTCTGTTTGATGCGCAAGCCGGTGAAGCTGGCCATGGCGGTGAGTGTGATCTTGGCTTGTCTGCTGGCGGTGTTCTTCCAGAGAATGCCGGCGTTGGAGCTGGCCAAAACCCTGGTCTTTGGGTATCATCTGCCGGAGACGGAACCCCTCTCCACGATCCTCCACGGCGGCGGCCTGTCCAGCATGGTCACCAGCATTGTCATCGTCACCTCCAGCTGTGCCATCGCAGGCATTGTGGAGGGCACCGACCTGACTGCCCGCCTGGGCGGCCGCACCGGCGGCGGTCATCTGAAAACCTACCAGAAAACCCTGGTCACCGGTTTTGTCACCGCCGCCATCGGCTGCAATCAGACCATCGCCATCGTTCTCACCCACGCCGTCCGGAAGGACGCCTATCAGACCTTGGGAAATCAGGCTTTTGCCAGAGATATGAGCTTCGCTGGCACCTTGGCTCCCGTCCTCGTCCCCTGGTGTATCGCCGCCTATACGCCCACCAGCCAGCTGGATGTCCACGGACTGGGCTGGATGCCCTTCGCCTTCTGGCTCTGGTTTATGCTGCTCTGGCAGGGAGTGTATGCTTGGCGGATGGATCGGAAAGCCGGTTGATGGAGTGTCGCTTCTCTTTGCCAAAATGAAAACCCATCCCATTCGCACACACCACGAATGGGATGGGTTCTATTTTGCGCTGAAACCGATCGGTATCAGATTAGCCCCAGTTGTCCGCCCAGTTTTCGCCCCAGTCGGCGGCGGGGTCATAGATTTCCGCTTCCCAGCCAGCGCCGAACACCTTGCCGTCAGCGTTATAGGCCTTGCCGTCGTCACCCACGGTGTATCCGTCAGGCAGATAGAACAGGCTCACGCCGTCATAGTAGGTCAGATGGCCGCTGCTGTTCTCAGAGAATGCCGCAGTGCTCAAATCTGCGTAGGAGGCGGCGTCCCCGTCCCGATAAAAGACCCCTTCGTAGGTGCCGTCCGGCGACTGGGAGTCGCTGGACTCGAAGAACAGGGTGAAGCTGTTGTGGTCATCGGAGAGGCATACATAGGCATAGCCATTGAGGAACAGGTCGATGCCCTTGCCGTCCACCTGGTCGGCCAGAGTGCCGCTGGTCATGCCGTCCTTGCTGTAGGCCAAATATTCCATCCGTCCAGAGTCAATGACCAGGGTTTCCCCCAGAGCGTCCTGCCACACGCCGTCCAGCTCGTCGATGGGCCACTCGTACAGCTCGCTCTCGCCCTGGCCAAAGTGCGCACCGTCCAGCCCCTCTCGGTCGGAAGAACCGTTCTGCCGCAGGGTCAGGCCGCCGTCTACGGACAGGAGGTCATAGTTGAAGTTGTCATAGTCCAGCATGGGCTTGCCAGCGGCCTCGGTATAGTCCCCCCTGCCCACTCTGCCGTAATAGGTGCGGTAGCCATAGGTGCCGTCCTCCGTGTCGATGACCAGGGTGTTCCCATCGTCATCCACCCAGCCGCCGGCCAGGTCTTCCGCACGCATGGAAGGGGCGCTGCTGGCGGAGGTGTCGGTGGTGTCGTTGGGGGTGGAATCGGTGCCCGTGTCCGAGCTGCCGCCGCAGGCGGTGAGGGACAGTGCCAGCGTGAGCGTCAGCACCAGTGCTGTGATCTTTTTCATATTCCGTATTTTCTCCTAAATGGTTCCTATTTTTCTGCTGAAATCTGCTCTGTGGAAGTCAATTCGCCGTTCTTGGTGCTGTCCAGCAGGGCACCGTTTTCCGCATTGTCCAGCCGCAGAGTGTCCCCGCTGCCGTCATAGCGCAGGGTCACACCGTCCTTGTCTGCCTGTGCGGTGCCGGACTCAATGACCTCATCCTCCGAATTGACAAAAGACCAGGTGGCGTCATCGTAAATGTGCAGCCAACGATGCGCCTGCTCATACCACCAAAGCCCCACATAAGGACTGATCTCAGGATGTGCCTGGTTGGGTTCGCTCTGATACACAAAGCCCTCTTTGTCCTCCCAGTACCACACCCAGGTGGTCGTCTTTTCCCCCTGTTTCAGGGTCAGCGTGGCATCGCTCTGTCCATCGCCGTTCCGATCCACAAAGGAGATGCCCTCATACGCCTTCGCCGCGGATTCCACCTTTTTCGGATAGGTCAGCTGGGTATACAGGGTGGGGGCGCTGCCGCCGACGGTCTCGTTCAAGTCCACACGGTCGTCGTAGGTGCAGACATAGACTTCCTTTTCCGCCCCCATCTGGATGAGGGTCTTTTGGTCGTTGATGATGCCCCAGGTGGTCCAGTCCGCTCCGGCGACCGGCTCCGAGGTGTCAGGGGCGCTGGACGGGGCAGATTTGCTGGCGGTCGGTGCCTTTCCGCCGCAAGCGGCCAAGCTCAGGCAGAGCAGACCGGTCAGGCACAAGGTGCCCATGGTTCGTTTCCAGTGGTTCATGGTCTGTTTCCTCCTCTATCCGACAGACAGATCAGCTCACATCCTCCAGGCGCAGGTTGGAGAACACATCCTGGTAGGTCTGTGCTAGCTCGTCTGCTGCATCCATGGTGGAAGAAAAGGCGTATAGGTAAGTATCGGTATCCGTTGCGGTCATGAACACCGTCCACATCCGCATATCTTCATTTGCGCCGGAGGTGAAGGTGACCACATAGACCGGATAGGTCAGGTTGGCTGTGTATGTGCTGTTCTGCTTGCAGGACTGAACCTTGCAGTTGTCCGACTGCGCCAGGGCAGTGGCGGTGGCCACGGCGTATTCTTCTAAGCTCTGCTCCTCGGCCTGGGTGGTGGGATAGGCGCTGTTGATGATGACCGTGGTGCTGTCCTGGGTCATGTCCTCATAGTAGTAGCCGCCATCGTCATGGTTCTCTGTCTTCAGGTTCTGCATATTGGTGAAGGGCAGTGCGCCGCCCATGAGCACCGGAATCTGCCTGGTGGTCTGGCCGTCCTGCTTTTCCGGCTTCTGGGTGGGCGTCTCGGTCTTGCCAGGGGTCTGGGTGGAGGTGTCAGGGGTGGCTTCCGATTTGTCTGCCGGCTCTGCCTGGCTGGTGGCGGGCTGGGTGCCTGCCGAGGCGGAGGATGCCGGAGCGGGTTCCTTCCCGCCGCAGGCGGTGAGCAGACTCAGGGTCAGAGCGACCGTCAAAATCATCCACTGTTTTTTCATATGTTTTCTCCTTTTCTGAAATTCCTGGGTTCAGTCTTGTTCCGCCATGGCTAAGATCTCGTCATGGCTCAGTTCTACGGTTTCAAATTGGACAAAGATCCCGTTCGTGCTGACACGATTCCAAATCTCTGGTCTGGCCAGCGGTCGAAACCGGATCTTATCCAAGTAGGGCTTCATATCCAACAGCAGTCGGCTGCCGGACACATAGTCCACTTGCAGGATGTGATCCTCCAACGCACGCACCGCTGCAATGTAACTTCGGCGCAACTGTCCCTCCTCCTCTCTGTCCGCAATCCGCGTTTGGCAGAAAGAAATCCACCGTACAACTGTAGTGTACGGTGGATTTCTTTTGAAAGATAGTAACCAAAGGTTAGGGTTTCTGCTCTACCAGATCCAGCAGCCGTCTGCGCTTAGTGCGGGTGTCGCCCGTGATTTGCAGCTTGGAATAGATCTGATTCATATACTGCTTGACCGTCCCCTCCGACAAAAACAGCTGCTGGGCGATCTCCTTATTGGTCAGATGCTGTGCCATCAGCTGGGTGATCTCCATCTCCCGACGAGTCAGCTCTCCCAACGCAGCAGGGCGAGCGCCCTGCGCCCGCAGCTGGGCGCAGCGGGCTTCATAGGCTTCGCCCAAAGCGGTGATCTGGGTTACCTGTTCCGTCTGGGGCAGGGTGGACAGCAGGTCGTGCAGATAGCGGTAGTTTTCCACAAAGGGGAGGAAAAATCCGTCCGCTCCTGCCGCCTGCAACGCCTGCGCCAACAGTGGCTTTGCCTCTGTCCCCTTGTCCAGCATGGCGTAGGCAGCAGCGGTCTGGATGCGGATGTGCAGTTCCGCCAGCGCATAGTGCATCCCCTGGCACAGGTGCAGCAGCCCTTCGCTCCGGCCGATGACCTTGGCGTAGGCGCCCTGTGCCAAATATACCTGATTTTCGATCAGTTCCATCATGGGACGGCAGGGCGCCAGGAAGTTGACGGCAGCCAACTGATGCAGCCGGAACAGGGCAGGCACCTGCTCCGGCTGTCCCACCAGGGCGGAATAGTAGGCGCAGATGCTCTCAAAGATGTGCAGCCACATGGTGTTATGGCTCTGCATCAGCTCTTTCCGCTTTTGCGCAAAAGAATACCGCTCCTGGGTGTCCGCACAGAGGGAGAGCCGCCGCTCCAAAAAGTCGCAGCAGAGGGCGATGTTCTCCTGACCGTTTTCGGCAATGCGGGCGTAGGCACGTTCCAACAGGATGCTGGTATCTGCAAAACGCCCCTGCAAAAAGGCCGCTTCGCTGCTCATCACCAGCTCTGCCCCCTGACCGTGCCCCTGGGTCAGCTTGTAGTAGTGGGGCATACAGTCGTTCATCTCTGCCAGCTCTTTCTCCAGCGTCCCTGGCGTCCGATGGAACATCATCAGCACAGACGGCGAGCCGAAAGTCCAGCTCCCCTCGTTGCGGATACTCACTGCAGGGCGGGACATCTGTGCGCTGGCACTGCGGTGGAGACGGCTCATCTCGGTGATGTCGTTGTACATCAGGAAGCTCAGGATCAAGTCCCGTTCCCCCAGCAGGTTGCCCCGTTCCTCCTCCGACCACTCCGGATGGGTGCGGATGGCGTCCTCCAGCAGCCCTTTCAGGGCCATCATCTTGGGGATCTGCCGCCAGGTGAACATCCGGCGCATGAGCACCAGAATGGTCAGCGGATGTTCTTTCAGCACCGCTTCCGGACACCGCTCCAAAAACGCCAGCACCGTCTCCGGCTTCAGCGCAGCCAAAAGGATCCCAGCATCTGCCTGGATGACCTGGAGGGCGGCGTCATAGTTGCCGCACGCCTGATAGGCGTCCAGGGCGTGCAGATATTGCTGGTGGGCTTGGTACCAATCGCCGTAACGGCTGCGGTAAGCGTTCTGCTTGGCCGGTGCCAGCTGAGCAAACGCCTGCTCCGCACAAGCCTTCATCATGTGGTGGAACCGGAAGGTCACGCCGTCGGACAGACGGGTCACAAAGGCGTTTTGCTCGGTCAAAGCGGCTAGAATCTGGTCAGTCTCTGGGTCTTCTGTGATGAACCGTGCCATCTCGGCGGAAAACTCATCGGCCAACCCCATGACCGCCAAAAACTCCTGCCGTTGGGGAGGGAGCGGGTCGATGAGGGCGTTGAAGAACATCTCATAAATGTCCGACTGCTTATCTGGCAGCGTTCCCTGCTCCGCCAAAAAGCACAGGTTCAAATAGACCGCAGAGAACCATCCTTCACTGGAGTGGAGCAGGGCGGCGATGTCCGCTTCCTGCAAGGGAATTCCACAGCGGTGTGCATAAGTGGCAAGTTCCCGATGATTCAGACGCAGGTGCTCTGCGGTGATCTGATGGAGCTTACCACCCAAACGCACCACCTCGCCGCGGGGGAGGAACCGGTCTCGGCTGGCCACGATGACATGGACGTTTTCCGGCAGGCGGTTGGCCAGGATACAGAAGAAGTCCACGATGCGCCCATCGGTCATCAGGTGGAAGTCATCGATAAAGAGGTAGTATGTGACGGAACCAGTCAGGGTGAGACAGAGGTCGTCCACCAGCAGGCTGGCGCTGGCGGTGTCGTCGGGACAAGGGTACTGTTCCAGAAAGGATAGACCGGCAAAGGAGAAGGCTTTTTGGACGCTTTTCCAAAAGACCGACAGGTTGTCGGAATAAATGCTCACCCGAATGGTTTGCACTGCTGCGTCCCCCTTGGCCTGCTCTGCCAGATACCAGTTGATGGCTGTGGTCTTCCCGTAGCCCATAGGCGCCACCACTGTGGTCAGGGCACAGCGCCCGATGGGAGCCAGGCTGTCCCGAAGGCGGGGGGAGATATAGAGACCGGTTAAATTCTGTTTTCGTTTCGCCATGTGTCTTGTCCTCGTCTTTAAAAGCGCTTCCTGATTGCAGTTATTTTATCACACAATGTCCACTGCGAAAAGGGACTTGTCCGCTCTTTCTGCCCGACAATTTCGTTCAAGCCATCTCCCACGCACATGGATCGCAAAAGCTGGCGGGCGGCAGCCAGAAAGGCACCGGTCAGGGCACATGAAAAAGGCGATAGCCTGAGCAGGTCAGCAAATGCCGATCTGCTCAGGCTATTTTTCATGCGCAGGGTCAAAGCAAGAATCGTCCCAGCTCCAACGCCCAGCCGGTGAAAAACTGCACCACCTGTTTGCCTGTGGACAGGCTAGGCTCCGCCATCCCGTTGGGAAGGGAACGGTAGTGCTCTGCATCGGCCACCACGGCAGCCTGCGCATCCAGGGCGTCCATGGAGGCTTTCAGCGCTTGGGTGACCTCTGGACTGTCTATGACCAGCATCAGTTCCGTGTCCAGATAGGTGCTGCGCATATCCATATTGAAGGAGCCAACAATGGCCAGGCGGTCATCAATGGCGATGCTCTTGCCGTGGTAGGAGATCTTGCCGATGTACTCGTGGATCTCCAGCCCCGTGTCCACCAGTTCCTGCTTGTGCCGGACGTAGTCGCTGGAGGCGAAGGGGTTGCCGTTGGTGGCGGCAGAGTTGAGCAGGATCTGCCCTTTGGAGCCGATCTTTCCCAGCTGCTTCGTCATCCAGTCGTTGGCAATGACATAGGGGGTGTGAAGGATGACCTGTTTCTTGGCGCTCTTGCACAGCTCCATCAGCTCATAGAACAGCACCGGCTCCTTGACCGCCACCTGAGTGGGGTTGGACAGCAGGGTGATCTTACGGGTGGGCAGGGTGGCGGTGCGATAGTCGCAGGGGGCGGCATAGCAGGCGGGATAGAGGGCTTTCAGCTCTGCCAGCCGCTGGTGCAGCGTCTCCCGTGCCTCCTGGACGGAGGAACGCGTTGCCAGATCTTCGTCATCGTGGAACAGCTTGCAGCAGTCTAAGGCGGAGATGCTGCGGTAGTAGTCCTCCACCTGATATAGGGAACTGTCCGAAACATTTCCCGCGTTATACACCAACACATCCCGATCTCGGTTCTGCCCTCCGCCGTAGCTGCCTAAGAAGGAGTTGAAGCAGTTGCGTCCCCCCAATAGGTAGGCGGTGTGGTCAGCGATGAGGTACTTGTCGTGGAGCCGTCCCATGAGATTCCAGGGCTTCCAGAGCTGGATGGGGTTGTATACCCGAATTTCGATATTGGGGTGACTGGACAGGGCGTAGAACAGCGGGTTGCGCTCCATGCGCAGGAAGGCACTGAATCCGTCCACCAGCAGGCGCACTTGCACCCCCCGTTCCCCTGCGTCCAGCAGGGCTGCCAGCAGGTCGGTGCCCGCTTGGTCGGAGCGGAAGTCGAAGGTGGACAAAATGAGCTGTTCTTGGGCGTGGGCGATCATCTGTAGTCGCAGCTCCAAGGCGGCCTGGTTGTCATCAATGATGGCGGCACGGTCGCTGCCGGTGCTCACTCCGTAGCAGTCCGAAGCCTGAAAACTGTCCTGGGTCTGGGCAGAGGGGCTGGGCTGATTGGTGTAGGGGGCGATGCTGCCAACGAGCAGGTAACAGAGCAAGAGGAGCAGCAGCGCCAGGATCCTTTTTTTCATTTCCATCCCTCCAAGCAGTACACAAAACAACTGTATTTTACCACACTGAAAAAAGGAAAAAAAGAGGGGAGATAGGAAAGGAACAAACGGGGGATCATGCCGGATGCAGGGGGTTGTCATACCCAATCATCTGCCAACCTGCCGCTGCTTATACCGAAACCAGAAAAAAAACCTTGCCGGAAGGCAAGGGTTTTGGGGGAAGGTCAGGAGCGTGCACGGGAGAAGAAGGGTTTCAGCAGCGGCGCCACCGTCTCCAACAGAGCGCAGTATTTGTCTGCCACGCACACCAGCCACGCTTCTCGGCAGCGAGGGGGGATGGGACAGAGAGGGAACATATGGCGGGCGATGATGTTTTGTTCTACGGGAGTGAGCCTAAAATCCTCCTGGGCGTTTTTTAGTGCCGTACCTGGGTGGGTAAACCCGTGGAACCGGTGTCCGGCATTCTTCTCGTGCCAGTCGTACAGAAAGTAGTCGTGCAGGAGCGCACCGCGAAGGAGAGCGCGGACATCTACAGTCAGATGGAGCTTGTTGGCCAGAAAGAGGCTGAAGCAGGCCACCTTGACACAGTGGGCGAACACCGTGGTGGAGCCGTGCTGGGTGGCGGTTCGAGTCTGAGCCAGACGGCCGTTTTCCTCCAGGTTGGCGATGAGGGAGCGGAGAAGGAACCGCTCTTGAGGGGAGAGCGTGCTGTGATACATAGAAAAGTCTCCATTTTGAGAGGATTGCGATAGGGCATCCTGCAAAAATACAGGGCATTATAAAAGTAAAGCTATCATAAAAAAACAGGGTCATGGTGTCAAGGGTCAAATGATGAAAAAAAGTTAAAAAGTGTAACAGAGAATCGGGCGAAATGCTGATGTGTTGGTCACAATGAACCAAAAATTCAGTCGTGTTTTTCTGATAGATACCTGTGTTTTGGATGGACAGAAGGGCGGGAATAGGGTACAATTTGTAGCAGAGCGTTGATTATGCTGTGGTGCAGTCATGACACGGGAAATAGATAGGAGAATGGTTATGTCAAAAATGCAAAAATATACGCTGATGGGGCTGATGCTCCTCATTCTCTGTCTCGTCACCTGGGCCTTGGCCACGGGGCTTGGCATTCTCCAAGGGAATGCGGCCGCTGCTGCGGCGCAGGAGACAGCAGAAGGGGTGAGCTACCTGAAGAAGCTGGAGAAGCAGGATGTGACCGAGGTGGAGACGATCCTCCAGGAGCGGGAGCGGGAGCACCAACAGGAGCAGATCCAAACTGGCCAGGTGAATGAATCCTCGGTTTGGGATCAGCTCAAGGATGTGGTCATTATGGGGGACTCCCGTGCAGTGGGCTTCTATTACTTCAAGTTCTTGGATCACAGTCGGGTTTTGGCCACCGGCGGCGCTACCATCGCCGATATCGAAGGTCAGATGGGCACCCTGAAGGCGCTCAATCCCCCTCAGCTGTTCCTGTGCTACGGACTGAATGACATCAGCATTGGATATTGGAAAACCAAAGAGGAGTATATCACGGCGCTGGATCAGGTGATACAGAAGCTCCACAAAGAGCTGCCCAACACCACCGTTTATATTAGTTCCATCCTGCCCGCTCGGGATCCGGCTTTTGAGCGCTCCAAGCTGTGGCGGCAGATTCCCGATTTCAACGTGGCCATCAAGGCGTTTTGCGCAGAGAAGGAGTACCCTTATGTGGACAACACGGAGATCTGTGAGCAGTACGCTGACCTATGGCAGTATGACGGCATCCATGTGCGGCAGGAGTTTTATGCCCATTGGGGTGCGAATATGATCCGAGCCATGCGGCAATATGGCTGACCAAGTGGGAGAAAGGGAAAAACATGGAACAAGGAAAACTTCGGCGCTGGCTGGTGCCGGTGGTGATGATCGTATCCGTGGTGCTGATGGGGTGCTACCTCTGTCGGCTCCAGGGAGAGGATCGCATCAGTGACGCAAAACTAAAGGACGTGACAGCAGCGGTGACCAAAACCTTGGACACCAAAGCCATGCAGGAATCCGATGCCCAGATGATCAAGCGGCTGTATGGGCTGAATCCGGCGGATTATGAGGGGATCACCCTGTACTACCCTGTCACCAATATGGATGCAGAAGAATTGCTCATCGTCCAGCTCAAGGACGTAAGTCAGCAGGAGACTGTGAAGGCTGCTATTGACGCCCGCTTGGAAACCCAGAAGAACAGCTTTGAAGGGTACGGGGTGGAGCAGTACGCCCTGCTGGAAAAGAGTGTCGTAGATGTGGAGGGGAACTATATCCTTTTCGTGGTAAATGAGCAGGCGGCAAAGGCGCAGAGCGCCTTCTTGCAGGCGTTGTAAGGAGGGGAGAGCATGGTATTCAGCAGTTTGATGTTCCTTTTCGTGTTCCTGCCCATGACCTTGGTGCTCTATTATCTCGTCCCCAAGCCCCTGAAAAATCCGGTGCTCATCCTGTGCAGTCTGATCTTTTACGCCTGGGAGACGCCGCAGTACCTGGTGCTCATGATCTTCAGCGTGGTGTTCAACTACTGCGCTGGCCTGGAATTGGACGACCTGCATCAGCGGGGGAAGCCCAAAGCGGCCAAGTGGGTCATGATCGCCGTGGTGGTCATGAACCTGTTCCTGCTGGGCTTCTTCAAATACAGCGGATTTTTGGTGGAAAACCTCAACCACATCCCTGGCGTTGCCCTGACTGCCGCCAAGGTGGCGCTGCCGGTGGGGATTTCCTTTTATACCTTCCAGGTGCTCAGCTACGTTTTTGATGTGTACCGGCAGAATGTGCCTGTCCAGCGGAATTTTGTCCTCTTTGCCACCTATGTCACCTTCTTTCCCAAGCTGGTTTCCGGCCCCATCGTGGCCTACAAAGACATGGAAGCGCAGCTGCGGGAGCGAACGGTGTCCTTGGACCAGATCTGTGACGGGGCAACGCTGTTCTTGACCGGCCTGTTCAAAAAGGTGCTCATTGCGGACAACTTAGGCGTTCTCTATGCGAGCATTTCCGGCCAGTCCGGCACCATGTCTGTGGTTACTGCCTGGTTGGGCGCCATTGGCTATACCTTGCAGCTCTACTTCGATTTCAGCGGCTACTCTGACATGGCCATTGGCCTGGGACGGATGTTCGGCTTTGACATCGACAAAAACTTCGACTATCCCTATCTGTCCAAAAGCATTACCGAGTTCTGGCGGCGGTGGCACATCTCCTTGGGCAAGTGGTTCCGAGATTATGTGTATTTCCCCCTGGGGGGAAGCCGAGTGCGCACCACGAAAATTTTGCGCAACCTGCTCATTGTCTGGCTGCTGACCGGTATCTGGCACGGAGCGGCCTGGACATTCGTGTTCTGGGGGCTGCTGCATGGCTTGGCGCAGGTGTTGGAGAAGTTCCCCCTGCGCAGCCTGCGGGAAAAGATACCCGATTGGGTGAATTGGCTGGTGACCATGCTCATCGTCAACTTCGGCTGGGTCTTTTTTGCTGCGCCATCTCTGGGCAGCGCCCTCCACTGGATTGGGCAGATGTTCCACTCTGCCGCCGGATTTGTGGACGGCACCGCCCTGTACTACTTGGGCGCCAACTGGCCGCTGCTGCTCATCGCCATCATCGGCTGCACACCGTGGCCTAAGCTGGTGGGGGCGAACTTTGCCGGCGGCAAAGGCGTGGGCACTAAGGCGGTCAGCGTGGCAGTGTATGGCCTGCTGTTGGTGTCCTGCGTGGCCAGCATGATCAGTGCCACCTATAGTACCTTCCTCTATTTCCAGTTCTAAGGGGGTGAGCCGAGGATGAAAAACGAAAAAAATCCCCAGAAACGCCTGACCCGTCGGGAACGGGCAGTGCTGGAGCGAAAGAAAGTCTGCCGCCTGCTGGGTGTCCTTCTGGCTGTGGCCATCCTGGCTGCGGCCATCGGGAACCTGACAGGGAAGGATAAGAAATTTTCTGAAAATGAGAACCGAATGTTGGCTCAGAAGCCCCAGGTCACTTGGGAAGGAGTCAAGGACGGCTCGCTGTTCCGAGATCTGGAAAATTATCTGGCTGACCAGTTTGCCGGTCGGGATTGGTGGACGGCTCTGGATTTCCAGGAGCATCGGCTGATGGGACAGAAGGAGCGTAGCGGCGTCTATCTGTGCAAGAACGATTATCTCATGGAAAAACCAACTGTGCCGGACAAAGATTCCGTCCAGCGAAATATCAAGGCGATTCAGAATTTTTATAAGCGCTACAGCGATGTGAAAATGCACATGATGGTGGTGCCCAACGCTGTTACGGTCTTAAAGGATTACCTGCCCAAGCACGCACCTGTGCGCGACCAGATGAAAGATTGGAAAAAGGTGCAGAAGAAGCTGCCAAAGGGCATGGATGTCATCTCTGTGTCCGAAGCCTTGAACGAGCACAAGGAGGAAGGAGTGTTCTACCGCACCGACCATCACTGGACCAGTCTGGGCGCCTATTACGCCTTCCAGGCAGCAGCGCAGTCGCTGGGCATCAAAACGGACGAGCGGAAGCAGTACAAAGCCCACACCGTCTCCAACACCTTCGAGGGGACGCTGGCCTCCAAGAGCGGCTGTCATGAGGTGACGGACACCATCACGGTGTACGAGCCGCAGAAGGACGACACCCAGTTCTATGTGACCTACGATGACACCCAGGAGAAGAGCCGGTCGCTGTTTGTGGAGAAGTGCCTGAAGGATAAGGATCAGTACACCGTCTTTTTCGGCGGCAACCATCCCAAAATCACCATCCGCACCACCAGCGAGAGCGGCAGAAGGCTGTTGATCTTCAAGGACTCCTACGCCAATAGCTTCATTCAGTTTCTGACTCCGTACTATGAGAAGATCATCCTGGTAGATCCCCGTTATTACTACGACAACGCCAGTTCCATCATCACCGGCGAGGAGATCACCGATGTGCTCTTTCTGTACAACCTGAACACCTACCTGGAGGACAACTCCCTGGCAGATACCCTGGATGCGGCTCAGCTGGAGCAGACTGAGGGGGGAGACACTGCTGCGACAAACACAGATCAAGCCTAAAACCGGACAAAACAAAAGGGGAGCGGAATTTCCGCTCCCCTTGCTGTACTTTGTATGAAAGAATTACTTGAAGTAACGCTCCAGCAGACCCTTCAGAGCCTTGCCGTGGCGGGCTTCGTCGCGAGCCATTTCGTGGACGGTGTCATGGATGGCGTCCAGACCCAGTTCCTTTGCCTTCTTGGCCAGGTCGGTCTTGCCGGCGGTAGCGCCGTATTCCGCTTCCACTCTCATCTCCAGGTTCTTCTTGGTGGAGTCGGTGATCACTTCGCCCAGCAGCTCTGCGAACTTTGCTGCGTGCTCTGCTTCTTCATAAGCAGCCTTTTCCCAATACAGGCCGATTTCGGGATAGCCTTCACGATGAGCCACACGAGCCATGGCCAAGTACATACCCACTTCGGAGCATTCGCCTTCGAAGTTGGCGCGCAGGCCTTCCTTGATTTCTTCAGGTACGTCAGAGGCAATGCCGACAATGTGTTCAGATGCCCAAGCATCGGTCATGGTCTGCTCTTTGAACTTTTCGCCAGGGCACTTGCACTGAGGACAGACAAAGCCAGCGGGGATGGATTCAGCTTCCAGGACATAGCCGCAGATCGGACAAACAAACTTCTTCATAATAGTACCTCCTTGAATGGGATTTTCCTTTGAGTTGGTTGGAGTAGTTGGGGGAACCATGGTGGGAGCGTGAGAAGCAGCGCTCTGCTCCCTGCGCCCGAATTTCCAGCCTTTTGTGCCGCAAATCGGGCAAACAAATCCTTTCGGCAGCGAAGTGCCGTGCTCCTCATGGAGACAGACGGGGCAAGTGAAAATTGCCATCGGGCATCCTCCTTTCGTAGTAGCAGGAATCGTACAGTGGGAGGGTGATCTCTGTTATCAGGAATTGTTGCTGATATTGTAGCAGGTCAAAAGCGGTTTGTAAAGAGTTTTTTTGAAAAAACAGAAAAAATTTTTTCCGCGCTCACAGAGGTTCAAATCCCTGGGGCGCAGGGCTGACGGGGAGCAGGTCAGGCGGACAGACCATGTGATAGAAACCGACATAACTCAACTCCATATAAGGAGTAAGATAGACATAAAACGCAGTAAAGACCACTTCGGACAGGACATAGTAAAGCCACGCAGGCACACCAATGCTGGCCAAGAGATAGGCGGCCACATTGGCGGCCAGGTAAGCAGCTGCCATCCAGACCAGGAAGGACAGATCCAGCAGGAACAGCTGAGCCTTGCGCCCCTGCATCATCCGCTTGCTGTGCGCCCAAGCGGTGAGCACCCCCATATCCGGATGATCCAACAGGACGTAGCGGCTCATCCGGTAGCGGTACCAGGCGATGACGCCGGGGATGACAAAGAGCAGACTCCACAGATAGGTACACAGGTAGATGACCAGGGAGAGCAGGATGATCTTTCCGCACAGGTCAAAGCGCCGGAAGAAGGTGACCGGTGTGGGCTGGCTGCCGCGGTAGAGCTGCATGGCGTAGTCAGAGTAGCCGTAACGGACGACCAGGGTGTAGAGCAGCAGCAGGACGGAGCAGAACAGCCCTACCTTGGCGGACATGGGCTCGAACACCTTGGGGAGACTGGCCACAGCGGCGTTGACCGCAGCAGGGGAGCCGGTGGCGGCAGCGGCTTGCAGCTTGTCCAGAATGGTGTTGATGGGATTTGTGGTGGTCAGAGAGAGCAGGAGACTGACCCAGCGGGTGGCCAGCAGATAGATCAGGGCGCCGGTCAGCACGGGAGCGATGCCGGTGGGATAGCGGTGATCCATCAGCTGGCGGGCGTTGAATTTGAGTTGTGCAGGTGTGAGATTCATAGGCGGTACCTCATTGTAAAGGGTTGGTATTTTCTTTCCGAATATCATAGCACATTCCCCTTTGGGGTGCAATGGAGGGCTTTCTTGACAGCGGACGGAAAAACAAGGTATTATGTATGATACTGACATCGCATTGAAATCGTTCCGGCGGCAGGGCAGAACAGGAAATCGCGCCTGCCGCAGACGCAGCAAAGGAGCAAGAACACAGTTATGGCACCACGCAAACCCAAAAAAGAAGCATACGGCAACCAGTCTATCTCCGCCCTCAAGGGCGCCGACCGAGTGCGCAAGCGGCCAGGGGTCATCTTTGGCAGCAACGGCCTGGAAGGGTGCGAGCACGCAGTCTTTGAGATCCTCTCCAACGCCATCGACGAAGCACGAGAGGGACATGGTGATCTCATCGTGGTCACCCGATATGCGGACAAGTCCATCGAGGTAGAGGACTTTGGCCGAGGCTGTCCTGTGGATTGGAACGAGTCGGAGGGACGGTTCAACTGGGAGCTGGTGTTCTGTGAGCTGTACGCCGGCGGCAAGTACGGCGAGGACGGGGACAACTATGAGTACTCCCTGGGGCTCAACGGCCTGGGCAGCTGCGCCACCCAGTACGCCAGCGAATACTTTGATGCCACCATCTATCGGGACGGCCAGAAGTACACTCTCCACTTTGAGAAGGGCGAGAACATCGGCGGCCTGCACAAGGAACCGGCGAAACATCACAAGACCGGCTCCAAATTCCGCTGGAAGCCGGACTTGGCGGTGTTTACCGACATTGATATTCCAGCGGAATATTACCAGGACACCATGAAGCGGCAGGCTGTGGTCAACGCCGGCGTCACCTTCCGGTTCCGGAACCAGGTGGGGGATCAGTTTGAGACTACCGAGTACCGGTATGACACTGGCATTGTGGAGTATGTCACGGAGCTGGCTGGGGAAAACCCGTTGACCCAGCCGGTGTACTTCGAGACCGAGCGGGTGGGACGTGACCGAGAGGACTTGAAGGACTACAAGGTGAAGTTGTCTGTCGCCTTCTGCTTCTCCAACACCACCAGCATCATTGAGCACTATCACAACTCCAGCTGGCTGGAGCATGGCGGCAGTCCAGAGAAGGCGGTGCGGAGCGCCTTTGTGTCCGCCTTGGACAGCTATCTGAAAAAGCAGGGAAAATATAATAAAAATGAGAGCAAGGTCACCTTTGGGGATGTGCAGGACAGCTTGATCTTAGTCTCCAACAACTTCTCCACCGCCACCAGCTATGAGAACCAGACCAAAAAATCCATCACCAATCGCTTTGTCCAGGAGGCCATGACCGAGTTTTTGCGGAGCAGCTTAGAGGTCTATTTCATTGAGAATCCGTCTGAGGCGGAGAAGATCGCCGGACAAATCCTCATCAACAAGCGTTCCCGTGAGACGGCGGAAAAGGCGCGCCTGAACATCAAAAAGAAGCTCACCGCCTCCAACGACTTGACCAATCGGGTGCAGAAGTTTGTGGACTGCCGCACCAAAGAGGTTTCTAGGCGGGAGCTGTATATTGTGGAAGGTGACTCCGCACTGGGCGCTTGCAAGCTGTCCCGAGATGCGGAGTTTCAGGGCATTATGCCGGTGCGGGGGAAGATTTTAAACTGCCTGAAGGCGGACTACAACCGCATCTTCAAAAGTGAGATCATCACCGACCTGCTTCGGGTCATGGGCTGCGGGGTGGAGCTGAAAGGGGTCAAGAAATCCAAGGATCTGACTGACTTCGATTTGGACAGACTCCGTTGGAATAAAATCATCATCTGCACCGATGCGGATGTGGACGGGTATCAGATTCGCACGCTCATTTTGACCATGCTCTATCGGCTCACCCCCACGCTCATTGAGGAAGGGTATGTGTATATCGCCGAATCTCCCCTGTATGAGATCAATTATAAGGAGCAGACTTGGTTTGCCTACTCGGATAAGGAGAAAAATGACATTGTGGCCGGCGAGCTGGCGGGGAAAAAGGTCTCCATCCAGCGTTCCAAGGGTCTGGGTGAGAACGAGCCGGACATGATGTGGATGACTACCATGAATCCGGCCTCCCGACGGCTCATCAAGGTCATGCCGGAGGAGGCGGCCGCCACAGCGATGATGTTCGATCTGCTGCTGGGGGACAACCTGGCCGGTCGAAAGAGCCATATCGCCCAGCACGGGCATGAATTTTTGGAGCTGGCGGATTTGTCGTAAAAAGTGTAACATTCTGTCCGCTCAGAGGACAGAATCCAATGAAATTTATTTTTTTTCGGCGGCGTGTACGTCGAAAAAAATACTGCTCAGACTGGTAAGTGTGCGAGCGGAGCGAGTGCATGCACCAGGCTGTATGACCCAACGAAATGATTTCATTTCGTTGGAATTGGAGAAAAGGAAAACGAATGGCAAACAAGAAGAAAACCAAAGCGGATCGTCCCAAAACGGACAACCCAAACGTCAAAGGACTCCATGCGGAGGTGCTGGAACAGCCCATCACCCAGACCTTGGAGATCAACTATATGCCCTACGCCATGAGCGTCATCATCAGCCGAGCCATCCCGGAGATCGACGGCTTCAAACCCAGCCACCGGAAGCTGCTGTACACCATGTACCAGATGAAGCTCCTGGGGGGCAAGCGTACCAAGAGCGCCAACGTGGTGGGCGCCACCATGAAGCTCAACCCTCACGGCGACGCCGCCATCTACGATACTATGGTGCGGCTCAGCCGCGGCTACGGCGCCCTGCTCCACCCGCCGGTGGACTCCAAGGGCAACTTCGGCAAGGCGTTCAGCCGGGATATGGCCTCCGCTGCCAGCCGTTACACCGAAGTGCGGCTCAGCGACATCTGTGCCGAGTTTTTCCGGGACATCGACAAGGACACGGTGGATTTTGTGGACAACTACGACGGCTCCATGCAGGAACCGACCCTGCTGCCCACCACCTTCCCCAACGTCCTCGTCTCTGCCAACCAGGGCATCGCCGTGGGCATGGCGTCCAGCCTCTGCGGGTTCAACCTGGGAGAGGTGTGCGACGCCACCATCGCGCGGCTGAAGAACCATGACGCCGACTTGATGGAGACCCTGAAAGGTCCTGATTTCCCCACTGGCGGTCAGCTGCTCTATGACCGGAAGGCACTGGAGACGGTGTACCAGACCGGCCGAGGGAGCTTAAAAGTGCGGGGCAAGTGGCGCTATGTGAAGGAAGAACACCTGATTGAAATTTTTGAGATCCCCTATTCCACCACCGTGGAAGCCATCATGGACAAGGTCACGGAGCTGGTCAAGACGGGCAAGCTGAAAGAGATCGCTGATATGCGGGATGAAACCGACCTGTCCGGCCTGAAACTGGCCATCGACCTGAAACGGGGGGCAGACCCAGAGAAAGTTATGGCCAAGCTGGCCAAGCTGACTCCCTTCCAGGACAGTGTGTCCTGCAACTTCAACATCCTCATCGGCGGTGTGCCCAAGGTCATGGGAGTGGGGCAGATCTTGGACGAGTGGAGTCAGTGGCGGATGGAGTCCGTCCGGCGGCGTGCCGCCTATGACAAGAAGCAGAAGGAGGACAAGCTCCACCTGCTGTTGGGTCTGCGGAAAATTTTGCTGGACATTGACAAGGCCATCAAAATCATCCGAGAGACGGAACTGGATGCGGAGGTCATCCCCAACCTGATGATCGGCTTCGGCATTGACCAGATTCAGGCGGAGTATGTGGCCAACATCCGCCTGCGGAACATCAACAAAGAGTACATCCTGAAACGCACCCAGGAGGTGGACAAGCTCCAGGAGGAGATAGACGACCTGGCAGATTTGATTGCCAAGCCCGCCCGCATCAAGCGGGTCATCATCGCCGAGCTGAAGGATGTGCGCAAGCGGTACGCCCAGCCCCGCCTGACGGAGATCGTCTGCGAGGAGGATGTGCCGGATTTGGAACTGGATTTGGAAACGCCCGATTACCCTGTCCACCTGTTCCTGTCCCAGGAAGGGTATCTGAAAAAGATCACCCCTCAGTCCCTGCGGATGTCTGGAGAACAGAAGTACAAGGAGGGGGACGCTGGGTTCATGCAGTGGGAGGCCAACAACCGAGATGAGCTGATGGTGTTCACCGACCGGCAGCAGTGCTATAAGCTGTGGCTCTCCGACTGTCCGGATGGCAAGGCCAGCTTGTTGGGGGAATATCTGCCCTCTAAATTGGCCATGGAGCCGGGGGAGAACATCCTGTGGGCTTGTCTGCCCGGCGACTACAGCGGCGACCTGTTCTTCTTCTTTGAGAATGGCAAGGCTGCCCGCATTCCCCTGAACAAATATCAGACCGTCACCCGCCGGAAAAAGCTCACCGGTGCGTACAGCGACAAAAGCCCCCTGAAAAGCGTCCTGCACTTGCGTGGAGAAGGGGAGATCGCCGTGTTCTCCACCGAGGGACGAGCGCTCATCGTGAACACGGAAATGCTGGCGGCCAAGAGCACCCGCACCACCCAGGGGGTGGCGGTGCTGACCCTGAAACCCAAGTGGGCACTGGCTCATGCGGCACGGCTGGAGGATACCACCATCGTCAACAAAGCTCGCTACCGCGGGCGTACTCTGCCATCGGCAGGGGCGCTGCTGAAACCGGAGGATCGGGGCGAGGTGCAGTTGACGTTGACGTAAAGGGAGAGGAGGACAGCCCATGCATAAAGCAATTTCTATCCTGCTGGCCAGCGGGCTGTTGCTCGTCTGTACCGGTTGCGGCTTGCTGGAACGGGAATACGTCCAGATCAGCCAGCACCAGGAGCAGACGGCGGAAAACGATGACGTCACCACCCTGCGGGCGGAGAGCTATGCGGAGCTGGTGGGGGGCGCTCAGTACTTTGTCTCCATGGGCGTACCCAGCGGCACCGTCCGGCTGTATCAGTACACGGGGGACATCCAAAAGGCAGTAGATCGAGCTTGTGAAGCGCTCTTGCAGGATGATCCGCTGGGCTCCTACGCCTTGCAGGACGTGCAGTGCCAGTACACCCGCATTGTCTCCTATTACGAGTGTGTTTTCACCTACCAGTACCGGCGTACCATGGATCAGATCGCGGCCATCCAGACGTTGAGCGGCAAAGGCGATTTTCGGGAAAAGACGGGGAAAATCCTGGAACAGTTCCAAAATCGGCTGGTGTTGAAAAGCGACAGCTATTACCAGTCAGAGGAGTCAGTGCGCCAGGAGTTTTGGGACGTTTTTTATGACACGCCCCAGGCCGCTGTGGCCAAGCCGGAGCTGACCGTACACCTGTACCCCAACCATGGGGCGGCGCGGGTCATTGAATTGGATTTAGAGTGGCCATTGGCGCAGCAGGAATTGTTGGAGCAGGCGGCGGCAGTGTCCGATACGGCGGATAAGCTGACGGCGGAAGTCAATGGGGAGCCCTTGACTAAGGTTTGGACGTTATATAGCAGCCTGCTGCACAGCGTGAGCTGCCAGAAGGATGGCTCAGACAGCGTATCCAGCGCCCTAGTGGACGGAACAGCCAGCAGCGAGGGCATCGCCATGGCCTATGAGCTGCTTTGTGACCGGATGGACATCGAGTGCCAGGTGGTGCGGGGACAGTATAAGAACCAAAGCCATTGTTGGAACCTGGTGACCATCGATGACCAGAGCTGGCACCTGGATGTGACCGCCGGAGAGGGGAAGTACCGCTTCCTCCGCAGCGATGAAGAACTGACCGAGCAGGGCTATAAGTGGTCGCAGGAGGACTATCCGGTTTGTACGTTGGAGGCGGCCATCGCAGCACGGAACACCGTGTTTTAGGCTGTTCGTAAAAAAGTGAAAAAAGACGAAAAAAAGGCTTGACTTTTCCCGCCTGCGTGGTATAATAGAAAACGTTCCGCGGGAGTAGCTCATCTGGTAGAGCGCCACCTTGCCAAGGTGGAGGTAGCGAGTTCGAGCCTCGTCTTCCGCTCCAAATCAGAAGCTGGTATCGGTAAGGTACCAGCTTTTCTATTTATGTAGTAGCAAACTCGCTGCCGTCCCACAAAATTGAGCATTTTGTGGGAACCCTTTTGATTTGACCTGCTCGGCGGAAATGAATTCCGCCTGCGCCAAGGTTTTGCTGCGCAAAACGCTTGTGACGCCGGACTCCCGGCGGAAAATCCGGTTGCAGACCGGATTTTTGACTTTTGGAAGATTACCGCAAGAAAACGACCTCCATCCGACAGGATGGAGGTCGTTGATGTTTCACTGGGTTTACAGCAGCGGGATCCCCGCTTCCTCACAGGCGCGCTTGGTTTCTTCGTCCCAGACGCTGCACTGGACTTCGCCGATATGGGCGCTGCCCAAGAGGAGCATACACAAGCGGCTCTGGCCGATGCCGCCGCCGATGGTGTAGGGGAGCTGACCGCTGAGCAGTTCCTTGTGGAAGGGCAGCTCCCGACGGTCGTCACAGCCAGCCAGGGTCAGCTGGCGATCCAGGGATTCGGGGCTGACGCGGATGCCCATGGAGGAGATCTCATAGGCCTGCTGGAGGGTGTGGTTCCAGAACAGCAGGTCGCCGTTCAGATCCCAGTCATCGTAGTCCGGCGCTCTGCCATCGTGGGGCTTGCCGGATTTCAGCTTGCCGCCGATCTGCATCAGGAATACCGTGTGGTGCTCCTTCACGAAGGCATTCTCCCGTTCCTTGGGGGTCAGGTCGGGGTACAGATCCTCCAGCTCCTGGGTGGTGATAAAGGTGATCTCCGGCTCGGTCAAGGGAATCCGATTCAGGGTGGGATACATACTGTGGAGGGTCTTTTCGGTGGAACAGATGGCAAAGACGATCTTCTTCACCGTCTCCTTCAGATAATCCATCGTCCGGTCTTCCAGGTTGATGACCTTCTCCCAGTCCCACTGGTCTACATAGATGGAGTGGAGGTTGTCCATGTCCTCATCCCGCCGGATGGCGTTCATGTCAGTGTATAAGCCGTTGCCCACATGGAAATCATAGCGTTTCAGCGCCTGACGCTTCCACTTGGCCAGGGAGTGAACCACCTGAGCCTGGGTGCCGGTGGCTTTGATGCTGAAGCTGACGGGGCGTTCCACGCCGTTCAAGTCGTCGTTCAAGCCAGTGGACGCTTCCACGAACAAGGGTGCGGACACACGGCGGAGATTCAGCTCGCCGGCCAGCACGTCGGCGAACAGACGCTTGGTCATGCCAATGGCCAGCTGGGTGTCATAGGAATTCAAACAAGGGCGGTAGCCCTCGGGGATATATACCGTATTCATCGTCTCTCGATCCTCCTAACGTTGGGCGCACGCAAAGCGCACAGTGTGATTGTAACATAGGTAGGCAAGCGCCGCAACTATGTTTTGCAATAGTTCTCGTGGAATCATTCATTTGTTTTTGTGAAAAAAGCAGTTGACAAACCGCTGGCAAGCGCCTATAATGACACTATCAACACGAGAAACCGAGGAGAAAGAGAAGTAGCCTGGCAAACGGGAGCTTTTAGAGAGCCGCTGATGGTGGAAATGCGGCAGTTGCTGGCAGGTGAATGGACTTTCGAGGGCGGCCTGAACTGGAGCGATCCGCAGTAGGGCACGACGGGTACCCGTCCCGTTATCCATTGGGCACAGGTCATGCAAGGCGCCTGTGAGAAAATGAGCGGACATATCATTATGTCAATTTGGGTGGCACCGCAGGAGCGCAGCTCTTGTCCTAAAGAAACTAGGACGAGGGGCTGCTTTTTTTGTTCCCTTTTCCAACCCGTGTGCTCAGAAAACGAAACTACGTTCGGTGGCTCAAAACCTGAATCTCAATCATTCGAAACAAGGAGGAACACACCATGAAATCCATCACTAAGAAACTGCTGGCCGGCCTGCTCGGCACTGCTATGACCCTCTCCCTGGCCGCCTGTGGCGGCGGCTCCAGCAATGCTGGCGCCAGCTCCGCTGCCGCAGCGTCCACCGCAGCATCTAACAGCGGCAAGACCTATAAGGTGGGCATCGTCCAGTACGTCAGCCACGCTTCCCTGGATCAGATCTCTGACAATATCAAGTCCGAATTGGACGCAAAGGGCAAGGAATTGGGCGTAACCTTCGATTATGAACCCTATTTCCAGAACGGCGAAGGCGATGCCACCGTTATCAACCAGATCGCAACCGACCTGATCGCGGACAATGTGGACATCATCGTTCCCATCGCTACCCCCGCCGCTGTGGTCATGCAGACCGCTACCGAGGACAACAAGATTCCTGTGGTATTCTCCGCTGTCTCCGACCCCGTCAGCGCCAAGCTGGTCAAGTCCATGGACGCTCCTGGCGGCAACATCACCGGCACCTCTGACGCCCTGGACACTGCTGCGATCTTCAAGCTCATGACCACGGCTGATCCCGACTGCAAGTACGTTGGCCTGCTGTACGACCAGGGACAGGACTCCTCCACCCAGGCCATCGCAGACGCCAAGGCTTATCTGGATAAGGCCGGCATCAAGTACATCGAAAAGACCGGTTCCACCACCGATGAGATCAACCTGGCAGCTCAGTCCCTGATCGCAGAAAAGGTGGACGCCATCTTCACGCCCACTGACAACACCGTTATGACCGCTGAGCTGAGCATCTATGAATCCCTGGCCAAGGCCGGCATCCCCCATTACTGCGGTGCGGACTCCTTCGCCCTGAACGGCGCATTTTGCAGCTATGGTGTGGACTACGCCAACCTGGGCAAGATGACCGCTGACATGGTGGTTGATGTGCTGGTCAACGGCAAGGATCCTGCTACCACTCCCGTCCAGACCTTTGACAACGGTATTGCAACTGTGAACACCGAAACTTGCAAGGCTCTGGGCATGGACTTCAACAAGATCAAGGAAGAATTCACCCCTCTGTGCACGCAGGTCGTGGAAACCACTACGTCCGAATCCTTTGAAAAATAATCTTTTCGACGGGATCTGAAACCGATCCCACGAAGCCACAACCGAAGGGTCAGGGTCTTTACGACCCTGTCCTTTTGTTGGGTCGGATGTGCCTGGGGGAATGGGGATCGTTTTCCCGTGAAAAAACAATCCCAGTTCCCCTTGGCACAACCCTACCACTATGAAAAGGAGGAACTCCCATGGGTTCGATTATCTCCCTGTCCACCATTCAGACCGCCCTGGAGCTAGGCGTGATCTACTCCCTGGTGGCGCTGGCACTTTTTTTGAGCTTTTCTATGCTGAACGTGTGCGACCTGTCCACGGACAGCTGCTTTACCTTAGGTTGTGCGGTGGGCGCTACCGTCTCCATCGCCGGTCACCCTATTTTGGCCATCTTCGCCGCCATGCTGGCCGGTATCCTCTCCGGCTATATCACCGCCCTGCTTCAGACCAAGCTGGGGGTGGAGAGCATTTTGGCGGGCATCATCGTCAACACCGGCCTGTACACCATCAATATTTTCATTATGGGGAAATCCATCCTCAACTTGAACAAGACCACCACCGTTTTCACCATGGTCAAGGATTGGCTGGCAGGCACGCCCCTGGAAAACTGGTCCCGTTTCATCGTGGCCATCGTCTTTGTGGGCATCGTGGCGCTGCTGCTGGCCTTCTTCCTGCACACCCGCCTAGGTCTGTCCATTCGAGCCACTGGTGACAATGAGGAGATGGTGAAGGCGTCCTCCATCAACCCAAACCTGACCATTATCGTGGGTCTGTGCGTGGCCAACGCCATGACCGCCCTGGGCGGCTGCCTGCTGGGTGAGTATCAGAAATCCTGTGACATCAACATGGGCACCGGCATGGTCACCATCGCCCTGGCCTCCCTCATCATTGGGGAGACTCTGCTGGGTCGTGGGAGCATCCCCGTCCGCATTGTGGGCGTCATCTTTGGCTCCTGTCTCTACCGTGTCATCGTGGCCATCGCCATGCGCTTTAACCTGCCTGCCTCCGCCCTGAAGCTGGTCTCCGCCCTCATCGTGGCCATCGCCATCGCTTCGCCCACCCTCCGACAGCTGGTGGGCTTCCAGAAGCTCAAGTGGAAGCGGAAGGCTCAGTACGGCGGCAAGACAGAAAAGGCAGCCGCTGGAACGGAAAAGGAGGAGAAGTGAGTATGCTGAAATTGACCAACCTCCACAAGACCTTTAACGCCGGCACCGTCAACGAGAAGAAAGCCCTGAACGGCCTGAATTTCCAACTGGACAGAGGGGATTTTGCCACCATCGTGGGCAGCAATGGCGCAGGCAAATCCACCATGTTCAACGCCATCACTGGCGCCTTCTTCGTGGAGGATGGCACCATCGAATTGGACGGCGTGGACATCACCTTTGAAAAGGAGCATCGGCGGAGCAAGTACATTGGACACCTGTTCCAGGATCCCATGAAGGGGACGGCTCCCCATATGACCATCGAGGAGAACCTGGCCATTGCTTACCTCCGTGCCAGTACCCCCCACCACGCCTTTTTCAGCCGAGTGACCAAAAAGGACAAGGAACTGTTCCGAGAACACCTGTCCCTGCTGGGTATGGATTTGGAAAACCGGATGCGCCAGCCGGTGGGGCTGCTCTCCGGCGGTCAGCGTCAGGCGCTGACTCTGCTCATGGCCACCATCGTCACCCCTAAGCTGCTGCTGTTGGACGAACATACAGCGGCACTGGATCCGGGGACGGCGGAGAAGGTGCTGGAGCTGACCCGGAGCATTGTATCCGATCGGAAGATCACCTGCCTGATGGTCACCCACAACATGAATCAGGCACTGGAGCTGGGCAACCGCACCATCATGATGGACGCCGGCCGGATCGTCTTTGACGTAAAGGGGGAGGAGCGTGCCCACATGACCGTGGAAGACCTGCTGCAAAAATTCCGACAGGGCGCAGGCAAGAGCTTGGACAACGACCGCATCTTGCTCTCCACCCAGACGGGCGAATAAAGCAAAAAGAGAACCCGATGAAGCACTTGTTCTTCATCGGGTCTTTTCACTGTATACCGCAAACCAACAGTTCCGCCAGACCATAGTAGACGACCAACAGCAGGAGCAGGTAGCCTAAGATGGGGAGGAGGATCTTCTTCCAGCTGCGTGCCTGGATGCCCTGGATGACCAGGCAGACCGCACCGGCCAGCGCCAGCAGCAGAAGGAAGCAGAGGATCAGAGTAAAAGACATGGGAGTACCTCCTTTGGCAGGTCAGGGGAGGAGTCGGTGGGAATATTGGCGATGGCTCAGGCGGGTGAAGGGTTCCACCGAATGGTCGGTGAAAAACACGCTCACGTCCTCTGCGGGAACCCACTGCCATGCTTGGATCGTTTCACCCAGCACCACATTCGCCGGAGCGGGGTCGGGCAGCTGTACCAGGTAGAGCTGTGCGATGGCGTGATAGGGGATGCCGTTGTGGCTGTCCCGATAGCGCTGGGCGCCCAGGCTCTGCCACTGGGCATCGGCTGGGGTGAGGCCAGTCTGTGTTTGCAGCGTTTGCCGGGCTGCGTCCTGACCTTGTACGCCGGCGGCTACGAAATCACCGGGGACAGTCCACTGTCCAGGTGTCCAACTGTCCGTGTCGGCGCAGCGGAGGAACAAACATGCGCCCGCTGCGTCCCGCACCCAAATGCGGGTGGCTAAGTAGAAGTTTCCGTCCTGAGGGGCTTGGGTGGTGGTGTGGGTCAAGCCTTTGACCCGCCCTTGGCAGTCATAGAGATCCATCCATTCCTTCATGTTCGTCTCCTTTGTTACAGCAAACTCTTAAAATCAGAGAAGGGGAAGACCACGCAGACCGCACGTCCCAAGACATAATCGGTGTCCACCATGCCCAAGCTGCCGAAGCGGCTGTCGGTGGAGCCGTTGCGGTTGTCGCCCATGACGAAGATGCAGCCTTCCGGCACGGTGAACTCCTTGTACACCATTCCTTGCTTCTCCTCCATCACGTCTGCGTCTTCCTGGTTGATGTATGGCTCGTCCATGGCCACCCCATCCACATAGACCGTGTTGGTGTCATAGTTGATCTCCACCTCTTGTCCCTCTGTGGCGATGACCCGCTTGACAATGGCCTCCTCCATAAAAGATTCTTTCCGGATGACCACCACATCTCCTTGTGCCGGCGTGTAGCCCAGCCGGTAGGCGAGCATAATGTCCTTGTCGTGGAGGGTGGGGTACATGGAGCTGCCCACCACGCTGTTGACCATGCCGAAGAAGGTAAAGACCATCACCACGGCCACCAGGACAAAGGTCAGCATTTGCAGCCAGTCATAACAGTCCCGCTTCCAGTTGTCCTGGCTGGGGTCGGGGACGTTGGATTTTTCGTTTGTCATTGTCTCTCTGCCTTTCTGCGCGGGGCTTTCTTGGTCTGCTGGTGCCCTGCCGCTTCCCGCTCATCCACACGCATGACCGCCACACAGTTCCCTGTGTCCGTGTCAATGGTGAACAGCGTGCTCTCCAGCTTACAGGGGCCATCCGCCGCTTCATAGCGACGGGGAAGGCCGCCTAGAAATTTGTTGATGGAGTCCTGAGGACGGATCCCCAGCACCGAGTTGGCAGGCCCTGTCATACCCAGGTCGGTGATGAGGCCGGTGCCCTTGGGCAAAATCTGACCATCCGCCGTGGGGACATGGGTGTGGGTGCCCCAGAGGGCGGAAACCCGCCCGTCCAGATACCAGCCCATGGCCAGCTTCTCACTGGTGGCCTCCGCGTGGAAATCCACCACCACCACATCCGCCCCGCCTGCCATCTGCTCCAAAATGGCGTCCGCCTTCCGGAAGGGGTTGTCCACGTTGGGATCCATGGAGACTCGGCCGATGAGATTGATGACCCCTACCCGCAGGCCGTTGACGCTCTCAAAAATGCCCCAGCCGTTGCCGGGCAGCTCCGGAGCGAAGTTGGCGGGACGGAGACAGGCGCGGCAGTCATCCAAAAAGTCGTGGATCTTGAGTTTGCCCCAGGTGTGGTTGCCCAGGGTGACCACGTCGGCGCCAGCGTCCAAGATGGCCTGTGCCTGCCAGGGAAGCACCCCGATACCGGCGGCATTCTCACCGTTGACCACGGTGAAATCCACGTTGTGTTCCCGTTGAAGCCGGCGCAGCCGCCGTTCTAAATAGGCCAAACCAGCTTCGGAGACTACGTCGCCAACCGCTAAAATCCGTAGGAGCATGATGGGGTACCTCGCTTGCCATAAAAATGATTCTTTAAGTATACCCTTTTCCGCAGGAAAGCGCAATTCCAGAATGGTATCAAATCATTACAATTTTTAGGATTATCTCTAGGGGAGAATGGGTTTAAGCGACAAAGAGGGGAAGTTCCCTTGTGGGACTTCCCCTTTTGCGGTTACTCTGCTGAGCTGGTGTCCTTGCGATGTTTCCCAGCCGGTTTCACATTGACATCCGGAGGAATCGGATTCGCTATCCTCTCCCAACGGATACATAGATTGGTCAACGGGCGGCAAATCCGCCTCTCCGTCCTCCGCAAAGAGGTAGACATAGGCATTTTTGCCGTCCCAGACCACTTTTTTGACGATGGTACGCAGCAGGCGGCGCTTTTCCTCCAGCGTTGCCGAATCCACCGCATTGGCAAACGACTCAATCATTTCCTGATGGAAGGCAAACTCCTGATGTAGCATCCGGCTCTGCTCGGTAAGGGCTTCCAGCTCGGCGAGGCGCAGCTGCTGGGTCTCGCTCTCCTGATGAAGCACGTCGATCTGCTCCATGACATACTTCGCGGAGGTATCGCTGGCAACGGACAGGGACTCTACCAGCCGCTTGATACGATCTTCCGTTTCGGTGTGCTTTTCCCGGAGCAGCGCCAGCTCTGCGTCGTAGCCCTCCTTGCTGCCGCTGATGACCTTCTTGGTCTGCGCCAGCAGCCGGGTAAGGGTCTCCCTGTCGGCGGAGAGCTTGCGGATCTCCTCGATGATCTTGGCGTCCAGAGTGTTGCCGTTGCAGTTTTTCATGCCGCAGACCGTGCCGTGGCTGCGCTCCTTGGTGGAACACATATAGGTGTAGATCAGCTCGCCGTCCGCATTGGTTCGGTTGGTCAGCTTTGGACGCATATAGTCACCGCACTCGCTGCACCGCAGCAGGCCGGACAGCAGCGCCACGTTGCTGCGTGGTCTGCGGTAGCTCTTGGATTTGTTCACGTCCAGCATGGCCTGCACCTGCACCCAATCGCTGCCTGCGATAATGCCGGGGTGCTTACCCACCGCCACGATCCATTCCTCCATGGGGCGGATCTGGTTTGCCTTGCCCGCGCGCTGCAAGGTTCGGTTATAGGCCATGATGCCGTGCTCGCCGTCGAACTCCGAGCGCTCAGCAAATAGATCCACATGGTTCTCTTTCAGATACGCATACGCCGTCTCGTCGGCAATCATGTAGACCGGATTGGTCAGAATGCCCCGGATGGCAAAGCGTGTGAACTGCTTGCCACGTTTCGTGACGCAGCGGTGCTCCAGCAGATACTGGTCGGTCTTGCTGAGAGAGCCGGTCTCCATGAACACGGAGAAAATCGTCTTGACCAGCTGGATTTCCTCCGGAATGGGCTTCAGCTTGCAGGCTTTCTTCACCTTACCGTCCACCGTCACGCTGGACACACTCTCCGAGGCGTAGCCGGTAGGTGTGGTGCCGCCCAGCCAGCGCCCGGTTTTGGACAGCTCATGCATATTGTCCCGGATTCGCTCGGCGATGGTTTCCCGTTCCAGTTGGGAAAAGACGGACGCGATATACATCATGGCGCGGCCCATGGGCGAGGACGTGTCGAACTGTTCCCGGATGGAAATGAAGTCGATGTGCCGGTCACCCAGGTCCTCGATGAGCTTTGCAAAGTCGCCGATGTTGCGGCTGATGCGGTCGAGCCGGTAGACCACGATGGCGGCAAATGCAATCTTCTGCGAATCCTTCATCATTTTCTTGAACTGCGGGCGCTCCAGATTGCCGCCGGAAAAGCCCTCGTCCTCATACACCAGCGCATGCTCCGCCGCATCCTCGCCAAAATGCATGGCAATATACTGGCGGCACAGCTCGATCTGGTACTCGATGCTCTCGCCCTTGCCGGTGAATTTGGACTTGCGGGAGTAGATAACGTATTGCTTCGGCGTATCTTTCGTTTTCATGACAGCACCTCGCGTTATTCGTTAGGTTGGTAAATATATTATAACGGATTGGAATCCATTTGAAAAGGTACCGAGGGAAGAATCTGAAAATATTTCTGAGAAAAATGTTCTCTTTCTCCGTTTTTTGAAAAGTGTCGATTTCCACGAAAAAAGCCTCTGTTTTGCCCCTCGGATGTGTTCCATAGGAAAACACCCGCACCCGCCTGCTTGCGGCGGTCTGAGAGGAAAAAACAGAGGCTTTCGCACCCTAAATGATGCAGTTTTGTGGGCATCGCTCATGCGAGTTGAAAATATGATTGATGAAATGAGCGATGCATGCTATAATATGGGTAATCAAGCTACGCTGTGAGGTACTCATGAAAAACAAACAGCCGCCTTTTCAAATTACGAACAAAATCATTGATGACATTGCAGAAATTTCAGAGCTGACCGGCAGACTTTCCGTTCACGATAATCTTTCAGGCAATCCCCATCTGCGCCGCACCAACCGTATCCGCACCATCCATGGTTCGCTTGCCATTGAGCAAAATACGCTGAGTCTGGAACAGGTCACAGCCGTTCTGAATGGCAAGCATGTTCTGGCACCACCCAAAGATATTGCCGAGGTCAAAAACGCTTATGAGATTTACGAGCGCTTGGACGAGCTTGATCCGTATTCCGTGGATGATTTGCTGACGGCTCACGGCATTATGACCCGCGGACTTGTAGAAGAATCCGGCATGTTCCGCACGCGGCCTGTTGGCGTTGTAGATCAGGAGGGACATGTCCTGCATTTTGGCACGCTGCCCCAGTATGTGCCCGATTTGGTCATGGAGCTGTTGGATTGGGCAAAGTTCAGTGACCTGCATATGCTGATCCGAAGCTGCGTGTTCCACTATGAACTGGAACTGATCCATCCCTTTGCAGACGGCAATGGTCGCGTTGGCCGCCTTTGGCATACATTGCTGCTCTCTAAATGGAATCCTGTGTTTGCATGGCTGCCGGTCGAGTCCATCATCCACGACCATCAGCAGGAATACTACACTGCCATCAATGCCAGCAACGATGCAGGCGAGTCCACCGTGTTCATCGAATTTATGCTCTCCGCCATCAAAGCATCGCTCATCGACGCCACACACACGCGCGATGCAATGAGCGACGGAAAGATGGACAAGAAGGCCCTGCGCTGGCAGAAGATTGAGCAGTTCTTGCAGACACATGAATATATCATGAACGCCGATGTGCGGGAACTGTGCGGGGTGTCGGCAGCGACGGCGAATCGGATTCTATCAGATTTAGCAGAAACAAATAAACTGGCTAAATACCGAAAAAATGGTCATTGGGTATATGTGTATAAAAATATAAAGTAGAGCATTAGCAAGTTCATTTGCTATTTTGAAATACGATTGGAGGCTTATCATGAGTGTAGGAGTATGTATAATTAACAGGAATGGCATTGCTTTGGCCGCCGACAGTGCAGGAACTTATACTGGAAACAAAATGTTCTATAACTCTATGAACAAAGTTTTCTCCATATCACGAAAATATGTATACGGTGTAATTACATATGGTGCTACTGTAATACATAATGTTTCCATTGATCAAGTTCTAAAAGAATTTCGCACTTTTCTTGATTCCAAAAGTGAAGTAAATGATTTTTTTGAAATACTCCCATCATTTGTAGAGTTTATCGAGCAAAAGAATAACTACTACAAATTCGACACAGCAGAAACTAACCATTGCTATGAACTTATTAAGGGTCTTGCTTCTGACTGGGGGAAGAAGATCAAAAACATCATGGCAACTGATGATACAGCTACACAAATTGATAATATTCTAAATGATTTATCTGCAGTTATACAAGGTGCAATAAAGATTGAAAACTATGATGTCAGTTCTTACATAGGAACAACGTATAAATCTGATTTTGATAGCCTTATTAATATGATTGTCCCTGAATTAAATAACTACCCTGCTCAAAAGGAACGCTTTTGGAATTATATTTGTGAGTATTTTAACTTACCCCTAGCAAAAGAAACCTCAAATGCAATGGGTCTATTCTTTTGTGGATACGGAAGAAATGATGCATTTCCTAAATTTACCCATATTGAACTCTATAATGTTGTCGGGGGCAAGGTGAAATATAAACTTATTGAGAATTATGAAGAAAGCAATAATCAAGCAAAAATTGTTCCATTGGCACAAATAGATGTTATTCTTACATTTTGCAAAGGAATATCAAACACTTTTATCAACTATATTCCGCAAAAAGTAGAATCTATAGTCAATGCAAAGATAGATGCCATACCAGATACATTTACAGAATCACAGAAAAATGAATTGAAAGAAGCATTTCTTTCTGTAAAAAATGAAATTGCATCCGCGATTGATACCACTATTCAGAACAGTAATGTCATGCCAATCTTGAATAGTGTGCAGTTGATACCATTAGCGGAAATGGCTTTCTTTGCAGAAAATCTTGTTAATATGACAACATTGAAGCGTACTTTTGCAATTGATGGCAATCAGCAAACCGTTGGTGGGCCTACAGATGTTGCTGTTCTTTCAAAGGGGGATGGATTTGTATGGATCAAAAGGAAGTTGTATTTTGATGGACAGTTGAACCCCAACTATGCGCTTCGTCTCTGCGAGTTCTAAATACCTCTAACAAAGTCTGCGGTGTTCCTAGGACGTGTTCATAAATTCAAACGTTCTAATCACTTGTTAAAGTTACACCAAAACCGCATACATCACATCACACGCTAAGTCATAGTTCAAAATGATTATACCCAATTATGCCGCGCCATTCACGGTCATAATGGGGTATACTCATATTTACTGCCAGTTTCGTTTCAGGATCTCACTTTTGAGATACAGCGTACTCTTTTCCGACGCTTTGATCGGATGAAGCTTTCCACGTTTCGTCAGGTCGATGATGTTCTGCCGGGAGCAGCCCAAGATATCCGCCGCTTCCGCTGCATTGATGACTCTATGGGCGGCAAAGTTCCGAAAATCAGCCGCCGTCAGCGGAACACTTTTACCAATCCGGTAGAGCATCGTATCCGAAACAGTCATGTTCACGTCCCAAGCAACGCCGTATCCGCCCGTCTGCATCTGCACGTGCTGAAAATAATCCGGCTTCTTGAGAAGAATCTGAAAGGCCTTCGTCTTTTCAAAATGCTTCTGCAAATCGCACTTCTTCACTGCGCCGTCCCGGAAAAACACCAGCAGGCAATGATTCTCCAGCGGCAGCACATCCTCGATCCGCTTTGAAAAACGCTTCGTAATTTCTTCCGGAAGCTCTTTCTCAACAATGGGAACGAGATAGTAATCATCCTGTGCGCATCGCCCCATTGCCAGCATCAATAACTCGTACTCATCGTATTCCTTCAGATGATTGTCGCGCAAAATCTCGCCAATGTTCTGGCGGTCGGT
>JABLTQ010039996.1_pt1 | contig 44144 bp, 48 predicted proteins | sample 7160101 | NCBI WGS metagenome assembly JABLTQ01 (sample SAMN14651228, study PRJNA627086) | human gut metagenome | isolation source: feces | host: Homo sapiens | reverse complement strand
TTTATTTGTCGTTATTTAAACAATATCACTTTGGTACTCTCTTTTCAATATTTTATTTTCAATTTACATGTGACATATCTATTTTAAACCTATATTTTACCAATATTTACTTATTTACTTTTTAATAATTATTTTATTCTTTTCTTTTACGAATATTAAAACATTATAAGTTATAAAATGTATTATAACATTTTGAAAGGACTGGTTATATGTTTAATAAATATATTGAAAATTTAAAAAGTGAAATAATAAAAGAAACTCGGAAATTTAATTAAAATTCCAAGTGTACTTTCAAATTCTAACAATTCCTCTTTTCCTTTTGGAAAAAGCATTAATGATTCATTAGAATACACTCTTAATTTAGGAAAAAAATTAGGCTTTAGAACAAAAAATATAGATGGATATTGTGGGTATATTGAATTTGGTCAAGGTAATCAATTAGTTGGTATAATTGGACATCTTGATGTTGTTCCAGAAGGTGAAAATTGGGACTACCCACCTTTTGAAGGCAAAATTGCAAATGGAAATATATATGGTAGAGGTGCTGTTGATGATAAAGGACCTGTTATTAGTTCTCTCTATGCAATGAAAGCAGTTATGGATAATTGCAAAGTAAATAAACGTGTTAGGCTAATTTTAGGCTTAAACGAAGAAAATGATTGGAAATGCATAAACTATTACAAACAACATGAAGAATCCCCTACTATTGGTTTTAGTCCAGATGCTGATTTTCCTTGTATATATGCTGAAAAAACAATTTTAACATCTTATTTAAAAATGAATTATAAAGACTTATTAAATAAAGATATTATAATTACCAACATTAATTGTAATAATAATCCATTAAATGTAGTTCCTAAATTTTGTAGTTGTATTTTAAAAATTAATATAAATAATATATCTATAGACAATTTTATACATACTATAAAATCAATTTTAACCAAACTAAATTACGAAATTGATATTTACAAAATTGACTCTGAAAATATAAAGTTAACTTCACATGGTATTCAAGCCCATGGAGCTCATCCTGATTTAGGTATCAATGCTATATCTAGATTAATAATTGCACTTGATGAAATTTTTAAAAAATATAAAATAAATATAGAATTCTTTGACTTCTTTAATAAATTTATAAATACTGAATATTATGGAGAAAGTTTAAATATTAACTTTGAAGATGAATCTGGAAAATTGACTTTAAATGTAGGAAATTTTTCTTTACAAAATGAAATTTTGCAAATTGGTATGAATATAAGAGTTCCTATTAACACACCAATTGTAGATGTAGGAAATAAATTTTTAAAATCACTTAGTAATTATATTAATGTAGACTTTGATACACCTAATTATTTACCTCATTTATATGTGCCTAAAAATAACTATTTAGTACAAACACTTTGCAAAATTTATAACGAAGAAACAAGCTCTAATTTAGAACCAATTGCTATTGGACGGAGCAACTTTTGCAAGAGCTTTTAAAAATTGTATTTCTTTTGGTCCTAACTTTCCTGGTCAAAAAGATATGTGCCATCAAACAAATGAATTTATCTCAATAGAAAATCTTATGCTTTCTTGCAAAATATATGCCAAAGCTATTTATGAATTAAGCAAATAGCCATCGGGGACGGACCTTTTTGGCAATTTTTTAAATTATATAGAAAAATACAGTAATATAATGTTTTACGTTCATTCCCAACTACGTAGAATATGTAAATAAAATTATGGCTAACGCAAATTTTATAACATATTCTAAACTTGTCGGTCCCCACAGCCATTCACTTAAAAACATTATATTACTGTATTTTATTGAATTCTAAAATTTATTTTATTATTGCCAAAAAGGTCCGTCCCCAGTGGCAAAAAGTTGACAAAAAGGTCCATCCCCGATGGCAAAAAAATTCCCCGCCTTAGCCGTCAGATGTTTGAATTTTTAAGGACCTGCTCCTAAAAACAGGTGGGTGCCTACCTAAATACTCATGGGCTTCTCACAATTCTATTGGTGAGCATGCACGCCATATTCAGAGAATTCGGCCCCTCTTATCGTGTGTTGGTTCTAAAAATTCTGTCTATACGCACTATGCAGGGTAAATTAATTACTTATTAAATTTTATTTTTTATACTTTTCTTTTAAGTTATTTTTATTTTAGCATATATATTTAATGTTTACAAATTTAATTCTTTCCTAATTTGGCAATCTTTTTATATTTATATTATTATTTCTTGTTTTTTCATATTTATTCTTACTTAATTTAACTTTTTTAAATTTGATATTTTGCTTTTTTTATAATAAAATTTATTTAATATTTATGGCAAAAGATTAATAATCTTTTGCCATATTTTATATATATTTTTATTTGACTCAATTTATTACATAACATACAATAATATACAAAAAAATTGTAACAAACTACCTAATAATATAAATATATGAAATATTGAATGTGCATATTTATATTTCTTTCCTAATCCATATACTATAGCTCCTATAGTATAAACTATACCACCGGCAACTAAAAGTATTAAACCATTAGTTCCTAAAAGTTGTGGTAATAGACTAGCTTTTATAATAATGCACCATCCCATCAATAAGTAACATACCATTGAAAAAACTCTAAATTTTTTTATATCTATAGAATTTAAAACTATTCCTATTATTGCAAGTCCCCATATAATTCCAAAAATAGTCCATCCTGCTATTACACTGTATTGTCTAATTGTACATAGTGCAAATGGTGTATATGATCCAGCAATTAATAAAAATATTGAACAATGATCTAATACTTGAAAAACTCTTTTAGAATATCTCTTTGGACTTAACCCATGATATATACTAGACATTGTATATAATATAATCATTGTTGTTCCATAAATTGCTCCACTAACTATTCCATATACATTTTTATGAACTGCAGCAAAAATCACACATAATACTAATGCAACAATTCCTAATACTGCTCCTACTATATGTGATGTCATATTAAATATTTCTTCTCCTTTAGTATAGACAGGCATTATTCTATCTTTTAATTTTATTCGTTTCATATTTTCCCTCACATTTAAATTTTATTGAACTATTATATAAAACTTATATTTATTTGTCAATATTTTACAGTCTTTAAAAGCATATATTTAAAATTCAAAACGCTTGTTGAAGTCTTATGTAAATTATGATATAATTTATATATAATAATTTACATATAGAAAGGATGGTTATATGACAGCTCCTAAAAAACTAAATGATGGAAGAGAACTTTTCTACGAAGGTAAATTTATCTCTCCTTTCGAAAAAAATACTAAAGCAGAAGCAATCGCTGTTTTAAATCAAATCCGGAATAGATTTAATTCAGAAAATGGATGGATTGAACTAAATGGATATCCAGAAAAATTGCCAAATGGTAAATGGCATGCGGTTCGCTATCATGCTCAGTACAAATGAAAAATAAATCTCTCAGCTCTTTATTAACAATAGTTGGGAGATTTATTTTTTTATTACATTTTGAACAAATCTAAAAGAAATAAAAGAATGATATAAATATCATTCTTTTATTTCTTTTGCTAATTTTCCAATTGCTTTTGTTTCTATTCTTGATACATAAGAACGAGATATTCCCATCATTTGAGCTATTTCATTTTGTGTCTTAGGTTTATTCCCTCCTAATCCAAATCTTAATTCAAGAATTTTTCTTTCCCTATCTTTTAACAAATCTTTCATTTTTTCATAAAGAAGTTTTATTTTTATTTTTACATCAACTTCATCTTCAACATTTCTTTCATCATTTTCTAATACTTCTTGTAAAGTTACTACATTGTCATCTTTGTCTTTTCCGGATTGGTTCGTTTAAATATACTTCTGCTCCTAATTTTTTAGTTGCTCTTAAATGCATTAAAATTTCATTATCTATACATCTTGATACATATGTAGATAATCTAGCACCCTTTTCTAGATTAAAGCTATTTATTCCTTTTATTAAACCTATAGTTCCTATAGATATAAGATCTTCTTGATCAACTTTAGATGTAGTATATTTTTTTGCCACATGTGCAACTAATCTTAAGTTTCTCTCTATTAAAATATTTCTTGCCTCTTCATTACCTTTTGCCATTTGCTCTAAACACTTTTTTTCTTCTTCTGCTGATAATGGTTCTGGAAATAAATTACTTCCTTGTATATAACCAACTACAAATACTGCAGATTTTATAAATTCTATAAATCCTAGTATTCCAGTCATGCTAAGTGCTGCAAACATAAATGCACCTCCATTTTTATTTATTACATATAATTTATTTAAATAACATTAAACAATTTCTGCTTTTTATAAAGAAATTATATGTGCCAAAAAAATAAAAGTGCATGACCTCCTAAAATATTTTAATTGCAAAAGCCAAGTAGATTTTGTACTACTTGGCTTTTTAATCTTTATTTGTATTTTCAATTTACATCTTTATATTTTTGAATTTTTATATATACATATATTGATATCCCTATAACCATACTAATGCTTATTAATATAATAATATTATTTCCTGCATATGGGAGTATTTTTGTAGCTGTTGTTTTATCTTGTTGTGTTCCTAATTTTTCTTGAGTTATCTGAGATTGAACATTTGGAGTTGTACTACCTTTATTTTCTCCATAGTAAATATCATCATCTAAAGTTTTTTTCTTATTAACAATTATTTCACAATTAGCTACTTTTCCTCCGTCTTTACTTGTTGCTGTTATGGTAGTTTTTCCTTCTTTTATTGCTTTTATATTTCCGTTTGCATCAACAGTTGCTATATTGCTATCACCTGTTGCCCATTGTACTTCTTTGTTTGTTGCATTTGTAGGATTAAATGTTACTTCTAAATTTGTACTTTCACCTTCTGTCATTTCTAATTTATTCTTATTTAAAGTTATGCTTTCTACTTTTACTTCTTCTTGTGAAGATTCATAAACTGTAAATGCTTTTACACATGCATTTGATTCTTTAATCCCTAAGTCTTTTATTATATCTGACCATGTATTTTTATCTGATGACAAATAACTTTGACCTTCTTCTCCTGTTGCCATGTCCCAAAAACTAGTTATCCCTTCATATTCTTTTAGATTACATTCAATCGGAACAGCTACACCTTCTTGATTTGTATATTTAGCACAAATAACAAATTTATCGCCTTTTATTTCTAGTGGTGTAGAAAGTTTTACAGTATGATATCCTGCTTCTAAAATTCCTGGTGATGCTATTAATTCTATTTTAGTTTTATCATCACTTTCTAGATTTGCATATATTTCCACATTTGTAGTATTAGTAATTGAAACTCCTACCTCTTTTAATAGTTCTTTTTCTCCTTTTGTTGTTTTGTTTCTATTATATACATTTGCTGCATATACAGTTGTTAATGTTTCTTTCGTTTCATTATCTTTTAATACTGGTGAATAATTTTGTCCTAATTCATCATATTGATATATATTATCATAATCAACATCATTTGTCTTTATTATTCCTAATAACTGAGTTTCTATAAATACATCATCATATGATACATAAAAATATCCATTTTTTCCAAAGTTTGATCCATACGAATTTAAAACAAGGTATGCTCCTTTATTCTTAGGCTTACAACTATCATTAAAATTATCTATTGCAAAATTGTCATCCCATCCAACTATTGTTATTGCATGATTTGCTGTTTGAATGTTGTCATTACAATAATATGCATAGTCACTAGCTTGGTTACTTTGATATTTACTATCATTAAAATAATTATTATTTTGTGTATATGTACATGAACTAACTGCACCATATTTCATGATATGTTCTTTTATTAAAGTTCTTATATTTTTTACATCTTCTTCAGTATATTGTCCATTTTCATCATCTTGTGCTATTCCATTACTATATTTTATTCCAGTACTACTAACTTTCTTTTTTATATTTGGAAAAATTCTATATTCTTCTAATTTCGCTACTACTTTCTTGTTGCTTATGTCTGATAATTTTATCTTATTTGTATTATTTTCAAATGGCATATCGCTTTCTAAAACAGGTCCATTCCCAGCTGTTGCATAATTAAAACCTAAATATGCATTTCCTCCTGCATCAAGTTCTCTATTATATGCTTTTTCATTTATTCCATCTAAAAATGTTTTACTTGTTGCATACTCTATATGTCTAGGTGAAAAAAATAATGATTTATTTTGACTTTTACTTACACTACTTTCAAATATTGATGCAGTACTAAAAGCCCAACATGTATTAGTATTTTTTTGATCTCTTACATTAATAGTTATATCATTTCTTAAATCATATTTTTCTGGTATCTCATTTGCTTTTAACTTCAATTCTTGATTTAATTCTGATCTTTTTACAGCATCTTTTAAATCTATTGTAAATGGAATAGGCTGTATAGTCTCTTCTTTTTCTTTTTCAGACTGATTACTCCATTTTATATAGCTTTCTGATTCTTTTGTATTAAAACTAGCATAGCTTGCATAATTAAAAATATTCAAAATAATAATTATACAGATAATTATAAATTTATTAATATATTTGCTTCTTTTCATATGTTTACACCTCTGTAAAAAAGTATATCATAATAGCACTATTTTTGTAGCGCTGTAATTATATTGAAATAAAAATATAATATTTTTGTTATATTTATTTCTTCTATTTTTTCTTTTCTTGAATATATATGAATATAATTAAGGAGGATTTATGAATACTTTTACTAATATTTTTAAAGGAATATTTATTGGTTCTGGTGCAATTTTACCAGGTATAAGCAGTGGTGTTTTATGTGTTATATTTGGAATATATGAAAAATTATTAAATAGTGTATTAGATTTTTTAAAAGCTCCAAAAGAAAACTTTAAATTTCTTTTTCCTATTTTTATTGGTATTTGCCTTGGTTTCTTAATTTTTAGCAATATATTAAATTTCTTATTATATAAATTCCCGTTACAAACAAATTCACTATTCATACGGCCTTATTTTAGCAAGTATTCCAAGTTTAATTAAAGATGTTAATAAAAAAAATAAATTCAAATTAATATATTTGTTATATACTATATTTTCTATCTTATTTGGTGTTGCTTTAGTAATATTAGAAAGTAAACTTTCTTTTGGAACAGTTAATAATTTTAGTTATTTATATCTTATACTTAGTGGTTTTGTAATGTCTATTGGAATAATTGTTCCAGGTGTTAGCAGTACTATTATTTTAATGTTATTAGGTATTTATCCAATTTATTTATCCTCTGTTTCCTCTATCTATTTACCTATTTTAATTCCAATGGGTATTGGAATTGTATTGGGAGGATTTTTCTTTATGAAATTGACTCGCTTTTTACTTAACAAATTTTATGTACAGACATTTTATACCATTGTTGGATTTACAATTGGATCAATTTTTGTTCTTATACCTGAATTCAACTCTTATATAGATTACTTTATATGTGCACTTTGTATTATATTAGGTTTTATTACCTTTAATATAACTACTGTTAAAGATTAAATACTAATAAACTTTATTATTTATATAAAAAATAGTAAACTAATATTTTGAATTAAACGCTTTAGTAGAGCTAGCTTACGAATAACTCGTAAAACCTCGAAAGTTTTAATAAAAAATATTAGTTTACTATTAATAATTTTAAATATAAATCTCTTTACATCATTTTATTTTTTTCTTCTTAAAATCCAGTCTTTTTCACATTTTATAGGTAATTTCATTTTTACTTTTTGCCCCTTTACTCCTGGACTAACAGATTCTATTTTCTCTTCTGTATCATAGTTCCAAAGTTTTTCTATTTTAAATGCAATTGGTTCTAGTTTAAATGGCACTATAATTTCTAATTCATCACCAATTTGAAGTTTATTTTTTATTTCTATAGTTGATTTTTCTTCATCATATTCAACTATTTTTCCTCCAAATTCATAATTTTCATTATATTGTCTTCCACTATAATCTTGCACATTTCTATTATTTCTATCATTAAAATAAAATGTAGTAAATTCTCTTGTTTTTACTTTTTCTATTTCTTTTAAATATTTAGTGTAATCATAATTATCCGGATTTTTCATATAATCATCAATTGCGTTTCTATACACATTTATTACACTTGCTATATAATATTCTGTTTTTAATCTTCCTTCTATTTTTAAGCTATCAATACCCATATCAATTATTTCAGGAATTTCTTTTAATAAGCATAAATCTTTTGATGAAAATATACTTGTTCCATGTTCGTTTATTTCTATTGGCATTAACCCTCCTGGATTATTTTTTTCCTCAGCATATAAGTTATATGACCATCTACAGCTTTGACTACAATCCCCTAAGTTTGCACTTCTTCCACATAAGAAATCACTTAAAAAACATCTTCCTGAAAAAGCAAAACATATAGAACCATGTCCAAACATTTCTACCTCTAAATCTTTAGGTTTGTTCTCCATTATGTATCTTAGTTGTTCTTTATTCATTTCTCTTGCCATTATTACTCTTTTAGCTCCATTTTTATACCAAAAGTTGCAATCTCTTAAGCTTACTATATTTGCTTGTGTGCTAACATGAATAGGTACATTTGGTGCATATTCTTTTAATACTTCTATTACTCCTCCATCTGCTGCAATTATTGCATCTGGTTTTACTTCATTTAATATTTTGGCCATTTCTATTATTTCTTCGTATTTATCATCCCATGCAAATATGTTTAAAGTCACATGTACTCTTTTTCCTATTGAGTGTGCATATTTTATTGTTTTTATTAAATCATCATTATCCATATCCGCTCTTGTTCTTAATGATAAAGATGATGTTCCACAATATACTGCATCTGCTCCATATTTGAATGCTATTTTCGCTTTTTCATATGATCCAGCTGGCGCTAATAATTCTATTTTTTTCATTGTTTTTCTCCTATTCTTTTTTATTTTATTATGTTATTAATAATAACATAAAATCATATTATTTACAATTACTATTTCACTTTTCAGTTCAAATTGACCATTTTATAAAAAAATGGTATAATTAAGTTATGTAACTTATTAATTTATATTGGTTAAATCAAAAGGAGGAAAACATTATGAACCAAAAAAAGCCAATATTGACAGACGCCCTTTATAAAGGACATAGTATTCCAGAAGTCCTTGATATTTATGAATCAATGTTAAAAGAAACTGGAGATTTAAAAAATATCCAACATGGAACATTTATAAACCAGTATAAAAACATTGTTATTGATAAACGTTTTTTAGCAACGTTGCGGAAACATTTCAATAATATCTACAATCTAATTGTAAAAAATTTTCCGGAAACCTTGTTTCATTTAGAAGGTAGGCGTAAATCATTGCTTAGTACTGAGAAGAAAATTCTTAAGCGATTATCTCAAAACAAATCTCTTGATACTTTACGAGACTTAATCGCTTTTAGATTAATAATCTTTGATGACTACGAGAATCCAAAACCAGCCGTAGACAATTGTTACAGTATTATGAAAAGTATCATAGAATACGGAATTGAAAACGGTTTTATGCTTTGTGAAGCAAATCCTGTAGAAGAAACTAAAGGTTTCGATAATGAAAAACACCATTTGTACATTCCTAAAACTTCTGCTATTCCAAAAGAATTCCAAGTAGGAGTTAAAGATTATATTATGAAGCCTAAAGAAAATGGCTATCAATCTTTGCATGCTGTGTTTAGACTTTCTTCAGGTCATTGCTTTGAAGTACAAATCAGGACTTTTAGTATGCACACACACGCGGAATCTGGAAAGGCAAATCATGAAGTATACAAGCAAAAGGAATATGGAAATTTAGAAATTGACAAAAAAAGAATTCAAATTCCTGGTTATGCTGTTACTGAAAGTGGTGATGTTCATGATATGGTAGGTGTTGAAAAAGCTCTTCTTGTCTTGCAGCGTCAAAAAACATTTTAATTTCATTAATGCCTGGAATACGAAAAAAACAAAAGACACTAAATAATTTTAGTGGCTTTTGTTTTTATTTTACTATACTAATCGCTAGTCCATCTCCTACTTCTAAAATTTGTGTTTCAAGATTAGGATTTTCACTAACTTCTTTAATATATTCTCTCAAATTTCTTACAGCTGTACGTTGTTTATGTTTGTTATAATCACTCATAACATATCCTTTATACAAAATATTATCTGCAAAAATAATTCCATTTTTGTTTAACATTCTTAAAGATTCTTTTAAGAAAAACGGATATTTTCCTTTCGCAGCATCAATAAATACCATATCATATTTTTTATTTAATGTTGGTAAAATTTCTACAGCATCACCTTCATAAATATTAATTTTTTCTTCAACTTCAACATTTTTAATATTTATTTTTGCTTCTTTTATTCTTTCTTCATCTCTTTCTATTGTATCTATTGTTCCATTTACTGCTAAGAATTCAGAAAAACATATTGCGGAATATCCGTACTGCTGTACCTATTTCAAGTATTTTTTTAGGAGGATTTTTGCTTAAATATTTTTCTATTACTTCTAGTGTATCATCCATAATAATTGGAATGTGCTCTTCTAATGCTTTTTCTTTTATTTTTAATAATTCTTCTTTATTCATTGTTATCACCTATCACTTTGATTTTATGTTTATTTTGTGTTATAATTAATATATTCTCAAAAAAATATATACTGAAAGGAGGATTTTGTATGTCGATGTGTATCCATCGGGTAATACAAGAATTGGAAGAAGGTGCAAACTACAAATTACCTAATGATATTAAAGAATATTTAATATCTAATAGTGCTGAATTTGAAATATCTTCAGTGCTAAAAGGTAATCCTGAATGTTACCTTGGATTGTTTTATGAAAAGGCTTTAAACCCTAATTCGAAAATAATTCAAAATGGAGATACTTTAAGCTTTCCATCTACATTTAACCCGAATTTGCCTGCAGTATTAATCTATTCTCGAATAATAATGCTGTATCTTCCAAGTTAATCCTTTAGTAGCGACTAATCTAATTTGATTAGCCGCTACTTTTTTGTTGTATTATATTAATTTTTCTATCTTCTTGCTGCTCTTTCTCTTTCTTTTGTGTCTAATATTTTCTTTCTTAAACGAATAGATTGTGGTGTTACTTCTACTAATTCATCGTCTTGTATGAATTCAATTGCTTTTTCTAATGACATTTGAATTGGTGGAACTAATCTTAATGCTTCATCTGATCCAGATGCTCTTGTATTTGTTAAATGTTTTTCTTTACATACATTTATTGCTAAATCTTCTCCTCTTGAGTTTAATCCTACAATCATTCCTTCATATACTTCTACACCTGGTCCTATAAATAATTCTCCCTTGTCTTGTGCATTATATAATCCATATGTTACTGATTTTCCTGCTTCAAATGCTACAATTGTACCTCTAACTCTTGCTTGAATGTCTCCTTTATATGGTTCATATGAATCAAATATATGGTTCATTGTTCCTTCACCTTTTGTGTCTGTTAAGAATTCTGTTCTATATCCTATTAAACCTCTTGCAGGTATTTTAAATTCTATTTTTGTATGTCCATCTTCTGCTGGTTCCATATTAGCCATTTCTGCTTTTCTTCTACCTAATTTCTCAATTACATTACCAACACAGTCATCTGGAACATTAACAACTAGTCTTTCAATTGGCTCACTTTTTACACCATCAATTTCTTTAATAATTACTTTTGGACGTGATACTAATAATTCAAATCCTTCTCTTCTCATTGTTTCTATTAATACTGATAAATGTAATTCTCCTCTTCCTGATACTTCAAATGAATCTGCACTATCTGTTTCTTTTACTCTTAATGATACATTTTTTTCTAGTTCTTTGAATAATCTATCTCTAATATGTCTTGATGTTATAAATTGACCTTCTCTTCCAGCTAGTGGTCCATTGTTTACACTAAATGTCATAGAAACTGTTGGTTCATCTATATCAACAAATGGTATTTTTTCTGGATTGTTAAAATCGCAAATTGTATCTCCTATATTGATATCTGGAATTCCAGCAAGTTCAATTATATCTCCTGCTTTTCCTTCTTCAACTTCTACTTTATTTAATCCAACATGTGTATATACTTTTGCTATTCTTCCTTGTGTTATTTTATCTTCTTTTCCACAAATAGAAACTGGCATTCCAACTTTTATAGAACCTCTTTCTACTCTTCCTACTGCAATTCTTCCAACGTAATCATCATAATCAATATTAGATACTAACATCTGAGCTGGTCCTTCTTCATCACAATTAGGTGCACTTATTGTGTTTATAATTGTTTCAAATAAGCAACTTAAGTCTGTTGTTTCTTCTTCTAAGTCCATTTTAGCTATACCATTTTTAGCTGATGCATAAACAACAGGGAAATCTAATTGTTCATCTGTTGCATCTAATTCTATAAATAATTCTATTACTTGATCAACAACTTTTTCTGGTTGTGCTCCTGGTCTATCAATTTTATTAATAACAACTATTGGTTTTAAACCTAAAGCTAATGATTTCTTTAAAACTTCTCTTGTTTGAGGCATAGCACCTTCAAAAGCATCAACTAAAAGTAAAACACCATCTACTGTTTTTAAAACTCTTTCTACTTCTCCACCAAAGTCAGCATGTCCTGGTGTATCTACTATATTTATTTTTATATCATCATGCATTACTGATGTATTTTTAGAAAGTATTGTAATTCCTCTTTCTTTCTCTTGATCATTAGAGTCCATTACTCTTTCTTGTACTTGTTCGTTTTCTCTAAATATATGACTTTGTCTAAGCATAGCATCTACTAAAGTAGTTTTACCGTGGTCTACGTGTGCAATTATTGCTATATTTCTTATTTTTTGGTTATTCATTTTTTTACCCCTTCTTCTTTTTAAAATTTAATTATATTTGTTTAAAACTTTTTTACAATGCTAAAGGGACATTTTTTGTCCCTTCTCTCTTAAAACACTATATAATTATACTACTAAATATATGTTTTGTCAATTTATTGTACTTTTTATCTTATTTTGCTAATTCTAATATATTATCCATAATTTCTTTTGTAACTTTGTCTAAAGTTTCTTTATCTTTTGCTCCTTTATATTGACTAAAATCTAATGGTTTACCATATGTTATCGTTACTTTTCTGTTTCCTTTTTCTCCACCTTTTATTCCACATGGTATAACTTTTGCTCCGCTTCTTAATGTAAAAAATGCAACACCATCTTTTACCTTTTCTCCTTTTTCTATTCCATTTCTTGTACCTTCTGGAAATAAAGCTAAACAATCACCATTTTTTAAAGTTTTTAAAGATTCTTTTAATGCTTTTACTTCTTTTGAATCTCTCTTTACTAAAATTGCATCAAATACCCATCCTAAAAAAGCTAAGAATTTACTTTTAGTCAACTCTTCTTTTGCTAAAAATCTAGTATATCTTCCACAAGTCACTTCCATTAATGGAGGATCTAAAAAGCTTCTATGATTTCCAGCTATTATAATAGGCCCTTCTTTTGGGATATTTTCTTTTCCTATTACTTCTGCTCTATAAACAACTTTACAATAAACATATATTGCTCCTTTAACAATACCTCTTGTTATTTTTTTAAAAAATTCTTTCATTCTTTATTCCTCCTGAAAATATCTTAATAAATGCTAAATATATTAATGTACTATTTTTTCATTTATAATTTCTAATACTTTATTTGTTACTTCTTCAATATTCATATTAGTTGAGTCAATATAAACTGCATCATCTGCTTTTTTTAGCGCTCCAATTTCCTTTTCCATGTCATTTTTATCTCTTGTTTTTATATTTTCTAAAATTTCTTCATATGGCATATCAATACCTAATATTTGATTTTGTTTATATCTTCTATTAGCTCTTTCTTCTGGTGTAGCATCTAAGTATATTTTAACATCTGCATTTGGAAATACATAAGTTCCAATATCTCTTCCTTCCATGATAACTTTTTTTCCATCTGCACATTTTCTAAATATTTCATTTAACTTAAATCTAACTTCTTTTATTGAAGAAACAAATGATACAATTTTAGCAACATCTTTTTCTCTTATTCTTGTTGTTACATCTTTACCATTTAAATATACAATATCTTTTGAATTATCTGTTTCAAATTCAATTTCTATATCATCTAACAAATTTATTATTTTTTCTTTTTCTTCTAATTCTATTTTTCTATTTATTGTTTCTAAAGCTACACATCTATATGCAGATCCTGATCCTATATTAACAAGGCCTAATTTCTTTGCTACAAGCTCTGTTACTGTTCCTTTTCCACTACCTGCTGGTCCATCAATTGCTACTATAAAACTCATTTTTTATTCTCCTATCTCTTCTTCATTTTGTGGTACATAAATATTTTTGGCTACTACATCTAATTCTACTACATTCATGGCTGTTAATTTTTCTATTTCTTTTTTTGATTTTTCTTTAAAAGCATTTATTCCTTCTTTTACATTAAAGCCATATACAATACTTACTTCCATATATATTTTTACGCCTTCACCATAGTTTTCAACTCTTGTTTTTAAAACTTTGTATATAGCTGGTGTTTGAATTGCTAAATATTCTAATATTTGTCTAAAAACCACATCTGAAATAGTAAATTTTCCCATATAACTAAAAGTTGGTCTTATTATTGATTTTTCAGATACATATGGTTTTTGCCCTTTACCTTTTGATTTAAATATTTGTAATGGGTCTAATAAATATCCTGAAAAATCTTTTTTTATTTCAAATGTTGGAACTGGAATAACATGTTTTCCTTCTGTTTCTCTAATTCTTCTAGCTGTTTTCATTTCTTGTTCTGTTGCTACATCTGTAATATAAATAGTTTCAGAGATTTCTGGCAAGCCCAAATTTGCGGCTATTTTTTGTACCATTCCATCTGATGTTCCTAAAATTAATATGCTTTCTGGTCTGTATTTTTTTAAAGCTTTTACTATTATTTCTCTTTCTTCTTCTTCATAAAATAATGCATGTTTTACTGTCCCTACTTTAGTAGGCGCTTTTTTTGCAGATTCTCCTGCAATAACTTCATTTTCTTTTATCAATAAACCATCATCAATAATATAATTAATATTTCTTTCACTTGCTACCATTTGTGCTCTATAACTTTTTCCTGTTCCAGATGGTCCAACAAAAGCATATACTTTTATCTTATTTGCAAATGGTAATTTTATTTCTTTTAATAACAATTTGTTTCCTCTTTTCATCATATATGTTTTATTACTTATAAAATCTTCTCTATTACAACATTATATTCTATTTAATACTAAAAAACAAGTTTCTTTGACTTTAAAAAAATGGTCACTTATAATGTTATTTTAAATTTTTTCTTCTTAATTGACCACAAGCTGCATCTATATCTGATCCTAATTCTCTTCTAATAGTTGCTACTATACCATGCTCATTTAAATAGTCTCTAAATTTCATGATATTTTCATTTGAACTTTTGTCAAATTTTCCATTTTCTATTTTATTAATTGGTATTAAATTTACATGACAATTCATTCCTTTTAAAAGTTTTACTAATTCTTTTGCATCTTCTAAATTATCATTATTGTCTTTTGCTAGCGCATATTCAAATGATATTCTTCTATGTGTTTTTTCTATATAATCTTTACATGCTTGTATTAATTCTTCTATTGGAAATGCATTGTTTATAGGCATCATACTACTTCTTTTTTCATTATTTGTAGCATGTAATGATATTGATAATGTACATTGTATATTTTCTTCTGCTAAACGTTTTATTCCAGGTACTAATCCACTTGTTGAAACACTTATATGTCTTGCTCCTATATTTAATCCTTTTGGGTTATTTATAATTCTTATTGCATTTATAACATTTGCATAATTATTTAATGGTTCTCCTATTCCCATAAAAACAATATTTGAAATTCTAACTCCAGTATCTTGTTCTACTGCTATAAGCTGTTCTACAATTTCTCCACTTGTTAAATTTCTTTCAAAATTTATTCCTGTTGAAGCACAAAACTTGCACCCCATTTTACAGCCAATTTGAGAAGACACACAAATGCTATAACCATGATGATAGCTCATTAATACTGTTTCTATTGCATTTCCATCTAAAACATCAAATAAATATTTAATTGTTCCATCTTTAGCTTCTTGTTTTTTTAATATATTAAAATTACAAATTGTATAATTTTGTTTCAGTTTTTCTCTTAATTCTAATGATATATTTGTCATTTCATCAAAGCTTTTTACTTTTTCTTGATATAACCATTTAAATATTTGTTCTGCTCTAAATGGCTTTTCTCCTAATTCATTCATTTCCTCTTTTAATTGTGCTAAATCATAATCTTTTATGTTTTTCATTTTCTCACCTTTTTCATCCATATTTTACGATTTATAAATGGAATTTTCTTATTATTGTTTCTTTTATATCTTTATAACCTAAGCTTAAACTAATTACCAAATTAAGAATTGATACTCCAATTGCTATTTTATTTAATGCTTTAGGTTGTATCATCTTTTCTGCAATCAAAATAATAGGTATAAAACTAATTAAGACAATCATAAGTTGATAAATCGCATACTTTATATATTTTTTATAGCTTATTATTGTTAATACTAACATAGAAATATTTGCAATAATTAATATAATAGGAATCGCTATATTTATTGACCATCCCTTAAATCCTAATCTTTGATCTATATATAATGTAACACTTGATATTATAATTGTTTGAACTAATACATGTCCTGCAACATTTGTTCTTTTTCTTACTGCATATATTGCTGTAATCCATATGTATATAATACCACAATTTGTAAATGCTGCCCAAGGAATATTAGGCGTTGTTATTTTATTAATTAAAACTAATATCATAGCTATTATTATAGAAGATATCATCAATATTCTTATTATTTTATCTCCTTTTTTACTGCTTAATTTTTTAGGATATATCATCTAAAACACCATTACTTTCTATTTTAACTTGAATTCCTCTCTCTTTTAAGAAATTATAAAATGCCTTTTCTATTTTGTTATTTCCTAATATAGATGTAAATGTAAATACCATGTTATTTTCAAATGTACAACTTGAACATTTAATTTTTTCTACTGGTTCTGGTGCAATTAGCATTAAAAAATAATCAATATATTTTTTATATTCACCAATAATACCTACTCTACCTATATTTGAGAAAGTTATTGTTGTATATTTTCTTATTTCTAAATAACTTAATCTTACTAAAATTTTCTTTAAGAAAAGAGGTATAGTTCTTACTATAAGGTTATTTCCTATCTTTACATTTGTAGACATTGTTTTTATTATTTCTTCTTCATTTAATCTATTCTTAAATTCTTTTTTTACAAATGAAATCATTTTTTCAAAAGTATTTAATTTATCTTTTTCTATTTGCGCAACTAATGTTATATAAGAAAAAAAGTTTGTCATAGTCTTTGAAGAAAAATATCTTTTTAAGTTTACAGGTATACATATCTTTATCGGTTTTTTGCTTTTGTTTTTTATATAATTTTCTTTATATATAGAATACATTAAAACAGCTGTTAGATACTGCGTTATTGTAGCATCATATTTTTTACTTTCTATTTTTAAGCTTTCTAAATTAATTATTTCATGTATTACACTTACTGCTCCTAATTTTATCTTTCTTCCTTTTAATTCATATGCTCTCTTTCCTGATGCGTTTGATTTTGCCCTTTTATCATAATTTTTTATATAACTATCTTCTGTATCAAAATCTATCTTTCTTAATTGTCTGTTTTCTTGTTTTAGTTCATTTGGATAATATAATTCTAAATAATTATATATAATTTCTCTAAAAAATGTTGTTCCTGTATTTCCATCTGTTAATGCATGAAAAATATCTATGTTTATTTTGTTTTCAAAATATGTTATTTTAAATAAATATCCATTATTTGTTTTAGGGTCGATATATTTACATGGATAATCTTTTTCTTCTTCTATAATTGGTTCTTTTGGATTATATTCTAAATAATACCAAAAAAATCCTGCCTTCATTTTTACTCTAAACATATTGTAATTATTTAGCGTTTGTATAACTGCTTTTTCTAATATCTCTTTATTTACTTTTTCTTTAAGTAATACTGAAAGTCTAAATACTGTACTATATTTCTTTCCAGCTGATATAGGAAATATTTTTGCTGAATTGTCTAATCTTCTCCAATATAAACTTTCTTCTTTTTTTTCACTCATTCTTTAAAACCTTCCTGTAATAATATTATTTCTTAATTTATCTTATTTATTAAGTCTTCATAACCTTTTTTTACTATTTCTTCATCACTGTCTTTGTCTATAATCCATATATGCCCTGCATCTTGGTACTCATTTATATCTATATTTATATTGTTTTTCTCTGCTTTTTCTTTTAATTTATATACATCTGGATTTAATATATCTTTCGTACCTGTAAATATTGTTAAATTATTTATTTTAGATAAATCTCCATCAATAGGATTTACTAAATAGCTGTCAATTCCATCACTTTCAGCATATGCTAATCCTGCTATTTTTAAAGCTTCTTTATTTAATTTTTTGTCTTGTTCTTTAACTTGTTCTATTTTAGGATTATCCATTCTAACGTCAAGCCATGGTGAAATTAATATCGTTTTTTTAGGCATTTTTATATCTTCTTGTGATATTTTTTCTAATAAAGCTAAAGATAATCCTCCTCCTGCTGAATCTCCCATAATTATTAATTCATTTGAAACATCAACTTTTTGTTGTATTTCTTTATATAATGGAACAACCATATTAAATACATCTTTATAATTATATTTAGGAGTTAATGGATAATCTGGTAATATTACTGTTGCACCTGTATCGTCAACTAGATTTTCTATAAACTCCCAATGGTTACTCGTTGCTTCTGCCATGTATGAACCTCCATGAAAATATAAAATTTTCATATTAGTTTTTTTACTTCCTTTTGATTTTATTATAAATATATTCCTATTTTCAAATGTCTCAACCGTTAAATCATATTTATTTTCTATATTTTCAGGTGTTTTTGTTTCTATATCCACAAATAAAAAATATGCTAAAATTATCAAACATATAATAATTATTATAAATAATATCCCTATTGTAATTTTTAAACCTTTATTTTTCATAATCCCCTCTTTATTATATTTTTTAATATTTTACCATAAAAAAAGACTAGATACAAATATTAATATAAACTATTAATATTTATTTCTAATCTTTCTTTTTAGCTTTTTATCCGAATAATCCACGTTTTTTTATTGGTGGTTGTTCATTCATTGTTTGTGCTAATTTTACTAATAATTCTCTTTGTTCTTTTGATAGTCTTTTTGGAGTTTGTACTGTGACAGTAAATACAAAGTCTCCTACTGAGTTTGAATTAATAGCTTTGAAACCTTTATTTCTTATTGTAAATTTAGTTCCTGTTTGTGTTCCATCTGGTATTTTGTATTTTTCTTTTGTTCCGTCAACCATTGGTATTTCTAATTCTGCTCCTAAAGTCGCTTGTGTTATTGTTATTGGAACCTCACATAATACATTGTTTCCTTTTCTTGTATAAATACTATGTCTTTTTATTTTTACTGTAATATATAAATCACCTTTTGGTCCACCTTTTTCCCCAGGTTCTCCTTCTCCTCTTAATACTATTGTTTGATTGTCATCAATACCTGCTGGAATTTTTACTTTTATTTTTGGTTGTTTTCTTACTTTTCCTCTTCCATGACAAGTTTCACATGGTTCTTTTATTATTTCACCTGTTCCATGACATGCTGAACATGTTCTTGTTGTTTGCATTTGTCCGAAGTATTGTGTTTTGAACCTGTTTTACCTGACCTGTTCCATTACATGTTGTACATTTGATTGGAGATGTTCCAGGTTTTGCTCCTGTTCCTTTACAAGTTGTACATTCCTCATCTCTAGTAATTACAATTTCTTTTTCTACTCCTGAAAAAGCTTGTTCAAATGTAATATCCATATGTACATTTAGGTCTGAACCTTTTTTAGGTCCATTTTGTCTTCTTGAAGATCTGCCTCCAAATCCTCCTCCAAAGAAAGAAGAAAAAATATCTCCTAAATCGCCAAAATCACTAAATCCATCGAATCCAGAACTTGTATATGAATAATAACCATTTTGTCCTCCAAAAGGTCCTCCTGCTCCACCAAATCCTTGTGGTCCATCTGGTCCAAACTGATCATACATTCTTCTTTTTTGTGAATCTGACAAAGTTTCATATGCTTCATTTACTTCTTTGAATTTTTTTTCAGCCTCTTGTTTATTGTCTGGATTAGCATCTGGATGATATTTTTTAGCTAACTTACGATAAGCTTTTTTTAGCTCATCATCTGTTGCATTTTTATTAACACCTAAAACTTCATAATAGTCTCTTTTACCTGCCATTTTTTCCTCCTCTAGTAATTAAAATACTATTAATTACCTTAATAAAGAGGATTAAGGAATATTCCTTAATCCCTCTATTTATTATTTTTTATCTCCATCATCTTCTACCTTATAATCTGCATCATATACATTTCCGTTTTCATCTGCTTTTGGTCCTTCTTCTCCTGCTGCTGCATTTGGGTCTACCCCTGCACCTGCTGCTCCGTTTGGATTTGCATTTTTATAAAGTTGTTCTGACATATCGTAAAATACTTTTGTTAATTTTTCTGTTGCTTCTTTTATTTTTTCTGTATCGTTTGTTTCTAATGCTTTTTTAGTATTATCTATTTCTGTTTCTACTTTTGCTTTTTCTTCTCCGCTAATTTTATCTCCTAAGTCATTTAATGTTTTTTCACTGTTATATACTAAACTTTCTGCATTATTTTTAACTTCAATTTCTTCTTTTTTCTTTTTATCTTCTTCAGCATGTGCTTCAGCATCTTTAACAGCTTTGTCTATATCTTCATCTGTAAGGTTAGTTGATGCTGTAATTGATACATTTTGTTCATTTCCTGTTGCCATATCTTTTGCAGATACGTGAACTATTCCGTTTGCATCTATATCAAATGTAACTTCAATTTGTGGTACTCCTCTTGGTGCTGCTGGTATTCCTGTTAATTGGAATCTTCCTAATGTTTTATTATATGCTGCCATTTCTCTTTCACCTTGTAAAACGTGAACTTCTACTGATGTTTGACCATCTGCTGCTGTTGAGAATACTTGTGATTTTTTAGTTGGTATTGTTGTATTTCTTTCAATTAATTTTGTAAATACTCCACCATATGTTTCAATACCTAATGATAATGGTGTAACATCTAATAATACTAAGTCTTTAACATCTCCTGATAAAACACCACCTTGGATAGCTGCACCTATTGCAACACATTCATCTGGGTTTATTCCTTTATCTGGTTCTTTTCCTGTAATTCTTTTAACAACTTCTTGAACAGCTGGAACTCTTGTAGATCCACCAACTAATAATACTTTGTGAATATCATTTGCTGTTAATCCTGCATCTTTTAAAGCTTGGTTAACTGGTCCTGCTGTTGCCTCTACTAAGTCATGAATTAATTCTTCAAATTTAGATTTTGTTAAAGTTACATCTAAATGTTTTGGTCCTGTACTATCAGCTGTAATAAATGGTAAGTTTATTTGTGTTTGTTGTACACCTGATAATTCAATTTTTGCTTTTTCTGCAGCTTCTTTTAATCTTTGCATTGCCATCTTATCTGATTTTAAATCGATTCCATTTGATTTTTTGAATTCATCTACTAAGTAATCTATTATAGCGTTATCAAAATCATCTCCACCTAAATGTGTGTTACCACTTGTAGATAAAACTTCAAATACTCCATCACCAATATCTAGTATAGAAACATCAAATGTTCCTCCACCTAAATCATATATTAATATTTTTTGGTCTTGTTCTTTATCCATTCCATAAGCTAAAGCTGCTGCTGTTGGTTCGTTTATAATTCTTAATACTTCTAGTCCTGCAATTTTACCAGCATCTTTTGTTGCTTGTCTTTGACTATCATTAAAGTATGCAGGTACTGTAATAACTGCTTGAGATACTTTTTGTCCTAAATAATTTTCTGCATCTGCTTTTAATTTTTGTAAAATCATTGCTGAAATTTCTTGTGGTGTAAATTTATCACCTTCTATATTTACTTTATCTGCTGTTCCCATTTTTCTTTTGATTGAAATAACAGTATTATCTGGATTTGTAACTGCTTGACGTTTTGCAATTTGTCCTACTAATCTTTCTCCATTTTTTGAAAATGCAACTACTGATGGAGTTGTTCTATTACCTTCTGCATTTGGTATTACTACTGGCTCTCCACCTTCCATAACTGCTACACATGAATTTGTTGTTCCTAAGTCAATTCCTATAATTTTTCCCATTTTAAATTCCTCCTAAAAATTTATTTTATATTTTAAAATTAATAACTATTTTATATTATTTTTTTATTAGCAAAAAATCGCTAAGATATACATTTTTATTGCTAATTAGCTACAACAACCATAGAATGACGAATAACTCTATTTCCTATTTTGTAACCTTTTCTATATTCTTGTGCAATTTCTTGCACACCTAAGTTTTCATCTTGAATACTACTTACTGCTTCATGAAGTTCTGGATCAAATGTTTCTCCTACAGTTTTTATTTCTTCAATTCCTTTTGATGATAGAACATCTCTAAATTGTTTTAATACAAGTTCTACACCTTTTTTATATTCTTCATCTTTTGTTTCTACTTTTGCTGCATTTTCTAGATTATCTAATACCGGCAAAATAACTTCTACTACATCTGATAAAATTGAATTATATAATCCTTCTCTTTCTTTACCGCTTCTTTTTTTAAAGTTTTCAAATTCTGCTAATATTCTTTTATATCTATCATCTAATTCATCATATTCTTCCTTTGGTACCATTTCTTTATTTTGTTTCTTTTCCTCTTTTTTTTCTGTCTTTTCATTTTGATTTTTTTCTTCTTCTAAATTTTCATTTTTGATATTTTCTTCTGACATTTTATCCCTTCTTTCTTTTTATTTTTCTATATCTTTTAATTTTTTATTTATATATTTCATTACAGATACCACTTTTGAGTAATCCATTCTTTTAGGTCCTATTATTCCTATTGTTCCTAAATCTTTGCCATTTACTTTATGTTTAAAAGTAACAACACTAAAATCTTTTAGTTCATCTTTTTCATTTTCATCGCCAATATATATGTTTATATCTTCTGCAAATCCTGAATTTAACATATCTGCTATTACTTCTTTTGTATCTAATATATTTACAAAGTTTTTTGCAACTTCTAAACTATTAAATTCTGGTAAATCAAAAGATTTATTTGCACCTTCTAAATATATTTGATTTTCTTGATTTATTACTTTTTTTAACTGGTCTATTACTGGTTTTATTACATTGACACTATATGTCATTTCATCATATAAATATTCTTCTAATGGCCTATCTATTGTTTCAATTGGTTGACCTTTTAATTTGTTATTAAACATATAATTCATTGTTTCTATTTGTTTTTGATTAACATCTTCATCAAATTTTATTATAGTTTCTTTTACTAGTCCTGTATCTGTTAATATAACAGCCATCATCATTCTTGTTCCTAATAATACAAATTTAATTTCTTCTATTAATTGAGTATTGGTTTTTGGTCCAATTGATACTGTTGTGTAATGTGTAACCTCTGATATTGTATTTGCTGCAATTTTTGTTAAATCTTCAATCTCATTTACTTTTGTTTCTAGTTTAGTACTTATATATTTTATTTCTTCTAAACTAATGTCTTTATCGTTTAATAGTTCATCAACATAGTATCTATATCCTTTTTCTGATGGGATTCTACCACTTGATGTATGTGTTTTATCTAGAAAACCTGCTTTTTCTAAGTCTGCCATTTCATTTCTTATTGTTGCACTACTGCATTTTAATCCATAATGATTTGTTAATGCATTTGAACTTACAGGCTCTGCTGTGTTGATGTATTCTTCTACTATTGCTTGTAATACTTGTTTTTTTCTATCATCTAACAATTTTTTCACCTCTTTAGTTTTAATTGTTAGTTTTTAGCACTCTTTGTTTTTGTTTGCTAACTTCATATATATTATACCCCTTTTTAGCACTTGTCAATACTTTCTGCTAAAAAAATTTGTGAATTTTTTGTGAATAAATTTCTTATAAAAAAACTGTAGAAATTTTCTACAGTTTTTCTTCTATTATTCTGACATTTGCTTTAACATCCATAAATGTTTAGTATAACTTGATATTAAATCATCCATTAATGTTGAAGTAGAATATAAATTTTGCTCTTCTGCAAAGCTTTTTAACTTTGTAACTTTTTGTAAAAGTGTACTATAATCATTTATAATATTATTTAACACTTCTTTATCTGTTACTTTATTATTTTGTGCTTCTACTATTGTAGTTTTTTCCAAATAATCTTTCATTGTTCCTAAAGGTTGCTTTCCTATCATTAGCATATGTTCAGCCACCTCATCTATTTGTGAATTTATCTCATCGTAATATTCTTCAAGTTTTGCATGTAATACAAAAAAATGCTCTCCTGTTATATTCCAATGATAATTCTGCAATTTTCTATAAAACACATTTAAATCTGATAAAAATACATTTAGATCTTTTTCGATATTTTCCATTTTAACAACTCCTTCTTTTTTATTTAATTAGATTTTACCCTAAATTATTTTTTATTATTCATCTTTAATTTTTTTATTTTTCTCAATAAAAAAACACAATAACATATTAAATATTATTGTATTTTTCATATTATATTTTTTTCAAGAAATTTATAAAATCTATTTTGTTTTTCTTGCGGTTTATTTCCTGTGTCTATAAACGTAATTTTTCCACATTTATTTTCTGTATTTATAAGATTTTCCTTTTGTAAAATGTCTTTAAAATGTATAGCTAATTTTGGAGCCCCATTAAAAAATTTCACATTTCCTAATACATTTTCTATTTGTTTTTCTACTAATGGATAATGTGTACATCCTAATACTACATTATCAACTTTTCCTGCATATACTCCAAGATTAATTTTCAAATATTTTTCTAATTCTTTTTCATTACCACTTTCTATAATATCTGCTAAACCTATACATGGATATAAATAAGTTTTATGATTATTATATTTTTGATATAACATATTGAATTTTTCACTTTTTATGGTTCCTTGTGTAGCCATTACTAATGTAGGTTTATCATATGCATAGTCATGAACCATTTTATATGCTGGTTCTATTGCTATAATTGGTATATCTTTATATTTATCTCTTAAATAACTAACTGCTTTTGCACTTGCAGTATTACATGCTATTACAATTGTTTTGCAATTATTTTCTAATAATTTATTAACAATTTTATCACATATTGTTAATATCATTTTATCTGATTTATCCCCATATGGATTATTGACCGAGTCACTATAATATATGTAATTTTCATTTGGAAGTAATTTTATTATTTCTTTTAATACAGTTACTCCGCCTATTCCAGAATCAAAAATTCCTATATTTCCAGTTTTAGATATTTGTCTTGTCATATTATTAATTATGCCTTTCTTTCTCTATTTTATTTTTTATTTTTACTTTTATGTCTTTTAAATTAGGATATGCATTTATTAATCTTCTATGTAACCATGATTTTTCTCTTAATAATTTTTTTACCTTTTCTGTTATTTCTTCTGTATTATCTTTTATTAATTTACTTCCTTCTACATTAATACTTGAAACTACATTAGAAGAAATAATATTATCTATTATAAATATTGTAAATAATATAATACAAATTATATGCATTGAAGTTGATGGTATTAAATTATATATTTTAAATAAAAATGGATTTGTTACATACATTATCATTACACCTAATATTCCAAAAGGTATTAATGTTTCTAAACATATACGACCATTAATATTAAACTTTTTGCTGCTATAATCCCACCATCTAGCATGAAATTTTTTTTCCATAAAATAACTTGTAAAATATTCAATAAATGAGCAAATAATTACAGACATAACAAACAATACTATTACATCATATGTATATCTTTTTAATAATATTGTTATTGCTAGTGCTCCCCACCCATAAATTGGACAATATGGACCTATCAAAAATCCTCTATTTATAAATCTTTTGTATTGAAATAATTTACATGTAACTTCCATGCACCATCCTAAAAACGCATATGACATAAATAATAAAAAGTATACTTCTATTTGGTTTAACATTTTTTTCTCCTAATTCTTTTTTATATTTTTTTCATATTATAACTCTCTTTTATTTTATTTACAATAGTTCTTAATTAATTAGGTAAATTGATTTTTTATGTAAATTATAGTATAATTAATATATGTAGTTTTACATTTTGCATTATGAAAGGAGACTATAATTATGGTCAATTTAAAAGAACTTAAAAAACATATTGTACCCGAAGAACGGTTATTTTTAAATGGTGATGTTGTATTATTACCTCGCGAATTAGTAAAAGAAATCAACTGTTATTATTTTGCTTTAGGTATTCTTTATTCAACAGGTTCCTACTATGATTGCATTCCTGGTTTTACAACTGGCGACTTATATACAAATAGTTCAGATCTTATTTCTTCTATTGAAACAGATTTGAAAAATTTGAATATTAGTTTTCGGAGAATAAGTATTTTTGAAGCAAAAAATCTTCAAGAAGATGAAGTATTAATAAAACTTTTTTATTATACTCCATCAAAAACTTTTCCAAAAGGAGATTTTCATTTCATTCGCCAGAACAAGGAAACTGGGATTTGGTATCATAAACCTGGCGCAAATCAAGTTTGCTGTTTAGAAGGAATTGACGATAAAGAAAACTTTGATCCTGATGAGTTGATTTTCACTGAAGAAAGTACAAAAGAAATTTTTCGTTATTTTCCACTGTGCTATTTCGCATTGAAAGAATAACCAAAGAACCTGATACACAAATGTGTTTCAGGTTCTTTTATATTTCTTTATTTTTATCTAATAAAATTTGTTGATATAACATCTTCATTTTTAGGGAGATTAACACCTTCATTTTTTCCTGCTTCTATACATTTTAATAACCATGCCATATTATTTCCTAAAGTTCTCATTGTCTGCATTCCTTCTTCGTCTTTTAATACATCTTCTGGCTTACTTCCATGAACCATATTCCAATACTGTGAAGATACTATTGGCATATTATTCATACCAAAATATTTATTAACTTCATCAATTGCTGCTGTTGCCCCACCTCTTCTACAACTTACAACTGCCGTAGCTACTTTATTTGAAAATAATTTTCTTCTACCATAAAAAACTCTATCCATAAAAGAAGATAGCATACCTGAACTTGCAGCAAAGTGGACTGGTGTACCAAATACAAAACCATCTGTATTAGGAACTTTTTCTAAAAATTCATTAACTTTGTCATCAACAAAACACTTTCCTTTTTCTAAACAAGTCCCACACCCTATACATCCAGCCATTGGTTTGGCTCCTAACCAAAAAATTTTTGTATCTATTCCATTTTTATTTAAACTTTTTTCTACTTCTCTTAATGCAGTGTATGTACACCCATTTTGTTTTGGACTTCCGTTTACTAATATAACCTTCATATATATCAACTACCTTTCATTTAAATTAAATTATTTTTATACAAATTTCACTTTTTATATTATATTTTATTTTAAGTATTTTATCACTTAATTGTACTTTTTACAATTATATTTATTTCTAATTTTTTTGATAATTTAAAATAAAATTCTCATATTTTTTATTTTTTTGTAAATACTAATAAATAGAACAAAAATTTATGAAATAAATTATAGGAGTGTTGAATGATGGAAAATAAAAATTTAAACATATTAGATGAAGTTAATAAAGGAGCTACAATGGGAATGGATGCAATCTCTTATGTATCTGAAAAAGTTACAGATGATAAATTTAAAAATGTATTAGATACAGAATATAATAAGTATCAAAAAATTTCTGAACGAGTTAATGATTTATATTCAAACTATACTAATAAAGAACCACATGAAACTAATGCTATGAATAAAATGATGACTTGGTATGGTATTCAAATGAAAACTATGACAGATGATACTACTTCTAAATTATCTGAATTATTAATGCAAGGAACTAATATGGGAATTATTGAAGGAAGACGTTTGTTAAATCAAAATCCTGAAGCAGAAAAAGATGTTAAAAACATTTTGAATGATTTTGTTGTTATGCAAGAAGATAGTGTAGAAACTTTAAAAAAATATTTATAAAAAAATTAAAAACACACCTTTAACATTTATAGTTTGGTGTGTTTTTTATTCTTTATTATTGTTTTACCTCAACGCCTCCAAATACTGCTGCTCCATTTACGTAAATTGTATGATTATTTTCATCAATTTTATTATTTGTTTTATTTGAGACTCCTCCAAATATTGACGTTGACTTTGTTTTTATATTTACATTTGATGGTACATAAATTTCTATTGCTCCAAATGTACTACTTGCATTAATTACTATATCAGATTCTATAATTGCATTTCTTAAATCGCATTCAACTCCACCAAATACAGCCGTTAAATCAGCTCCTGCAAATTTTTCTCCATCAAAATTTATACTTTGTCCTGAAAAGGCTGCACAGTATGAATTTCCTCCATTTCCTTTTTGATTCAATTGTTTTATTTCATTACTTACTTTTTTTCCTGATATATCTTTAAAAATAATTGATATACCAATTACTACTAATATTACAGGCAAAGCTAATTTTAATATTAAATCAAAATCTAAAAGGTTTTGACATCCCAAAAGTAATATTACTCCTATTAATATTCCTATTAAACTTCCTGTCTTTTCAGTTTCTCTAAATAATCCTATAAAGCATGGTATTATAATAAATAAAGTCCACCAACCATTAAAAAATATATTAATATGTGTAATTCCTAGGGCATTTCCTCCTATTATTAATCCTATTATTATTAAGACAACTCCCCATAATATATTTCCAATTTTTTTCATTTTCTCTTTTTCCCCTTTCTCTTAAATTTATTCTTTATGATTTTATTATATTATAATTGATATTCTTTTATTTCACAATTTTTCAGTCCTTTGTTCAAAAACAATCCATTTTCTATTCCTTCAAAGTACCCATAAAATGCTTTTGAAACACCACTATGTGCAACTATTAAGACACTTTCATAATTTTTTGTTTTTAATTCATCTAAAAAATTATATACTCTATCAAAAAATAATTTTATATCTTCTGAAGTTCCATATTTTATTGTAGTATTATAATTCCAATATTCTTCTCTATTTGTCACATCTAAAGATTGTCCTGATAAACTACCTGGATTCCTTTCTTCTAATCTGTTATCAATAATCATTTCTTTTTCTTTTACATTTATGATTTTAGCTGTGTGTTTTGCTCTGACTAATGGAGAGCATATTACAATATCATAATTAATTGTTTTAATTTTTTCTCTTAATTCTTCTGCTTGTTTAATTCCTTTTTTAGTTAAGTCTTCATTTTGATTATTATATTGTTTTAATGCATTATGAGGCACTTCCCCATGTCTTACTATATATACTTTCATTTAATTTTTCTCCTAAAATGTATTATTTTTCTAATTACTTTTTATAAATATATTTTTTATTTATATCCTTGTTTATAATGAATTTCTTTGTGGCAATTTGAGCATAGTAGCATACATTTTTGCGCTTCTTTCTTATATTCTTTCCATGACATAGTATTTCCAGAGCCTAACTTAAACTCTTTTTTTGTAGGATCTTTATGATGAAATTCTAACGCATCTATACATTTATTATATCCACATATACAACATTTTCCACCTAATAATTTTATTGCTTGTTTCTTCATACTATTTCTTAATATTGTTTTTTGATGTTTTCTACTTTCATAATTTATTCTTGTTGATTCTCCACTACATTCATAACAATAAATTCTTGTAGCACTTTTAGTTTCAAATTTACTTTTACATATTTCGCATATTTTTACCACTTTTTCACATCCTTAACATGTACATTATATAATAAAATTTTATATTATAATAGCGAACACTCTAAATTTTTTAAAAAAATAAAAAACTCTGTAAATTTTACTTTACAAAGCTTTTATTCTTGGCTCGTTTAGCACTTCCGTGTGCGAAAAATATGAGCTCTAAATTTATAATTGTATTTTATGTTTGATTCTATGCTTATAATTTAACATAAACAAATATATAAATCAAGTAATTTTGAAAAATTTGCATTATAAACTCTTTACTTTATATAAAAATTTTACAACTTATAAACGTAGTAATACTCCTTGAATTCAACATACTAACGAATTAATTTTTAATTAAACTCTACATCATAGTATTTATAATCCAGAAATCTATCTGTAACTCTATGTCCTTTGCATGCAATTAAATCAAAAATCTTTTCTTTAATTAGTTTATTATATATAATATATTTTTAATCCTTGTATCTCAATTGTTATATATACCAACAAGTATTATTTTCACATCACTTAACATTTGTGTATTTGTTGATTTTTTATTCTATAAGTATCTTATCCTTTAAATCTTCTATTGTTTGTTTTGAATCTTTAACACTATCTAATGTTATACATTTCTCTTGCCATTTATATTTTTGACTTCCTTGTTTTTCGAACACCAATCTTCTTAAAAATTGACTTGGTAACTTTTCAACTCTATAAATTTTATTTCCATTCTTTTCACTTCCTATATAAATATAAGAAAATTCATTGTTAAAATGTTTCTCTGGTGATAATATATCACATTCCTCAGCCTGTCCAAGTTCTCTATTTAAAGATTCCGTCAAATCAAATTTGTATGGAATACAGTGTAAATGTGCATGATCTATACTTGCTCCTGCATATCCTGACTGTGCAGAGCCATGTTCAAAAAACAGAACATCAGAATTATATATTTCTTTATAAACTTCTTTTATTTTTTCTTTTAATTTGCTAACCTGAATTTTCATTTCTTTCGGAATCTCAAAAAAGTTTAAATAATGTTTGTTCGTTATAATTAAAATATGTCCTAAACATAGTGGAGAAATATCAACTCTCACATATATATCATCATTTTCAAATAATATTGCTTCTTCAGCTGGTAAATTTGCTAATTTATTGTTAATATATCTTGTCTCAGTACAAAAAGGGCATTCATTAGAATAATTCATATTTTTTCATTCCTTTCATTTTATTTACATTTTTTTAACTTTAGTAACTCTCTTGATAGTTCATCACTATTTTTTTCTATACATAAACATTGATTATAAAGTTCATTTCCAAAATCTAAATATTCTACTAAGTTATTGTAAACATATTGCTCATAACCATATATTGTTCTCGATAATTCAATTAGATACAATAATGGCATATATTTTAAGTCATAATCATTTAATTCTTGATATTCTTCAAATTCCTTTATATACTCTAAGAAAAACTCGAAATTAACATTTTGTTTTTTTATTTCCTTAGCCATAAAAAAATAATTTCTAATTAACTCTCTTGCAACTGGAATTTTCCTTGCTGATACCCAATCAACTATTGCTTCTATGTTTTCTTTGTCATTATAAATAAATTGAGCCACCGTATAATCACCATGACTTTTTTTATATGTTAACTTATTCTGCCAAGTATAATCCAAATCTTTCAATTTTAATAATATTTCCCTTTTATGCAATAATGCATCATTAACATCTTTATTCTTATTTATTTTTATTAATTGTTCAATATTTTTTATATCTTGCTCGCACAATTCTTTTGACATATAATGTCTCTTAAAATCAGGCATTTCATCTTTAAAGTTTTCTAAGGACTTTATTATTTTTCCATATACACATGCAGATTCTATAATTTGTTCTTGATTTGACGTATTAGAATCCACAACTTGTCCTTCTATAAATTTTTGTACTATTAAAAGCCTTTTGTTAAATTCAAAGTATAATTCTCCATTTTTATTTAAAATATATTTTGGTGTAGCTACTCCATCTCTTCTTAAATGTTCAACAACCGTATATTCAATTTTAATCTTATCAATGTCAATTTTACTTTGGAATTCTTTTAATATATAATGACTATCTTTTGAAAAAACCTCAAACACATTGGCGCTTCCTCTATTTATTTTTTTTATTGCTTCAACTGATATACCATATTGTTCAATCATAATTTTTTTTATACTTTCCTTATTTAAGATACTTTCTTCAACAGCCACAGTGTATTTCCTTTCTATTTTATAATAACTTCCGAGTTTCTTATTTTGTTAATATTAGTTTCTTGTTTCATAACTTTAGTAATATTCTCACGTATGTTTCCATCAAATAAATCAACATCTGTTGATGAAGTTAAGATGCATGGTCTAGCTATACCACTGCTTGTTATTCTAAATGGTACCTTTTTACAGATATTACATAAACCTAATCTACAAAGAGAATGATAAAATTTTACTAATACTTTTCCATCCTTAGCGCCATTTAATTCTTCCATAACACTATCTATATGCCAGTCAAGTTCTATATCAGCAGCAATTTTCTTTTGAAGATTCATATATCTTTTGCTATATTCTTCATCAGTTTCTTCTCTAACAATTTCTAAAACTCTTACTCCAATATCATTATCAACTGCCCACCTTACTATATTTTCGGTATTTTCATCATCATCATTGTATACCGTGGCTATACGAACTTCACAGCCTGTTTTTTTGATTTCAAGAATATTGTTTTTTATTGTAGCAGAACTTTTACCCACTGGAGAATTTTTTGATATTTCTTTATCGAAATAATCCATGCCAATTACAACTTTTTTTAACCATCCTTTTTTTATCATTCTAAGCAATTTTTCAATTTCAATTCCATTTGTATTCATCTCTACACTAATTCCATATTCTTCTGTTAGCATTTGGCATATTTCTTCCACATATGGAGATACAAGTGGTTCTCCTCCAGTAATTCTTATCTTTTTAAGTCCAAAATCTTTGCTTGCCTCTACAATTTCTCTAATTTGTTCTTTTGTAAGCATTGCCATTTTTGTATTACCCTCATTATGACAATACACACATTTCATATTACAGGCTGCTGTAATAGAAATTCTTAGCTCATTTTTTGCTAATTTCATAAAAGTTACCTCCTATCTTTCTTCTACTACTCCGTAGTTTATCCACTTAGGAAAATCGAACAATTCTTCAAAGTTCCTTATGTATCCATTTTTAGAATAATTTGGTATTGCTGGTTTCACAAATCCTCTTTTGTCTTTTTTCCATTTATCTCCCTTAAGATATACGCAATTTGGCAAATCATATTTTTCATAAGTAAATATTACATTTGGATATCCACATTTTCCTATTCTTTCTATTAATTCTGCACTTTCATGTAGATTCCAACTCGTAGCAATAACATAAATATTATTATAATCTATTCTTGCTCTTCTCCTGTTCCATGAATCAATAGCCTCTTTACAGCTATTATAATGTCTGCAATATACTGTTATATCACCAACTTTAATCAAAGGATAATTTACTTGTTCATCGGTTGCTTCGATATATTTTTCTAATAATGGCTCAGGTTCAATAGAAAAATAATATCGGGGATTTTCTGCTAGTTTAACAAAGTCTTCATCATTTATATAAAGATTTATTGTTGGTGTTTTAAAAGGCATATCTAGCATATGGTATATCACTCCACCAACACAATTTTGTGAAATGAGTGTAAAACTTCTTTTGTGGATTCTTTTCCTTAAAATCAAATGATGTATATTTCGTTTCATTTTAATTATTATATTTGCATCCTCCGATTTCATACTTTTCCTCCTAGTTCTGTTTACATCTTATCTGGTGCTGAAAATCCTAACAAATCTATACCAATTTCTAATACATGTTTAACTAATGTAATTAATTCAATATGAGCTTCTGCAGTTGCTTTTTCTTCTTTTAATATTTTGGTATTATTATAGAATAAATTAAATTCAGTTGCTAATTTATACAAGTAACTGCATATTTTATATGGAGCATTTTCAATATATGCTTGTTCTATCGTTTGGTTGAATTGTGAAATAAGCAACATAATATTTCTTTCTACATCTGAACCTGGTATAGTTATTTTACTTTTTACAAAATTAGGATTGTTCTCTTTATATTTTTTAATAATTGATTTTACTCTAACTATTGTATAAAGAATATATGGACCAGTATCTCCTTCTATCGAAGTGAACTTGTCTATATCAAAAATATAATCTTTTGATATTTGATTTGATAAATCAGCATATTTCAATGCAGCTAAACCAACAATTTTTGAAATCTCATTTTTTTCTTTCTCAGTCATTTCTTTATTATCTGCTAATTTATTGTATATTTTTTTATTAACTTCTTCTATTAATTTTTCAAGACGCATTACTCCTCCATCCCTTGTTTTAAAAGGTTTTCCGTCTTTTCCATTTATAGTTCCAAATCCTAAAAATGTTAATACTGTATCGGAATTTACCAAGTCCGCTTTTTTAGCACACCTGAAAACTTGAACAAAATGCATCTCTTGTCTTTTATCTACTACATAAATAACTTCATCTGGATTAAATTCTTTCTTTCTTTGTAATAGTGTTGCTAAATCAGTAGTTTGATAACACGATACTCCTCCGCGTTTCAAAATCATACACGGATTAATTGGATTATTATCTGTTGGTTCTTGTACGTCAACAACCATTGCTCCATCACTTTCATATATTATTTTCCTATCTTCCATCATCTTTATCATTTCAGGAACATATTTTTGAGAATCACTTTCTCCTAGCCATAAATCGAAGTTAACATTTAATTTCTCATAATTCTTTTTTAAATCTTCTAGCGATACTGCTACTATTTGTTTCCACAAATCATAATATCCTCTTCTTTGCTGTTGAAGTAAACCAGTATCTTTTCTTGCATTTTCTTTAAATTCTTCTGCAAATGCAATTTCTTCAGCTGTTGCATTGTCTTCTACTTTAGTTTTTTTACTTGCAGCTGGATATATTTCTTCTAATTCATCTATTGTAAAAGGAGGTTCTTTTGGGTAGTCCCCTTCATAATTTTCATCAAAGTACAATAAATCTGGTTTTCTAACTTTTAACTCTTCGATTATTAAACCCATTTGCAATCCCCAGTCTCCCAAATGCACATCACCTATTACTTCATCTCCAACAAATTTGTGAATTCTTTTTATAGACTCACCAATAACTGCTGGTCTTAAATGTCCAACATGTAATGGTTTTGCAATATTAGGTCCACCATAATCTAAAACAATTTTTTTTCCTTTAACGTCTTCAAATCCCAACTTATTACTTTCAATCATTTTTTGACAATATTCACTTAAAAACTTTTCTGACAAAGTTATGTTTATAAACCCTGGCTTAACCATTTCAACCTTTTTTATCATTTGATTTTCAATATTTTTTACAACCTCATCTGCAATCATAAATGGTGCTTTCTTATATTCTTTAGCTGCTGTTAAAGCTCCATTGCATTGGTAGTCACATAAATCTGGCCTGTCTGATAACCTCACTTTACCATATTTACTATCAAATCCTGCCCTTTCAAATGCTTCCATAACAATACTTTCAAGTATGTTGTTAATTATTTTCATTTTGTATTCTCAACCTTTCTATTTATTTAATTAATTTCTATATTATCTAATATATATAACTTATGTAATAGTCAAAATATAGAACCAATCTCATTAACTATTATAATAGTACACTACAAAAAATTAATTTTCTTAATTCTATTTTTTATTTTTATGTATTTAATTATTGCATTCTTATCAATACATAACTTTTTTTCCAAATTATATCATTTTTTTTCTATTATTTCAATAAAAAAAGAATTATTTCTAGTTTTGAAATAATTCTTTTTTGGTGAGCCAGAAGGGATTCGAACCCCTGACCCTCGGCTTAGAAGGCCGATGCTCTATCCAACTGAGCTACTGACCCTTGATTACCTACAATTAGTATAATAGCACTTTTACTAAAAAAGTCAATATAATTTATAAATTTTATACATTATTTTGTTACAGTTCAGTAAAAAAATTTAATAAGCATAGCTAAAAATGGTTTTTAAACCATTTTAGCTATGCTATAATTGTTTCTCCTTTGAATGCTCTTATTAAAGCATTATATACATTAATTCCTTGCTTTTTATATGTATTTATACAACTTCTTATAATTGCATAAACTTCAGCACCACCATCACTTCTGAATTTTCCTATTTTTTGCTTTATTTTTATATTTCTTTGGTCTGTCTCTGCTTGATTGTTTGTTGCTGGTACTTTAAAATCTTTTAGAAAATATAATATTTGTTCTTTGTCTGCATCTTCCATTCTTGATAACAATTTTCTCTCATCATCATACTGCGGATTATTTCTATCAGTCATCCATTCCTTTTTCCAAATCTTTATTATTTCTTCATATTCATTAATTATTTTTTGGTATTCTTGCTCCTCAAATTTTTCTATTCCTTTTTGTATCAATTCTTTTCTGTAGTTATTATATTTTGTTAAGAATTCAGACATAAGCTTTGGACCTATATGATTAATAAAATCATATATTCCTTTTAAATATCTTTGAATATGTGAAATACATTGTGAAAATGCTATTCCAAAACCATTATACAAATGTGTACCATCCTTAATTATAACTCCCATGAAGGATTTAAAAAAATTTATTTTTTCTAGTTCTTCGTGTTTTTTACTTTTCATAGTCCATATTCTTGTATGCTTATTTGTACAAGCACATACTTCATTAGAAGCTTCTCCATCTACTTTTATTTGTGATTCGTCAAAATGAGAATAATATGAATTTAATATTTCTTCTTCTATATTTTTTATTTCTGGCATTAGCTTTTCTTTTGCTTCATTTGACCAGTTTATTAATGTACTTCTTGGTATTTTTAAACAATTATCTGTTATACTAGAAATTATATTCTGAGTTGCATCTGTTGAATTATATGATTCATACATTAAATCTACTGCTAAAGCTTTTATATTATCTCCATATACAATGTGTTTCTTATGTTTTTTGGGTACATTAAAATTACCATTTTCATCTGGATAATATAAATAATCTGTTACAGTTACAGATATATCTATATCAATTACAGTTGTTTTATATGGTTTAGCATTTCTATTATTATCATTTTTATTTATTTCTATTGGCGGATTTTTTATTACATTTTCATTTTTTATTATCTTTTCTAATTTTTCATTTCCTAAACTATTTCCTTTGTGTCCGTTTTTGACCTCCTTGTTTTTTATCTGATTTTTCTCTTCTATTTGTGATTACTTTTTTGAATCCATTTGTTCCAGATGGTTTCCCAGAATTTGAGCTATCTTTTTTGTTTTGATTTTTTAAGCGTTCAACTTCTAATTTTGACTTTTCATTTTCTTTTGTTAACTTTTCAATTTTTTTATCTCTTTCATTTATTTCTTCCTTATGTTCTCTTTTTAATGTTTTTACTTCTTTAGTTAGATTATCAACATTCGAAAATAATTCTTGCATTTGCTTAAACATATCATTCATTTGACCTTTGCTCAATTTCTCCACCACCTTTTTTGATATTCACATTATATCAAAAAGGGCTTTAAAATGCACGTTACAAGTATTTTTCAATATTATTACAGCATGACATTATTATATTACTGAATTTAAACAACTTTTTAATTTTTTTGACTTATACAAAAATAAAACCATTAAATCGCATTATATACAGCAATTTAATGGTTTTATTTTCTATTATGATATTTTTATTATTTATATCTTTCTATATTTATATTAAATTTTTATTACATCTATATTACAGAAAATAGTGGCTAGTTCAAAAATTTCTTACTGAACTGTAACATTATTTTTGATTCTTTAAGTACGTTCATTTTTATTTTCTAACACTGCAAAAAGCATTGGCATATCAATGCTTTTTGCAGTGTTTCCATCTGCTTCATAAATAAAACAATTCAATTACATCTGCAAAACCATTTCTATAATACTTTTCATTCCAGTAATATAAGTAGTCCATAAAATTTTTATCAAGTTGATCTAGTTGTTTTTGAACATATTTCTTATTTTGTTCAGGAACATTCTTAAGTATTTTCTCTGCAATCTCTTCAAAATAAATACCATATTTTTTATCTTGAGGAGTCATCTCACAAAATGCTGTTTCTTCTCTAAATTCTATCCATTCTTTTAATAAATCATCTTTTACTTCTCTTAAATTCTTCATTTGCATCATCTCCTATACATATATTAATTCATTAAAAATTATTTTTTCTGCTTGATTCTTCAAATTATTCATCATACCAACCCAATAAAGCATATCTGTATTTTTCATATCTTCTGTTAAATTACTTTTTGCTTTTAATTGTTTTATTATTTGTTCTACTCTTTCAGTTGCAGTTTCTTGAAATTCTTTTAAATGACTATTTAATGTTCCATCCATTAACATTATTGAATATTCAGCTTTCTTATGTTCTTTTAAATAGTTTAATCGCATTTTACCATATTTATTAAGAATTATCTTTTCCTGCTTTGGTATTGTTAAATTTGGAATATAATAGTCTCCTTCTAAATGATATTCAATTCCAGTTCTTTCATCTATTTTTGTTTTTGGTAATTCACTATTCATAACTATTTATCTCCTTTGTTCTCTTTTATTTTTAATTCTTCGTAATAATCAGTTTTAGCTTTTTTTCTTACTAAATACATACATTCTTGAACAATCCATTTCAATTCATTTGAATATGCTCTAAATATAATACCTTCTTCTAATTTTCCTTCTGTTTGTTTTGCATATAAATAAATATATTTTTCAAACTTTTCACTTAATTGTTCTGCTCTGTGTTTAATCTCTTCTTCCTTACTGTTTTTATTATCATTAATAATTTGCATTAATTTATTGTACTCTTCTCTACTAAAATAGATCTTATCTTTATTTGACATACTTTCCAAGCCTCCTTTAATCTAAATTATAATCATTTTTCTTCTTTCCTTTTTTAGCTTGTATTTCATCCAGTTCATCATTAGTCAATATTTTCCTTCTTGGATTTTTTACAATATCTGAATCATTATCATCAAATATTCCGCTTCTTTCTAAATCTTCTGCAACAAGAGTATAACTTCTCTTATCTTCTGGAATATTATCAAATCTTTCATCAAATACTTTAGTTTGAAATCTTTTAATTAGTCTTCTCCAAAAGTCTTTAAACTTGCTTAATTCAGTTTTTACTTTATTTAAAGCTGTTTCTAATTTACTGATTTTATTATCCTTAAACTTTATTTCTTCCTTTAGTTCAGCAATAGTTTTGTCCTTTTCAATATTGCTATAATATAAACTATTTCTTTCATTTTTTAAATTCTTATAGTTCTTATCTACTTTTTCAATAGTAATATTTAAGTCGTTAACTCCTTTTATACTTTTAGTAGTATCTTGTACTTCTTCTGTATAATTAAAAAATTTACCAACATTCTCGTTTGAAATAAGCTTATTATTTTTATCTATCAATGGAGATTTTAAATTATTAAGAATTTCTTTTATTTCCTGTGTTTTTATATCTAAATTATCACTTTTATTATTAACTTCTTTTAGTCTTTTCGCATTTTTTTCTTGTTCCCTTTTAAGTTCACTATATCCGTCCATCTGATTAACATTTATATCTCGATTTCTTCCTTTTTGTTTTTGCTTCAATGTTGCATTTTGTTCGTAAACTTCATTAAATTTTTCAATACAAAATTTTCTCATTTTATCTTGTATTTCTTTTAATGATATCTTTGTAAATATTTGAGATTTAGCAACTTGTTTCCTCATTCCATTTTTATAACCATCTTTTACAGGTACTCCTACTAAGTGCATATGTGGAGAAGTTTCATCATAATGTACTACTGCATTTGCTACTTTAAATGCAGGTACAACTTCCATTAATTTATAAATTTGGTCTTTATAAATTTCTGTCATTTGCTTTTTATAATCCATTGTTTTCTCGTTCCAAAAGTTCATATCTCCAAGTTCAATAATAAGTTCACAAGCTAAATCATGTTTACTATCATTTGAAATATGAGTGAAGTAATCTCCTATCTTTCTATCAGCTCTTATTTGCTTATTATCATATTCAATTTGTGCTTCTTGAAACTCTTGTAAGTACAGAGTTTGAACATCTTTATATAAGTTATTTGTACCATAAACTATTTCAATTTCGTTGGTTTTATGGTCATAATCTCTTAAATTATGCTTATTAACTTTTGATAATTGTTGACCATTTTGAACAGCATTATTACTAAAAGAAGTTGTACTTGAGTTATTACTTTTTGCAACTTTCTTTGCTACTTTAGATCTATTTTTATCACTTCCCAAGTGAATAGAATATGCCAGTTCTTGTCCCATAATGTTCTCCTTTCTTCTCATATTTGCTCTCAAAAAAGAAAACTTCATAGCCTTAACTTTATAAAAAACTTCGTAGAATTTACCCAGAATTAGCGACCAAATAAATAAAAATATTACTCTATTTTGGAATATTATTTAATTTTTATTTATGAAGTATTTTATAAAAAGCTATACATAAAATTTATTTTTATGTACTTATTTGGAACAAAATTAGGTACTATTTTGTTTTTAAATATTAAGTGCTTTTTATAAAATTTGTCGCTAATTCGATGCCTCGCAGAGCCCCCGAGTTTTGATAGCATGTCAAAACTCATAGGGGGTTAGGAATTTTGACAAAGTCAAATTCCTGCTTCGTAGCCTTTCTTCGAAATGCTACTTCAGATTAAGCTAATCTTCGGAGCTTTCCTCTTCCTCTTCTGTTTGCTCTTTCTTGTATAAAACTAAATCAGAAATTGCCTCATAGTAATCATCTAATTCATTTTTATCTGTTGCTCCTTTTTCACGATAAGATACTGCACCAAGTTTTCCTCTTACTTTTCCTTTTGAATCTTTTATAGGAAAATTTTTATTGTTATCTACAAATACTGCTCTCATTAATTTTTCGTTTCCTTTTTCTCTTGGCATTGTAATCATATTATCTTCTTGAACATAAGAACGAGTCCAATCGTAAACATCTTCATAGTATTTTACATCGTAATGTTCTTTTAAATTTTCAATGTACTCATTTAATTCTGATTTAGTAATTCTAGGTGTACTTTTTATTACTGATATTCCTTTCATATCTTCTGTTGGTTTGGCTAGATCAATACAATCAGCCTTATTTAATTTTTTTAGTTCATCTAGATATCTACTTCTAAAGTTTATTTTTATAATTTTGAAGCTATCATTTTCTTCATCTTTTTCTAATACCATTGACTCAATAAACTTAGAAATAAATTCTTGCTTTTCAAGTTTGGTTTTTGTGTTCCATTCTGTCTTTAAATCTTCTACAAAACTATCACTGTTTAATCTGGATTCAATTTCAAAATCTCTGTCTGCCATAATCTTCATTAAAGAAAAATGCTCGGTATCTATTTCCATATTCTTCATTTTGTCTTGCTCTAACTTATTAAGCTTGTCCTCAATACTTTTATAGTCTTCTGCAAAATCTTCCATTTCAACTATTCCAGACATAAAGGCTTTCTTAATTCTATTTTTCTGTTTTTCTAACTCTGCAATTTCTTTATCAATATTTTCTGTATTCACTTCTTCTTTTTCTGCTAATATAGGATAGAAATATTTTTTAACAACTTCATCATATTCTACCAAGCTAAGAATAAAGTTTAGTAATACATCTTCGATTTTATCTTCTCTAAAGTAAAGATGACAATCTCCACAGTTATAATACATATATTTTTTCTTTTTACCACCTGCTCCTTTACATAGCATCAACTTACCACATTTAGGACAGATAAGTTTTTGAAAGAATATATAAACTCTATCTCTTGAAAATGATTGCATATTCTTTTCTTTTTGAATTTGTACTTCTTCCCATTCTGCTCTTGTTATAATAGGAGCTACAACATCTGGATATACTTCTTCTTTACTTGCATCTTTAGAAGTTTTATTTCTAACATAATCTCCTACATAAATTCTATTATTTATAATTGTTCTGACTGCTGCTTCTGTCCATTTGTTATGTTCTGGATATAAAACCTTTTCTTCATCTAATATACAAGATATTTGGTAATAGCTTTTACCCTCTAAATACATATTAAATATTCTTCTCACTATAGCTTTAGTATTCGGATCAAGTTTAACAACTTTATCTTTATCTCTATAATATCCAAGTGGACAAGTTCCAGGTAGATGTCCTGCTTTTATTGCTCCACTCATTCCAAATTTTGTTCTTTCAGATACAACTTCTATCTCTAATTGAGAAAGAACAGTTAACATTCTAACAAAGAAACGACCATTAGCTGTTGAAGTATTTACATCGTCCCTTTCACAAATTAGATAACAATTATATTTTTCTAATTCTTCAATTAATTGTTCCAAATCTCTTACTGAACGAGTTACTCTATCAAGTTTGTATGCAACAATATAATTTATTTTACCTTTTCTCATATCATCCATCATTTGCTGAAAGCCAGGTCTATGTTCCATATCTTTTGCACTTATTCCAGCATCTTGATAAACTTTAAATATTTGATATTCTTTAAATTCACAAAGCTGTCTTAGTTTTTCTTCCTGTTCTCCTAAACTAAATCCTTCACGAGCTTGGTCTTCTGTACTAACACGAATATATATACCTGCTATCTTCTTTTCTTCTTGATTTTTTGAATCCATTTATATCGTCTCCTTTCTCATAACAATATACAAAAAGAGTATTAGAAGCATTTTATATGCTAAACTAATACTCTAAATATATTTATATGCTATTTTGATGTTAGTAGAAAAAATTAAATACACTTAAAATACTAGTTTACCATATCTTGTAGTCTTGCAATTGGATACTTATTTTCTAAATTTCCTATATAGAAATACTCGTGATTATTAAAGAACAGAAATAATTTTTCTTTAATAATTACTCTGTGTGGTTCTACATAAGCTAAATTAGTATGCTCAATAATCTTTAGACTACCATTCTTTATCATTGGTACACAATTATTAAAAGTGCAAGCCCATTTAATTTTTGAACGTAGTTCATCAGTCATATTAATTTTTCTTTTAACGATATCTATCATATCACAAAAACCTCCTTTTTTCAAGCATTTCACGAAGATTCGCTATTTGAGGAAATAAATTTATAAAAAATTATAAATTTAAATAGCAAAAATTCATGATTTCGAGAATCACTATAAAATACTTATAAATTTTTAGAGATTTTTGTTTTTTATAACAAAAAAGAAGATAATCTGATTTGAATCAAACTATCTTCTTTCTCTTTTTGATTTTGTCGAAATTTTGAAATCTTTTTATATCAAGGCTTTCAAAGTGGTTCGACGAAAATCGTCTATGGCTCCTCGTGTTGGGCTCGAACCAACGACCTATCGGTTACTGCACTACACTAATTTTCACTAGCATTATATATTACTATATAATTTGTAGTCTGGACTTTATCTTTACCATATCTTTATTAGACTTAGGTAGGTGGTGTAAAGTCTCTACACATAGCTTTCGCCTTGCTCGGTATTGTCGTCAACATTACTTGTTACGAGTTCCACCGACTTAGCCACCTTTTTCATCTATAAGTTTCCCTATAGAGCTGCTAACTTTAATCTTGGAAGATTTGCTTCACAGCCGAGCGCTCTACCAACTGAGCTAACGAGGAATATATATAAAACTGGCAACAACCTATCTTTCCAGCAGGGTAACCCACAAGTATTTTCGGCACATTTAGGCTTGACTTCTGTGTTCGGGATGGGAACAGGTATTTCCCTAAATGTCATCATTACCAGAAAATTAATTACTATTTTAATGTACTTTGATATTATATAACATACTTTTTTATTTTGCAAGTATTTTTTATATTTTTACCAATTTTTTTATTTATATTCATTTTCTTGTAGTGTTATCTAGCTACAGTACTACTTACTGTATATTAAACTCATTAAATATCTATTATTAAGTTTAACAACACTCAAAAATACATAGATGAAAATATTTAGTTTTAGGTTTGTTTCGATTTTTTTCTTTCTTCTTCTTAACTTTTTTGTGGTTAAGCCCTCGATTTATTAGTATTGGTCAGCTTAATACATTACTGTACTTACACCTCCAACCTATCAACCACATAGT
>JABLTQ010016114.1_pt1 | contig 44480 bp, 39 predicted proteins | sample 7160101 | NCBI WGS metagenome assembly JABLTQ01 (sample SAMN14651228, study PRJNA627086) | human gut metagenome | isolation source: feces | host: Homo sapiens | reverse complement strand
TTCAGGCAATTAAAATCTTTTTTAAAGATTTTAATTGGAGTTCAGTATGACTTCGTTTTTTAGCGGCAGTGGCCGCTGGCCGCAATCCTGCGGCCTGATAAAACGCTTTTAAGCGTTTTATTAAAAACTCGTATAAGGAGGATAATTATGGTAAAGCATATCGTACTGTACACCCTGAAAGAGGGCGTTGACAAGACCGAGGCCGTAAAGCTGATCGCCTCCGTTCTGGAGCCGCTGGTGGGGAAGATTCCGGGTCTGCTGCATCTGGAGATCCGTCAGGCGTTCAACGGCATGGATTACGCTCTGTATTCCGAGTTTGAAAGCCGGGAAGCGCTGGAAAATTATGCCGTGCATCCCCTGCATCAGGAGGCCAAGACCCATTTCTTCCACCTGCTGGACAGCCGGGTGGCAGCAGATTACGAGGTATAATCCCCATATGTGACAGTCCGGTGGACGGGCGCAGGCCGCAGTCCCGGACGGAAGGAGAAAAAGATGAAAGCAATTGTAACCGTAGTCGGAAAAGACCGGGTGGGCATCATCGCGGGTGTCTGCACCGCTCTGGCGGACTTCAACGTCAACGTTCTGGACATTAGCCAGACCGTTATGCAGGGCTATTTCACCATGATGATGGCGACGGAGGTCTCCGAGTGCAATGTGCCGCTGGGAGAGCTTGTCACCCGCATGGACGAGATCGGCAAGGAAATGGGACTGTCCATCCGCGTGCAGCGTGAGGACATCTTTGAAGCCATGCACCGGATTTGAGGGACAGGCCATGCTGAATCAGAAGGACATCCTGCAAACCCAGGATATGATCGACAAGCGGCATCTGGACATCCGAACCATCACCATGGGCATCAGTCTGCTGGACTGCTGCGACCCGGATTTGAAGACCTGCTGCGATAAGATTTATCGGAAGATCACCCGCTGCGCCAAAGACTTGGTGAAGGTCGGCGAGGACATCGAGAAGGAATTCGGAATTCCCATTGTCAACAAGCGGATTTCCGTTACGCCTATCTCCATCGTGGCCGGTTCCTGCGAGACAGATTCCTATGTGGAGATCGCGAAAACGCTGGACGCGGCGGCGATCACCTGTGGCGTCAACTTCATTGGCGGCTTTTCCGCTCTGGTGCAGAAGGGCTGCACCACGGGAGACTGGAAGCTGATCCGCTCCATCCCCGAGGCCATGGCTGCCACCGAGCGGGTGTGCGCCAGCGTGAATGTTGGCTCTACCAAAGCGGGCATCAACATGGATGCCGTTGCGGAAATGGGTCGAATCATCAAGAAAACCGCCGAGCTGACTGCGGATAACGACGGCCTTGGCTGCGCCAAGGTGGTGGTGTTCGCCAACGCCGTGGAGGATAACCCCTTCATGGCCGGTGCGTTCCACGGCGTGGGCGAGCCGGAGTGCGTGCTGAATGTGGGCGTTTCCGGCCCCGGCGTGGTGTACCACGCTTTGCAGAACGTGAAGGGTCAGCCCTTTGACGTGGTGGCCGAAACCATCAAAAAGACCGCTTTCCAGATTACCCGTATGGGTCAGCTGGTGGGCAAGGAAGCGTCCCGCCGTCTGGGCGTACCCTTCGGAATCGTGGATTTGAGCCTTGCGCCCACTCCTGCCGTGGGGGACAGCGTTGCCCGGATTCTGGAAGAAATGGGGCTGGAGGTCTGCGGCACCCACGGCACCACGGCTGCCCTTGCCATGCTGAACGACGCGGTGAAAAAGGGCGGCGTCATGGCGTCCAACCATGTGGGCGGCCTGTCCGGCGCGTTCATCCCCGTATCCGAGGACGAGGGCATGATCGCCGCCGCCGAGGGCGGCACGCTGTGCTTAGACAAGCTGGAGGCCATGACCTGCGTCTGCTCCGTGGGACTGGACATGATCGCGGTTCCCGGCGACACCTCCGCGGCGACCATTTCCGCCATCATTGCGGACGAAGCGGCCATCGGCATGGTGAACACCAAGACCACCGCCGTGCGCATTATCCCCGCCCCCGGCAAGACGGTGGGCGACCGGGTGGAAATGGGCGGATTGCTGGGCAGCGCCCCGGTGATGCCGGTGCACGACAAGGCCAGCGAGGACTTTATCGCCCGCGGCGGCAGAATTCCCGCGCCGCTGCAAAGCCTGAAAAACTGACCCAAAGTCGAAAGGAGGGCGGCGTATGCAGACAGAGGGACAGATAGCGTCCCCAACCAGGACCGGAAGGGAAGAACAGCTGCAATTTCTGCGGTTCTGGGCATTTTTCAATGTGTTTGTGTGCCATGGCGAGCAATGGCTGTTTTTCAAATATCCGACTTCTCACTGTTCCACTGCGGCGGTCAGTTTTTTCTTCATGCTCAGCGGTCTGGTGACGGCGCTTGTTTTCTATAACAAGGACGTCCGGCTCAGCTGGCGGGAGGAAGGGAAGTACCTGTGGCGCAAGGTGAAGAAAATCTATCCCCTGTACTTGTTTACGACGCTGTACCTTTTCCTCTATACCAACACGGAGAGCCTGACCGCGCTTTTTGATGTTCAGAGATTTCCGGGGCAGCTTGTGCGGAACCTTCTGCTGGTGCAGTCATGGTCTGCGGAGGGCGCGTTCAGCTACAACGGTGTGGGATGGTTCCTGTCCACTCTGACGTTCCTGTCTGTGTTCAGCCTTCCCGTCATGTTCCTGCTGAATAAAATCAACCGGCGTCCAAAGGGCTGGCTGCTGCTACTTAACGAAGAATCTCGACATGGATTACTGGCAGTACATTTTCCCGCCAGCCAGAATGGGCGAATACCTCGGCGGGATGCTCCTTGGAATGCTGGTCTGCACCCTGAAACCGCACCTGAAGCAGGGAAATACAGCGCGGATACTGTTCACGGTACTGGAAGTTGGCGCGCTCGGCTATTGGTTTTTCATGCTTTCCCGCGCCGGAAGTCCATGGAGAAGCAGAATTTTCACATGGCTCCTGCCAAATCTGGTGCTGATCGGCGTGTTTACCTGCGGTATGGGTTGGGTATCCAGCCTGTTCCGCTGGAAACCGCTGGTGTGCTTGGGAGACATTTCCTTTGAGTGCTTCCTGATCCACAATGTGTTTCTTGTGCAGTATGCGGTCGTTCACGGAAACGAGACACTTTCTCAATCCGAAAATGCGGCTGTGTTCCTGTTCTGCCTTGGTATGTCGATTCTGCTGGCACTTCTGATTCACAAATTCCCGGAAAAACGAAAAAAAGTACCGCAGTAATGCGGGCTTTATACGAAAAAAACACCGAACGATTCGACGTTCGGTGTTTTTGATTACTTCGGGGAAAGATCAACGCTTCTCCTGAGCATACTCATGGGCGGGACGGCCTTTGGCAGCTGGATGGTGAATTTCATCTGGGGGGTTCGCGGTTCTTCTACCGGGTTGCCTTCCAGATCGGCCATGATCGGGGCGGTGATGGGGAAGGGGCGCACGTCGGGGCCGACGACTTCCAGCGCATCTCCCAAGCGGAATTTGTTGTTCAGGCGGCACACCGCCAGTCCGTTTTCGTCGCAGGATTCCACTTTTGCCACGATCTGCCACTCCCGGATGTACCGGGAGGAAGCCACGTACTGCCCCGGCTCGCCGTAATAGAAGCCGGTGGAGTAGATGCGGTGGGAGATGTGATCCACCTCGTCCCGCCAGACGGGGTCCAGCTCTCTGCCAGCGGCGGCATCATCGATGCAGTGGCGATAGGCTCCCGTGACGATGGCGGCATAGTAGGCGGATTTTGCCCGGCCCTCAATTTTGATGCAATCCACGCCTGCGTCCATCAGGTCATTCAGGTGGTCGATCATGCACATATCCCGGGAATTTAAGATGTAAGTACCCTTTTCGTCTTCGAAAACCGGGAAATACTCCCCGGGGCGCTTTTCCTCCATCAGAGCGTACTGATACCGGCAGGGCTGGGCGCAGGCGCCGCGATTGCTGTCGCGTCCCGTCATGTAGTTGCTCAGCAGGCACCGGCCGGAGTAGCTGACGCACATGGCGCCGTGGCCAAAGGTCTCGATTTCCAGCGCGGGGTCTACCTTCTGACGGATGGCGCGGATTTCTTCCAGACTGCATTCCCGTGCCAGCACCACCCGCTTCGCGCCCAGATCAAACCACGCCTGAGCGCAGACGTAATTGGCGATGGACTGCTGGGTGGAAATGTGCCGCTCGCAGTGCGGGGCATATTTCCCGGCGAGGGTGAACGCACCCAAGTCGGCCACGATCAGGGCGTCCACCCCGGCGTCGTCCAGCTGTTCCAGATATTCCGGCAGCCGGACGATTTCATCGTTTCTCGGCATGGTGTTCACGGTGACGTGACACCTGACGCCGCGGTCATGGGCGTACCGCACCGCCTTGGGCAGCTCCTCGGGGGAGAAATTTCCCGCGAAGGAGCGCATTCCAAAGCTTGTTCCGGCGAAATAAACCGCGTCTGCGCCGTAGGCTACGGCCATTTCCAGCCGCTCCATGTCCCCGGCAGGGCTGAGCAATTCCAGCTTTCTCATTCGCCCTCCGACTGTGTGGAAGCGGCAGCGGCGGCAGCAGCAAACTGCGCGCGATACTGCTCATGCTCCTCCTGTGTGGTGGAGAACTGATGGGCGCCGGTGGCGGGATTCAGCACGTAGTAATAATAGTTGTGGGATTCGGGATTCAGCGCGGCCTGCAGGCTGGCAAGACCCGGGTTCGCAATGGGCGTGGGCGTCAGACCCACGTGAAGGTAGGTGTTGTAGGGGCTGTCCAGACTGGTGTCGATGTGGTCGGACACGCCGTCCTGCGCATAGATGATGGCGGCGTCGATGTTCAGCAGGGCGGGGTAGTCCCAGTGGAACAGACGGTTATAAATAACACCGGCGATCCGGGGGCTTTCCGACGCGGAGGCGGTTTCCTTCTCAATGAGGGACGCGACAATGGTCACTTCCCGGACGGTGAAGCTGCCGTCGGTGACGGTGGCGTTCAGGGTGTCGATCTGGGCGCGCATTTCCTCGCTGAACCGGTAGTCGAAGTTGTCCAGCATCTTTTCCAGAACCTCACGGGGGGAGGAATTCTTATAGAAATCGTAGGTATCCGGGAAAAGGAAGCCCTCAAGGCAGTATTTGTCGCCCCGGGTCACGTTTTCAAGGAACCAGTAGTCCTTCAGCGCGCCGTTGGCGGCGTAGGCGCTGAGATCCTGCGCGGTACAGATGCGGTTTTCCTCCAGCAGAGCGAAAATCTGGCGGCAGGTGTAGCCCTCGGGGATCAGCAGGTCTTCCACGACCTCACGGGTGGAGCTGGCGGACATCATGTTGACCAGCGCGTGATAGTCGTACCGGGTGTTCAGGTCGTAAATGCCGGGGTCGATCTTCTTCTCGGCGTGGGAGATGTCGGCATAGAAGTTGAACAGGCTCTTGTAGCGGATCAGACCGGCGTCGTAGAGCTTGTCGGTGATGCTGTCCATGGTGTCGGACTCGTAAACGGTGATGGTGACGGGCTTGTTTTCCCGCCCGAAGGCCAGCACATCGGCGGCGCAGACCCAAATCATCCGTCCCAGCGTGACGCCGATGACCACGATCAGCGCCAGCCACACGATGGTGACCAGAATGTGGGGGATGCCCAGCAGACCCTCTCCACGGGTTTTCTTAGGACGTCCCTTTTTGACGGGGCGCTGACGACCGGACGCTTTTCTTTCCGGGGCGGGGGCATCCTCTGCGGCGTCAAAATCACCGTCGCTGTCCCGGTATTCCTGTTCAGCAATCTCGTCCTTTGACGGCTCCGGTTCCGCCGGTTCCTCCGGCAGCTCCTGCAAATCCGGGTCGTCCAGAATGCTGGGGTCGAAGGGCGGTTCTTCCTCGCCGTGTTCCAGCATACCGTGGGAATCCATGGCGCTCTCGTCGGGGATGATCTCGCTGCCGATCTCCGGCTCGGTGAGCCGGTCGTCGTAGGATTCTTCCATGCCGTCATCCACGTCCGGAATGCGATCCATGAAGGAACGGCCTTTTTCGGAGGTGTCATCGGGCGAGGGAATATCTTCCGGGGCGGGGGAAACGTCCTCAAAAACGGGGAGTTCCGCCTGAACGGAAGTGTCCTTAGATGCGGGAATGTCTTCCTCAGCGGGAATGTCCTTCGCGACGGGATCTTCCACCTCTGCGGAGATTTCCTCTGGCTGGGAAGCGGTTTCTTCCCCAATTACGTCTTCGGAGGCGGGGACATCCCCGGCGTCCTCCGATTCCTCGTCGGCGGGAAAGAAGGTCAGCTCTTCGGGAATGATTTCCTCCTCGTCCCGTTCGGGAAACTGTCTGTTATCCATATTGTGTTCCTCCAGGTCAGCGAATGACGATCTGTTCTGCGACGGCCTGCGCGGCGGCCTGACCCTTCAGGGCGGCGATCAGTGCCAGACCAAAGGGAACGGCGCAGCCTGCGGACGTGCCGGTGATGAGCTTTCCGTCGGTGACGGCGGGGGCGCAGACCATGTGGGCGCTGCCCATCTGATCTTCACAGCCGGGGTAGCAGGTGGCGCGCTTGCCGTCGGTGATGCCGAGCATGGCAAGAATGGTGGGGGCGGCACAGATGGCGGCAACGAACCGGCCGTTTTCCCAGGCGAACCGCACGGCTTCCAGCGCCTCCGGGCAGCCCTTGATGGACGCGACGCCCTTCATTCCGCCGGGGAGAACGATCATATCCAGCTGGGTCAAGTCCATTTGGCCAAGTTCCATATCGGCGGTCACGGGGATGCCGTGGCTTCCGACGATGACCTTTCCGCCAATGCCCACGGTGGCGACGGACACGCCCGCGCGGCGCAGCAGATCAATAGGGGCGACGGCTTCCGTTTCCTCGAAGCCGGTTCCAAGCAACATGTAAACCATATTCAGTCCTCCAGACATGCCGCCACATGGCGGTAGATTTCTTCGTGAATGTCCTCAATACTCCGCATTTTCCCGTTTTCCGTGCAGGAAATGATTGTCCAGCCGTAGTATTCAGCGGCGGCGCGTCCGGCACGGCGGCAGGAGGCGAGGTAGGCACTGTTCCGCTCGTGGATGTCCGCGGTGGTGTGGGTGTCCTGCTCCCGGTGGCGCAGCAGCTGCTCCGTAAAATCCGTGGGGACGTCCAGATACAGCGTCAGATCGGGGCGAGGAAGCCCCAGCCGGTCGTATTCAAAGTCATACAGCCACTTGAGAAACTCCTGCCGCCTGTCCTCCGGCTCCTTGGACGCCTGATGGACGGCATTGGAGGTGGTATAGCGGTCGCAGATTACCAGACCGCCCTGTTCGTACCACTGCCCCCAGATCTTTTTGTAGGAGGCGTAGCGGTCAACGGCAAAAAAGGTAGAAGCGGCGTAGGCGTTGACGTCCGACGGGTTCGTGCCGAACTCGCCCCCGAGATACATCCGGATCAGCGCGGAGCTGGGTTCGGAGTACTGGGGAAAGACAATTTTCTGAAAGGCAATGTTTTCGTTTTCCAGACGCTGGGTCAGCAGACGAAACTGGGTGGACTTGCCGGAGCCATCCGTGCCTTCAATGACGATTAGTTTGCCCATTTGTATTCTCCTTACATCAAGGACATATTATCATAACCTACAATATACCATATTTATCCCCGTTTGTCCACCTTTGCGTGAGATTGAAACCGAGTTTTCTCGAATCGGCTATCGGAAAACAAAAAAGTTGCAAACATGGGGGAAAAGTGATACAATAAAGAAAATTTCGATGGAAAAGGGAAAGAGAAACATGGAAGTCACATTTGAAAGTCTCGGCCTCAGCGAGGCCATGCTGAAAGCGCTGGAGGAAAAGGGCTACGGCTACCCCACCACAATTCAGGCGGAGGCCATCCCATATTTTCTGCAATGGCGGGACGTCATTGCCAAGGCGCCCACCGGCACCGGAAAGACCTTTGCCTTCGGCATCCCCATGATCGAGCATATCGACCCGGCCAACGAGGGCGTTCAGGGGCTGATCCTTGCCCCCACCCGGGAGCTTGCCATCCAGATCGGCGACGAGCTGCGGGGGCTGCTGACCTATTTTCAGGGCATTCGGGTAGCGGTGCTGTACGGCGGCGCGGGCATTGGCGGCCAGATCAAGCAGCTGGAGCGCAAGCCCCAGATCGTGGTGGCGACGCCGGGACGGCTGATGGATCACTACAATCGCAAGACCATCCGTCTGGACAAAATTCAGACCGTGGTGCTGGACGAGGCCGACCGGATGCTGGACATGGGCTTTTTCAAGGACGTGACCCGGATTATCGATAAGGTGAAGAACCGGAAAAATCTGGGGCTGTTTTCTGCCACCATCTCTCAGGAGGTCATGACGGTTTCGTGGATGTACCAGCGGGACGAGGTGGAGATCACCGTGGAGCCAAAGCAGGAAGACCGCCCGGACATCGACCAGTTCAGCATCACCTGCACGCCGCTGGAAAAGGCGGAGACGTCTCTGCGCCTGATCCGCAGTCAGGGCTATGAGCGGGTGATGATCTTCTGCAACACCAAGCACATGTGCCAGCGTCTCTGCGACGAATTCCAGCGGGCGGGTCTGGACTGCGACTGCATCCACGGCGATATCCGCCAGAGCCAGCGGGAAAAGACCATGCAGCGCTACCGGGACGGAAAGCTGGCCGTGCTGATCGCGACGGATGTGGCTTCCCGGGGCATCGACGTGGACGATGTGGACTGCGTTATCAACTATGACGTGCCGGAGGAGAACGAATACTACGTCCACCGCATTGGCCGCACCGGCCGGGCGAAGAAAAAGGGCGTGGCATGGAGCATCGTCAGCAATTTCCCGGAGAAGGCCAGACTGGATGACATCTGCAAATACTGCAATTTCACCATTCAGCCCATGGTGATGGACAAGGACGGAAATTTGACGCCCGAGGAAGTCAAAGCCCCCGTGACGCCCAAAAGGAGATTCCGTTGAATCCCCGGGAAAGGGGCTTTCTGCTGCTGACGAGCCGTCTTGGAAACCCTGACCGTCAGGTCCTTTCTACCGCTCAGCTGCGCATGTTGGCGCTGCGGATGCGGGGCAGGGAATGCGCCCAGCCGGAGCGGGAAATGACGCGGCAGGATTTCATTGAGCTTGGCTACGACCGGGAGACGGCGGAGCAGTATTGCGCCCTGCTTTCGGATACGGAGCAGTTGGACTATTACCTGAGCCGGGGGAGAAAAATGGACTGCAACCCCGTCACAAGGGTCAGCGAAGAATATCCCGGAATTCTGCGGCAGCGCCTTGTGATGGACGCACCCGGATGCCTGTGGGCGAAGGGCGATTTGTCCATTCTGAGCACCCCGGCGGTTGCGCTGGTGGGAAGCCGGGAGTTGCGGGCGGAGAACCGGGAATTTGCCGCGGCGGTGGGATACCGGGCGGCGGAGGAAGGCTTGACGCTGGTTTCCGGCAACGCCCGGGGTGCTGACCGCACGGCACAGGAAGCGTGCCTTGCCGCCGGTGGACGGGTCATCAGCATCGTCGCCGACGAGCTGAGTAAACAGGCCAGACGGCGGAATCTGCTATACTTAAGCGAGGACGATTTTGACGGCGCGTTTTCCACCCAGCGGGCGCTGAGCCGCAACCGCTGCATCCACGCGCTGGGGCGCATGGTGTTTGTCGCCCAGTCCGACTTTGGACACGGCGGTACGTGGGATGGCACGGTGAAAAATCTGCGCTTCGGGTGGAGTCCTGTAGCCTGTTTTCGCGACGGCAGTCAGGCCGCCCGTCAGCTGGAACAGATGGGAGCATACCTGATCGGCACGGATGATTTGCAGGATTTCGGCGGCCTGATGGAGGAAGAAAAAACGCTTTTTTAGCCCATGGCGCACCCGCCGTGGGCTTTTCGCCGTGACTGCACATGTAATAAGGAAACTTATCCGTCCTTCAAATAGCGGTTTACATTTCTGACAAAACATGCTAAAATAAACCCGATATAGGGGAACACCCCCGGGAAAGGAATCGGCATATGAAAGGTATCATTTTAGCCGGTGGATCCGGCACACGGCTTTATCCTCTGACAAAGGTCACCTCCAAACAGCTGCTTCCCGTTTATGACAAGCCCATGATCTACTATCCGCTGTCCACCCTGATGCTTGCCGGAATTCGGGATATTCTGATCATTTCTACCCCGTCGGATACCCCGCGGTTTCAGGATCTGCTGGGGGACGGCAGCCATTTTGGCATCCGTCTGCAATACGCCGTCCAGCCTTCGCCCGATGGGCTGGCACAGGCGTTTCTGATTGGCAAGGAATTTATCGGGGACGATTCCTGCGCCATGGTATTGGGCGACAATATCTTCTACGGCAACGGTTTTTCCGACATCCTCGCCAGCGCGAGGGACACCGCCGAAAACGGAAGAGCTACCGTGTTCGGCTACTATGTGTCCGACCCCCAGCGTTTCGGCGTGGTGGAGTTTGACGAAAACGACCGGGTCATCTCCGTGGAGGAAAAGCCCGCCAACCCAAAGAGCAATTACGCCATTACCGGCCTGTACTTTTACCCCAAGGGCGTGGCGGAAAAGGCCGAGCAGGTGAAGCCCTCCGTCCGGGGGGAGCTGGAAATCACCACTCTGAATGAAATGTATCTGAAAGAGGGGCGGCTGGACGTGGAGCTTATGGGACGTGGCTTTGCCTGGCTGGACACCGGCACCATTGAGAGCCTGCTGGAAGCGGCGGAATTTGTCCACATGGTGGAAAAACGGCAGGGCGTCAAAATTTCCGCACCGGAAGAAATTGCCTACCGTTTCGGCTGGATTTCCGGCGATGAGCTGCTGGAGGCCGCCGAGATTTACGGAAAATCTCCCTACGGCCGCCATCTGCGGCAGGTCGCGGAGGATCGTTTCAAGAGCTTCATGAAGAAAAAGGAAAGCGGGGGAGAGAAGTGACCATCATCGTGACCGGCGGCGCCGGATTTATCGGCTCCAATTTCATTTTCCATATGCTCCGCAAATACCCGGACTACCGGATCGTCTGCCTGGACAAGCTGACCTATGCCGGCAATCTGTCCACGCTGGCTCCTGTCATGGATAACCCCAACTTCCGCTTTGTGAAGCTGGACATCTGCGACCGGGAGGGGGTGTATCGGCTTTTTGAGGAGGAGCATCCCGACATGGTGGTGAACTTCGCCGCCGAAAGTCATGTGGATCGCTCCATTGAAAATCCTGAGGTGTTCCTGCAAACCAACATTCTGGGTACGCAGGTGCTGATGGACGCGTGCAGGAAGTACGGCATCCGCCGCTACCATCAGGTTTCCACCGATGAGGTCTACGGCGATCTGCCCCTTGACCGGCCTGACCTGTTTTTCACCGAAGAAACGCCCATCCACACCAGCTCTCCCTATTCCGCGTCCAAGGCAAGTGCCGACCTGCTGGTGCTGGCGTATCACCGCACCTACGGCTTGCCGGTGACGATTTCCCGGTGCTCCAACAATTACGGCCCCTATCACTTCCCGGAGAAGCTGATTCCGCTGATGATTGCCAACGCCCTGAACGACAAGCCGCTGCCCGTCTACGGGACAGGTGAGAATGTCCGGGACTGGCTGTATGTGGAAGATCACTGCAAGGCCATTGATCGGATTCTCCACAACGGCCGGGTGGGAGAGGTCTACAACATCGGCGGGCATAATGAAATGCGCAACATCGACATTGTGAAGATCATCTGCAAGGCGCTGGGCAAGCCCGAGAGCCTGATTACATACGTCACTGACCGCAAGGGGCATGATATGCGTTATGCCATCGATCCCACAAAGATTCACAGAGAGCTGGGCTGGCTTCCGGAGACGAAGTTTGCCGACGGGATTCAGAAGACCATCCGGTGGTATCTGGACAACCGGGCGTGGTGGGAGACGATCATCAGCGGCGAGTACCGGGATTACTATGAAAAAATGTATGGGAACCGATAAGGAGCATTCAAATGGGGCAGATTACTGTATCCAAGTGCCCGATTGAGGGCTTATATATCATCGAACCGACGGTTCACGGCGACAACCGGGGTTACTTCATGGAAACCTACAACCGGAAGGACATGGAGGAAGCCGGGCTGAATATGGTGTTTGTGCAGGACAACCAGAGCATGTCCACAAAGGGCGTTCTCCGGGGACTGCACACCCAGAAGAAGTATCCCCAGGGGAAGCTGGTGAGGGTGATTCGGGGGCGCGTTTTTGACGTGGCCGTCGATGTGCGTCCCGGCTCCGAAACCTATGGGAAATGGTATGGCGTGGAGCTGACGGAGGAAAATAAAAAGCAGTTCTATATTTCCGAGGGCTTTGCCCACGGCTTCCTGGTACTCAGCGATGTCGCTGAATTCTGCTACAAGGTGACGGATTTTTACCATCCGGAGGACGAGATGGGCATTGCCTGGAACGACCCCAACATTGCCGTGGCCTGGCCGGAGGTAGTGGGCAGCTATTCCGGCTCTGCGTCCGGGGAGGGCTATACCCTGGCAGACGGCACGCCTTTGCGGCTGAGTGCCAAAGACCGGATTCTGCCCACCCTGAAGCAGCGGAGGGACTGAAAAAATGTACAGTATCGATTACCAATACCTGCGCCCCAAAAAGGCAGAGGCGCTGAAAGCGTGGTACGACGAGCCTTTGGCGGTTACGGAGAACCCTGCCGTGTGGCGCGGGAAAAACGCCACCATTCTTCCCCTGCGCCGTCAGGCGGAGGACAATCTGCTGTTTGGCAGAGGCGGCGTCGTGGACGAAAACGGGGAATACGTGCCGCTTTCTGGTATCGAAGGCCGGGTGCAGTTTGCCTATCCCGCGGAAAAGAAGGAATACCGGGACGAAACGGTGGTTTACTGCGGCTATCTGGTGAACCACTGGGGGCATTTTCTCATTGAGGGCGTGACCCGTCTCTGGTATTTTCTGGAAAATGACCCCGGAGTGGACAAGTACGTTTTCTTCCTGGATGAAAACGAGGAACGGGAGATCAGGGCGAATTACCGGGAATTCCTGGAGCTGCTGGGCATTTGGGAGCATCTGGAGATCATCAACACCCCCACGACTTACCGGGAGGTCATCGTCCCGGAGCTGGGGCTGTACTGCCGCAGTCGCTATACGCCCAAGCTGCTGAAGGTCTACGACACGGTGGCGAACAATGCGGCGCCAGACCCCAATTGGGAGCGCCCGGCGAAAATCTACTATAGCCGTAGCCAATTCAAGAAGGGAATGCCCTTTGAATCCGGCTTTGACACGCTGGACGATTTTTTCCGGAGAAACGGCTACACCATTCTCTATCCGGAAAAAGTGCCGCTCGGCCGGATGATCTCCTACATCCGCAACGCCGATGTGGTGGCGTCTCTCTCCGGTTCGCTGCCCCACAATATGCTTTTTGCCCGTCCCGGGCAGAAGCTGGAAATCGTGGAGCGATTGACCATCAATGTGGATAACCAGGTCGGAATCAACCGGATCATGGATTTGGATGTGACCTATATTGATGCACATATTCCCATCTATCCTGTGGATTTCGCCGGACCTATTATTATGGGTTATACGGATTGCTTACAGCGTTTTGCCGCTGACCGCGGCTATCAGCCTCCGGATGGTCGCTTTTTGACGGAAAAGCATTATCGCAAATGCTTTATCAAATATATGAAGGCTTACGAAGATCTGTACAACTATAATTGGTTCATGTTTGACTGGTATGCGCCTTTAACGGAATCTCTGATCGAAGGGTTCCGCGCTGGCCAAGCATACTTTGGGGATTATCTTAACCGAAGAAAGCCTTTTCGGTGGTATCATTACTTGGATTTCCACTACTGGAAGCAGTTTATAAGACGCCTTATAAAGAGATAGGAAAATGAACGGCAAAAACAGACCTGGAGGTGCTGTGCGTGTACACAGTGGATTATCGGTACTTACGCCCTCAAAAAGCTGCGGCTCTGAAAAAACAGCATGAGGTGGCTTACGAGAAGCGGGAAACTCCCTCCGTGTGGCAGGGAAAGAATGCCACTGTTCTACCTGTGCGGAAAACGAATCAATTCGGTTGGATTGGCTGCGGAGGTGTTGTGGATGAGGATGGGAACAGCGTTGGGATTTCTGCGGTGGAGTGCTGTGTCAAACCGTGCAATTCCTTTGAATCCGCGGAATACAGGGATAAAAAAGTTGTTTATTGCGGGTATCTGATTCACCATTGGGGACATTTTCTTGTGGAGGGAGTTGCCAGGCTTTGGTATTTTCTGGAAAATGATTCCTCCGTGGATAGCTATGTATTTGCTCTGGACGAGGGCGAGACAAGAGAAATCAAGGGAAATTACAAAGAGTTTCTCACGCTCTTGAATATCTGGGACAAGCTGGAATTTGTCAATAAGCCGACAACCTACCGGGAAGTGATTGTTCCAGATTTGGCTTTTCGCAGATGGGGAGCGTATTCTCCCAAATATCTGCGAGTATTCGATACAGTAGCAGCAAATGTCCGTGGGGGGGGAAACACTCCTGAAAAAGTGTATATGAGCCGCAGCCTTTTGCCCAAACACAGGGATTTGGAATTTGGATTTGAGGCGCTGGATGATTTCTTTAAAAAGAATGGCTATACGGTTCTTTATCCGGAAAAGATACCCTTGTCTCAACTGATTCAGTATATCCGAAATGCTGAGGTTGTTGCGACTGTATCCGGAACACTGCCTCAGAACATGTTGTTCGGTAAACAGGGGCAAAGGCTGCTCATTATGGAGCGATGCGCATTTATTAACGATTGGCAGCCGCCGGTTGACCGTATAAAGGAATTGCAGACGACTTACGTTGATGCCAACATTCCAATCTATACCGTACCAATGACCGGACCTTTTATCATGGGGTATAACGACATTGTACAGCGTTTTGCGGAAGATAATGGCCTCCTGCCACCGGATGCCAGATTCTATTCCGATAGGTATTTTCGGGCTTGTTTTATTGGATACATGAAGTCATATCGGGATTTGTACCGGTATCAGTGGTTCATGGAGCCGTATCTGATCCCGGAAATGGACTATCATTTGGAAGCGTACGAATACGGTGCTCAGTTTTATAAAGAATATCTGAATGGGAGCCGTCCGTTCCTGTGGCATCATTATTTTGAGGTTCATTACTGGAAGCAGTTTGTAAAGCGTATCTTGAAGAATTTACAAAGCCGAGAATGCTGCGAATCGGAATGAAAGAGTTTCGGGAGAGATTGATATGAAGTTTTTCGTAACCGGCGTTGGCGGTCAACTGGGACACGATGTCATGAACGAGCTGCTGAAACGCGGATATGAGGGCATAGGGTCTGATATGCAGGAAGCATGCGACATGGCCGCACCCTACATGTCATTGGATATCACCGACAGGAACGCCGTAGAAAAGGCAATTACGGATGTGAATCCGGATGCCGTGATCCACTGCGCAGCGTGGACGGCCGTGGACATGGCGGAGGATGATGAAAACGTGGCGAAAGTACGTGCTGTCAACGCTGGCGGCACGAAGAACATTGCGGATGTCTGCAAGAAGCTGAACTGTAAAATGACATATATCAGCACAGACTATGTGTTTGACGGTCAGGGAACAGAGCCATGGAAGCCGGACTGCAAGGACTATAAGCCCCTGAATGTGTATGGTCAGACGAAATTGGAAGGTGAGCTGGCGGTCAGCCGGGAACTTGAAAAGTACTTTATCGTCCGCATTGCCTGGGTCTTTGGACGAAACGGGAAGAATTTTGTCAAGACCATGCTGAACGTCGGTAAAACTCATGACACGGTTCGCGTCGTAAATGACCAGATCGGCACGCCAACCTATACGTACGATTTGGCACGGCTGCTGGTGGACATGAATGAGACCGAGAAATACGGATACTACCATGCAACCAATGAAGGCGGCTATATCAGCTGGTACGATTTTACCAAGGAAATCTACCGTCAGGCCGACTATCAGACGAAGGTTCTGCCTGTGACAACGGAGGAGTACGGTTTGAATAAGGCGGCGCGTCCGTTCAACAGCCGTCTTGACAGGAGCAAGCTTATAGAAGCCGGCTTTACGCCCCTTCCGACCTGGCAGGACGCGCTGAGCCGCTATCTGAAGGAAATCGGGTACTGAAAGAATACCGCGTTTCTCCACATTTAGTGCTATAATTTGTCAAATATATCCGCAGGGGACGAAGGTTTATCGTCCCCTGCGGTTTTGTCAATTTTTCCGCATGAAATGCTATTTCAGAGCAATCTCATTTGCCGTTCTCCAGATCGGCGGCAATGATCCGCTTCATGGCTTCGATGCCCACCCTGACGGCGCCGGTGGTGTCCTCGGTCATGGGCATGGCGAGACCCGCTTTTTCCCGCTCCTGATTCCACACGGCGTGGAAGCAGCTGCCGCAGCGCACGCCCAGTGCGGCTGCGACCACAAACAGTGCCGCGGACTCCATTTCGCTGGCCTTGACGCCCAAACGCTTCCAGCTTTCCCACTTTTGCAGCAGATCGTAATATACAGGAGATTTTTCCGGGCTGTGCTGACCATAAAAAGAATCCTTGCATTGGACGACGCCGGTGTGGGTGCGGTAGCCCAGACTCTCACTGGCAGCTTTCAGCGCGGCCGTGACGTCAAAATCCGGCACGGCGGGGAACTCAATGGGGGCGTATTCCAGAGAGGTATGCTCGTAACGGATAGCGCCCGTGGCGACCACCACGTCCCCGGGCAGAACGTCCATGGCGATGCCGCCGCAGGTGCCGACCCGAATGAAGGTATCCGCGCCGATGGCCGCCAGCTCCTCCATGGCGATGGAGGCCGACGGGCCGCCGATGCCGGTGGAGCAGACGGACACCTTCTGCCCCAGCATGGTGCCTGTGTAAATATTGTACTCCCGGTTCATGCCAATATGGACGGGGTTGTCAAAGTAGCTGGCAATGGACTGGCAGCGTCCCGGGTCGCCGGGGAGAAAGACATAACGTCCCACGTCGCCCTTGTTGCAGTGAATGTGATACTGCATTCCGACATCCTGCATATAAAACACCTCTTAATTTGGTTTTTTTTATATTATATTACAAAACTCTGAAATTTGCAAGCAGTAATCGGAGTGCATGAGCACTCCGATTATCTGTCAGAAGAAGCTGACCTGACTGGTATCGGGCAGGTCGCCGAAAGCACCGGCCTCTCTGAGCATCTGAATGTGGGTCTTGGACACCTTGGGGCAGGCGGCGGCGACTTCCTCCACGGACAGGAAGGTTTTGCCCTCACGACCCCGCATCAAGTCCCATGCCGCGTTTTCACCGAGGCCGGAGATCGCAACGAAGGGGGGCAGCAGCTTGCCGTCCTTGATGATGAATTTCGTGGCATGGCTGTCGTAAATGCTGATGGGCAGGAATTCAAAGCCCCGGATGTAGTATTCGTAGGCCACTTCCAGCGTGGTCAGCAGGTCTTCGTCTTTGTCCGTGGCGTTTTCGTTGTTCTCGATGGCGTCGATGTTGGCGACCACCGCATCCTTGCCGTGGGTCATCAGCACCGCGTCGAAGCCGCCCTTCTGACTGCGGCGGTAGAAATAGGCGGAGTAGAAGGCCAGCGGATGATGTACCTTGAACCATGCGATACGGAAAGCCATCATAACATAGGCCACGGCGTGGGCCTTGGGGAACAGATACTTGATCTTTTTGCAGGAACCGATGTACCATTCCGGCACGCCTGCGGCCTTCATTTCCTCCTCCGCGCCTTCGGGCAGACCTCTGCCTTTTCGCACGGCCTCCATGATCTTGAAGGAGCGCTTTTCCGGCATTCCGCAGGAGATCAGATAAAGCATGATGTCGTCACGGCAGCCGATGGCCTGATCAACGGTGGCGGTTTTGGAGGTAATCAGGTCTTTGGCGTTGCCCAGCCACACGTCGGTGCCGTGGGAGAAGCCGGACAGACGCAGAAGCGTATCAAACCGGGTGGGCATGGTGTCCATCAGCATCCCGCGGGTAAAGCGGGTGTTGAACTCCGGAATGGCGACGGCGCCGGTGGGGCCGAGAATCTTGTCGTCCTCGTAGCCCAGCACCTTGGAGGAGATGAAAATGGACATGGTGTCCTTGTCGTCCAGCGGGATGGTCTTGGCGTCGATACCGGTCATGTCCTCCATCATGCGGATCATGGTGGGGTCATCGTGACCCAGCATGTCCAGCTTCAGAAGGTTTTCCTCCATGGAGTGGTATTCAAAATGGGTGGTGATCTGGTCGGCCTGAGGGTCGTCCGCCGGGTGCTGCACCGGGCAGAAGTCCCAAATCTCGTTTTCCTGTGGGATGACCACCAGACCGCCGGGGTGCTGGCCGGTGGTGCGGCGAACGCCGACACACCCCGCCGCGAGGCGGGCTTCCTCCGCCCGGGAGGCGGTTTTGCCCCGCTCGGACAGGTATTTTTTTACGTAGCCGAAGGCGGTTTTCTCTGCCACGGTGCCGATGGTGCCTGCCCGAAAAACATGGGATTTTCCGAACATTTCGATACAGTAAGCGTGGGCTTTTGACTGGTATTCGCCGGAAAAGTTCAGGTCGATATCGGGAACCTTGTCGCCGCCGAAGCCGAGGAAGGTCTCAAAGGGAATGTTGAAGCCGTCTTTCTCGAATTTCGTGCCGCACTTGGGGCAGACGGCGTCCGGCAAATCCGCGCCGCAGCCGTAGCCCTTGGGAACGTCGAAGGTGGTGTACTTGCACTCCGGGTTGGGGCAGCGGTAGTGGGGCGGGAAGGAGTTGACCTCGGTGATGCCGGACATGTAGGCCACGATGGACGAGCCGACAGAGCCACGGGAGCCGACCAGATAGCCATGCTCCAGCGAATTCTGCACCAGCTTCTGGGCAGACATGTAGATCACGTCGTAGTGGCAGTTGATGATGTCGTGCAGCTCCGTCTCCACGCGCTTTACCATCAGCTCCGGGGGATTGTCCCCGTAAAGACGGTGGAATTTGGTGTAGACAAGATTTTTCAGGTCTTCCACGGAGTTTTCGATTTTGGGGGCGAACAGATTGTGGGGGACGGGGCGCAGGGACTCGCACATGTCGGCGATGCGGTTGGGGTTGGTGATGACCACCTCGTAGGCTTTTTCCTCCCCGAGATAGGAGAATTCCCGCAGCATATCATCCGTAGTGCGGAAATACAGGGGCATATCCTTATCCGCGTCGTCGAAGCCCTTGGTCGCCAGCAGAATGTGACGGAAAATCTCGTCCTCGGGGTTCAGGAAGTGAACGTCTCCGGTGGCGACCACCGGCTTGCCCAGTTCCTCGCCCAGCCGGACGATTTTCCGGTTGTACTCCCGGAGGTCTTCGTCGGTTTTGGCCTCGTATTTTTCATTTGCCAGCATAAAGCGGTTGTTCGCCAGAGGCTGGATTTCCAGAAAGTCGTAAAAGGACGCAATGCGTTTCAGCTCGTCGTCGCTTTTCCGGTCGAGAATGGCCTGAAACAGCTCGCCCGCTTCGCAGGCAGAACCGATGATCAGCCCCTCCCGCAGCTTAAGAATGTCGGACTTGGGCATCCGGGGCACCCGGCGGAAGTATTGGAGGTTGGAGTCGGAGATCAGATGGTACAGGTTGCGCAGACCGATCTGGTTCTTGGCAAAAATGATGATGTGCCGCGCCTGACGGTCGGTGATGCGGCCGCCGGAACGCAGATGGGTCATGGCAGGGTTGATGGCCTGCAAGTTGTGGATGTCATGCTCCTCTTCCAGTTTGGACATGAGCTTTGCCATAATTAAGCCGCAGGTCATGGCGTCGTCCGCCGCCCGGTGATGGTTGAAGTCGGGCAGGCTCAGGGCATTGGAGACGATGTTCAGCTTGAATTTGTTCAGCTGGGGCAGAAGATTCTGAGACAGAATCAGGGTATCCGCCGCGGTGTAATGATAATCGTAGCCAAGGCGCTGGCACTCGGCGCGGATAAAGCCGGTGTCGAAGTCGGAATTGTGAGCGACCAGAACCCGGTCGCCGATGAAGTCCAGAAATTTGGGCAGGATTTCCTCGATTTTTGGTGCGCCGACAAGCATTTCGTCGGTGATGCCGGTCAGCTCCACGATTTTCCGTTCCAGCGGGCGCTCCGGGTCAACGAAGGTCTGGAAACGGTCCACTTCCTCACCGTTTTTCAGCACAACAGCGCCGATCTCGATGATGCGGTCGCTGCGGGAGGACAGGCCGGTAGTTTCCAGATCGAAGGCGACGAATTCCTGATCGAAGGTGATATCCTGCTCGCCGTGGACTACAATGCGGTCGTCTACGTCGTTTACATAATACCCCTCACAGCCGTAGAGAATCTTGATATTCTGGTCGGTTCCGGCCACCTTGGCCTTGGAGGCGGCCTTCATGGCGTCGGGGAAGGACTGGGCGACGCCGTGGTCGGTGATGGCGATGGCCTTGTGACCCCATGCGGCCGCCTGCTTCACGGCGGCGGCGGTATCCGTCAGAGCGTCCATGTTGGACATGGTGGTATGCAGATGCAGCTCCACCCGCTTTTCTCCCGGGGCGGTGTCCTGCCGCTTGGGCATGGAGCCGGGCTGCATGGCGTAGGGCTTGAGAACCATTTCGCCCTCGTATCGATCTTCACCCAGCTTGCCCTGCACCCGCAGGACGGAGCCGACCTGAACGTTTTCCAGAATGGGTTTGGCCTCTCCGGCCTCCATAAAGCGGCTGACGCGGACGGAGTTGGTGTTGTCCGTCATGTCGAATTTCACAACATAGGCGTTGCGCTTTTTCAGCTCCTTGTGGTCCACGGCGAAGACTTTGCCCTCCACGATGACGGTTCCCATGTCCAGACTCAGCTCCTTCATGGGAACGGGCGTGCCCTTGAAGGGCTTGCCATAGAAAGTTTCGCTGGGGGCGGCGGACTTGTCCTCCTTCTTCGGCTGAGCGGCGGAGACGGCGGGAAGCTTTTGAATCTCCGATTCCCGCATGGACTCTGTGGCTGCAAACAGCGCTTTTCCCTCCAGCGCGTTGCCAGCCTCCACGGTGATATGCACCGGGGCGGCGAACCGCTCCCGCAGTACCTTTTCCACAGACGGGATGTGCTCCAGAAGGGTTTCTTTTCCGTTGGCGGCGAGCTTTACCGTGAGATTCTGTTCGTTCCATTCCCACTTTGCCCCGGCGAGGGAACCCCGCGCCATGGAGTTGCGGCTGACAAACAGCCACATCAGTTCTTCCAGTTCGATTTTTTGCAGCTCCGATTCCGGGTGGGTCGCGGTCAGTTCCAGCTTTTGCAGGCCGTACAGGCCACAAATGTCCTTGCGAACCTGTTCCAGCAGCCGCTGGGGGATGTAACGCTCGGAATGCAGCGCCACGTGGACGCTTCGGGTTTCGGGGTCAATATCCGCAGCGGCGATAGCCGCCTGAGAAAGGGCTGCATACAGCTCCTCAGGCGGCTCATAGTCCGGAAACATATTCAGAAAGAAAATTTGTTCTTCCATATCGTGTCTCTACAGTGCTTCAATTCGTTTCAGCAGGGCAGGGAGCAGCTCGTCATAGGGGAGCTTTTCCACCTGCACGCCCTTTTCAAAAATCATGCCCCAGCCGTCGCCGCCGGCAATACCGATGTCCGCTTCGCGGGCTTCGCCGGGGCCATTGACCACGCAGCCCATGACCGCCACGGTGATGGGCTTTTCACAGTTTTTCAGTGCTTCGTCCACCCGGTTCACCAGACCGATCAGGTCGATGCGGGTTCGTCCGCAGGTGGGGCAGGAGATAATGTTCACGCCGTCCTTCCGAAGCCCCGCGGCCTTGAGAATGTCCCGGGCGGCGTAAACCTCCTGCACCGGGTCGTCGGTCAGGCTGACCCGGATGGTATCGCCGATGCCGTCCAGAAGCAGCGCGCCGATGCCCATGGCGGACTTGATCAGACCCTGCCGGACGGGGCCGGTCTCGGTCACGCCGATGTGGAGGGGATAGTCACATTTGGCGCGGAACAGCCGCGCGGCGGCTACCATGGTGGGGACGGTGGAGGACTTCATGGAGACGCAGGTGTCGTAAAAGCCCTGTTTTTCCAGCAGCTCCAGATGTTCAAAGGCGCTTTCCACCAGCGCTTCGGCGGTGGGGTGGCCGTATTTTTCCAGAAGACGCTTGTCAAGACTGCCGCCGTTGACGCCGATGCGGATGGGGATGTGCTTGTCCTTGCACACCTCCACCACGGCCTTGACCCGGTCTTCGCCGCCGATGTTGCCGGGGTTGATGCGGATTTTGGACGCGCCGCCCTCTGCCGCGGCGATGGCAAGTCTGTAATCAAAATGGATATCCGCCACCAGGGGCAGGGGAGAGTCCTTGCAGATGTCCGCAAAGCTCCGGGCGGCTTCCATGTTGGGAACCGCCAGTCGGGCGATCTGGCACCCGGCGGAGGCAAGCTGTCGAATCTGCTTCAGGCTGCCCTCCACATCCGTGGTTTTGGTATTGAGCATGGACTGGATGACCACCGGGGCGCCGCCACCGATGGGAACGCCGCCCACCAGAATCTGTTTTGTCATCGTCTTCACCTCTTGAACAGGAAAATGACGTCCTTGAACATAATAATCGCCATCAGGGCAAGCAGCAGGATCATGCCCGCGCCGTGGAGATAGCCTTCATATTTGGGGTTGATCTTCTTTTTCGTGATGGCTTCCACCACAACGGTAATCAGCAGACACACAATACGCCCGCCGTCCAGCGCGGGGATGGGCAGCAGGTTCATCACCGCAAGGTTAATGGCGATGAAGCCGCCGAAATACAGCATATTCAGCAGCGCGGTGACCTTGCTGTCGGAGGCTGCCGCCACTTTGGACATTTCACTGACAATGCCCACGGGGCCGGACATATCCTTAATGCCCACCTTGCCGCCAAGCAGCATTTGCAGGCTCAGGCGAACCAAACGCACCGTATCCAGGGACTGGTTCCATGCCATGCCCAGCTTTTCCAGGAAGTTCGGGGTGCTGAGGGTGAAATTCATGCCGTAGCGCAGGCCGGTCGAGCCGTTTTCCAGAGTCACTTCGTGCTTTTCCAGCAGGAAATCTTTCAGAACGACCTTTTCGCCGTTCCGGCGCACCGTGATGTCGTGAACGTCGCCGGGGTTCAGCGACAGGATCATGGAAAAATCGGAATAGGAGTAGAGCTTTTCGCCGTCCACCTCCACAATGCGGTCACCGGCTTGCAGGCCGTTTTCGCCGTTCACCGTGGCGTAGTCTTCAAAGCTGGCGATCACGGGGACGACGGTCTGTTTTATGGGCAAGCAGACAATGACCATCAGTACCACGCCGATGAGAAAGTTCATCGCCGCACCGGCGGCCAGAATGATGAGCCGCTTCCACCATGCCGCCTTGTCGAAGGAACGGGGATTGTCGCTTCCGCCGTCCTCGCCCTCCATGGCGCAGTAGCCGCCGATGGGGATGCAGCGGATGGCGTACAGAGTCTCGCCCACCTGCTTTTTCCAGATGGCGGGCCCCATAAACATGGAAAATTCGTTTACCTGAACGCCGGAGAGCTTGGCGGCGGTAAAATGCCCCAGCTCATGGACGAAAATCAGGACGCTGAACAGTAAAATCGCAAAAATAACGCTCATAGAAAAAATGCCTCGCAATTATCAAGAATTCGCCCGAACCGCCTCACGAGCCAGACGGTCGGCTTCCAGAATCTGCTCCAAAGTGGGGTCGGCGATGAACGGCACCTGCGGCACGGCGGCATTTACCAGCCGGTAGATGTCGTAAAAGCCGATTTTGTCATTCAGGAACATGGCAACCGCTTCCTCATTTGCGCCGTTCATGGCAGGGCAGGCCGTGCCGCCCGCTTTCGCGCAGTCCCGCGCCAGCGCCAGACAGGGGAAATTCTCCGTATCCGGCGGGGAAAACGTCAGCGGGCCGCAGGACAGTAAGTCCAGCCGCTCCACCGGGGAGGGGATACGCTCCGGGTAGGTCAGCGCCAGCTGAATGGGCAGACGCATATCCGGTGTGCCCATCTGCGCCATCACCGCGCCGTCGGTGAATTCCACCATGCTGTGAACGATGCTCTGCCGGTGAATGACCACGTCCACCTGTTCCAGGGGCAGACGGTACAGCCGCATGGCTTCGATGACTTCCAGCCCCTTGTTCATCAGGGTGGCGCAGTCAACGGTGATCTTCGCGCCCATCTTCCAGTTGGGGTGTTTCAGGGCGTCGGCCTTGGTCACCGTTTCCAGCTGAGGGCGGGTCATGCCGAAAAATGGGCCGCCGGAGCAGGTGAGGATCAGCCGCCGGATCTCTTTTCTGCTGCCGCAGCCCATAAGGCACTGAAAGATTGCGGAATGCTCGGAATCCACGGGGACGATCTCCGCACCGTACTTTTCCGCCTCGGCCATCACCAGTTCCCCGGCGCAGACAAGAGTTTCCTTGTTGGCAAGGCCGATGCGCTTTTTCGCCCGGATGGCGGCGAGGGTGGGCTTCAAACCGACCATGCCAACCACGGCGGTGATGACGCAGTCGGCATCCGCCATGGATGCCGCTTCCATCAGACCCGCCTCACCGAAGTTTACCCGGATAGGCAGACCTTTTATTCGTTCCGCCAGCGCCTGAGCGGCTTCCTGCGTTGCCATAACGGCGAGCTTCGGTGAAAACTCCCGGCACTGCTGCGCCATCCGCTCCACGTTGGTTCCGGCGGTGAGCGCCGCTACCTGGATACCGGGGAGACGGCGGATAATGTCCAGGCTCTGCCGGCCGATGGAGCCGGTGGAGCCGAGAATACTGACACACTGCACCATAGGCCGCTCCTTACACCGCCATGGGAAGCAGCACCAACAATACTTCCATGGCCGGGGCGACCAGGGTCAGGGAATCGAACCGATCCAGTACGCCGCCGTGACCGGGAATCAGATTGCCGTAATCCTTGATACCGGTCTGCCGCTTGACGATGGAGAAGCACAGATCGCCGAAAATGCCCAGCAGGGAACCGGCGAAGCCGTACAGCAGCGCAAGACCGTAGTTGACCCGGAGATTGCCGGGCAGCAGGTCGATGATCAGGGCGTAAACAAGCATACTGACCACGGCGAAGGCAATGCCGCCCAGTGCGCCCTCGATGGTTTTGTTGGGGCTGACCACAGGCGCCAGCTTGTGCCGCCCGAATTTCAGGCCGATAAAGTAAGCGCCTGCGTCGGACATGAACGCCACCACGAAGGGAATCAGGATGACATACCGTCCGAGATCCATATTCAGAATGCGGATGAGGGAGCTGAGCATGTAGGGGATGAGAAGACCCGCCACAAAGCACATGGACAGATCCTCAAAGTGAACCTTTATGTGGTCAAGCATCATCTCCGAGAACATCAGGATAAAGAACACAATCATGAGGATGACAAAGTAGGAATGAATCGCGCCGAAATAGCTCCACATGCACACGGCGGCCGCCATGATGCAGGAGTAGATCACCAGCCGCGGCCGCTTTACAAGCCCTGTGCGGTACAGAAGCTCGTAGGCCGCGATGGCCATGAGCGCACTCATGACCAGTGACGCGGCAATCACCGGTGCGGCCAGTGTCAGAAGAAAGAGGATCGGCACCAGAATCGCTGCGGAAATAATGCGTTTTTTCATTTCTCTATGTCCCTCCGAACCGGCGGCTGCGCCGGTGAAATTCTTCAATGGCGCTGTCCAGATGTTCCGGTGTGAAATCAGGCCAAAGTACATTCATAATTACATATTCCGAGTACGCGGACTGCCACAGCAGGAAGTTGCTGACCCGCATCTCTCCGGATGGCCGGATGATCAGCTCCGGGTCGGGTACGCCCGCCGAATACAGGTACCGGGAGAAAACGTCCTCGGTCAATTTTTCCGGGTCGGCCCTTCCGGCGGCGACATCCGCCGTGTAAGCCTTCACAGCATGGATAATTTCATCCCGCCCGCCGTAGTTCAGGCAGAAATTCACCTGCACGTCGTAGTCCTCCGAGCGGCTTTCCGCGTCGTGGCAGAGCGTTTGCAGCTCCGGGCTGAGACGGGTCAGGTCGCCGAAGAAGCGGAATTTTACCCGGTTCTTTTCCATGTCCCGCAGCGCCTCTTCCAGATACCGGCGCAGCAGCTTCATGATTCCCGCCACTTCCTCCGCAGAACGTTTCCAGTTCTCCGTGGAAAAGGCGTACACCGTCAGATATTCCACGCCCAGCGTGCGGCAGTAGTTGGCGATCCGCCGGAAGGCTTCCGCGCCTGCGGCGTGACCGGCGGTGCGGGGCAGACCCCGCTGCTTTGCCCAGCGGCCGTTGCCGTCCATGATGATGGCAATGTGCCGGGGCGGGGGAGAGTTGTGCGAAAGTGCCATAAAGCACCTCTTTCTAAATGGTTAGTGAACAGATCTGCGAAGATAAAAAAGCAATTTCTGCTGGCGGCTGCTTCCAGCCGCCAGCAGGGGTGCTTTGTTTTGGCTGACGGCGTTAAATCGCCATCAGTTCCTTTTCCTTGGCGGCAAGAGCGGCGTCGGCGCGCTTGATGTTCTTGTCCAGCAGATCCTGTAAATCTTTCTCGGCCTTCTTCTGGTCGTCCTCGGTGATCTCGCTGTTCTTTTTCAGCTTCTTGACATAGTCCATGCCGTCCCGGCGGATGTTGCGCATGGCGACCTTGGCTTCCTCGGAATACTTCTTGACCTGCTTTGCCAGATCCTTACGGCGCTCCTCGGTGAGCTGGGGGAACACCAGACGGATGACGCGGCCATCGTTCTGGGGGTTGATGCCCAGATCGGAGGTCTGGATGGCCTTCTGGATGTCCTTGAGCAGCTTGGTGTCCCAGGGCTGAATGATCAGGGTGCGGGCGTCGGGGGCGGAAATGGTGGCGACGCCGTTCAGGGGCGTTTCACTGCCATAGTATTCCACGGTGATCCGATCGAGAACCTTGGCGTTGGCGCGGCCTGCGCGGACGGAGGCAAATTCCTCGTCCAGATGCTCCAGAGCCTTGTCCATTCTCCGGGAATATTCTTTGAAATCGACGGTCATTGTATGTTCCTCCTTAGAAATGATTTTTTACGGTAGTACCGATCTCTTCGCCGCGAACCACGCGGACGATGCTGTTTTCTTCATTCAGGCCAAAGCAGACCATGGTCATGTCGTTGTCCATAGCCAGCGCCATAGCGGTGATGTCCGTGGCCTTCAGGTTCTTCGCCAGCACCTCGCCATAGGTCAGGCGGGAGTAGCGGACGGCTGTGGGGTCTTTGGCGGGGTCGGCGGAATAAATGGCGTCCACGTTCTTCGCCATCAGCACGGCGTCGGCCTCGATCTCCACGCCCCGGAGTACCGCGCCGGTATCGGTGGAGAAGTAGGGGTTGCCGGTACCGGCGGCAAAGAGGACGACCTTCCCCTCATTTAAGTACCGCTCGGCCAGATCCCGGGTAAAATACTCGGCGAACTTGTTCATCTCCACGGCGCTGAGAACCCGGGCGTCCATGCCGTGGCGGTTCAGGGCGTCGGCCACGGCGATGGCGTTCATTACCGTGCCCAGCATACCCATGGAGTCGGCGTGAGAACGCTGCATCTTATCCGCGCCGTCCTTGACGCCCCGCCAGAAGTTTCCGGCGCCGATGACCAGACCAATCTGGACGCCCATGTCCACGCAGGTTTTGATGGATTTGCAAAGCTCGTTCACAATGGTAAAATCAAGCCCCCGATGTGCGTCCCCGGCGAGAGCCTCGCCGCTGACCTTCAGCAGGATGCGCTTATATTTAAGCTCAGGCAAAATGAAATCACTCCTTATCTTCATATCCTTTCCTATTCTAGCGTATCCAGCCCGAATTGACAACTACTAATTTAAGATTTCTTAAAATGTTTTCCGATTTTTCACAATGCGGGGCCTTCTGTGTAATTTCCACACAGCGCGTCCCTTGGAAAAGATGGATTCTGGCGGGATTTTTGGTTGCAAAACCGGAAACAGTAGGGTATAATGTCTGTTAACTGGAAAACCCAAGGAAATGAGAGGGATTATCATGGCTGAAATGACTGAAAGCAAAAACTTTATCCACGCATTCATCGACGAGGACATCGCCCCCGGCGGGCAGTTTGCGGGTCAGACCGTCCATACCCGGTTCCCGCCGGAACCCAACGGCTATCTGCATATCGGCCACTGCAAGGCGCTGATCATCGACTTCGGCACCGCCGAGAAGTACAATGGCCTGTGCAACCTCCGCATGGACGACACCAACCCCACCAAAGAGGATGTGGAGTTCGTGGAAGCCATCAAGGAGGACATCCACTGGCTGGGCTTCGACTGGGGCGACCGCTTCTACTACGGCTCCGACTATTTTGAGAAGGACTACGAATATGCGGTGGAGCTGATCAAGAAGGGGCTGGCCTACGTCTGCGAGCTGACGCCGGAGCAGTTCAAGGAGTACCGGGGCGACCTGAATACCCCTGCCGTTTCCCCTTACCGCGACCGCCCCATTGAGGAAAGTCTGGACCTGTTCGCCAGAATGCGTGCCGGCGAATTCGAGGACAACCGCTACACCCTCCGGGCAAAGATTGATCTGGCGTCCGGCAACTTCAATATGCGCGACCCGGTTATCTACCGTATCCGCCATATGCACCACCACCGTCAGGGGGACAAGTGGTGCATCTATCCCATGTACGACTTTGCACACCCCATTCAGGACGCGCTGGAGGGCATTACCCATTCTCTGTGCTCTCTGGAATTTGAGAACCACCGTCCTCTTTATAACTGGGTGGTGGAGCATGTCTCCGTACCTCATCATCCCCGGCAGATCGAGTTCGCGAGACTGGGCATCGACCACACCGTGCTCAGCAAGCGGAAGTTGAGAGCGCTGGTGGAGAACGGCTATGTTTCCGGCTGGGATGACCCCCGGATGCCCACCCTCTGCGGTCTGCGCCGCCGGGGCTATACCCCCAAGTCCATCCGCAACTTCTGCGAGCGGGTGGGCGTGGCCAAGTCTCCCAACACCATTCCCTACGCATTTCTGGAATTCTGCCTGCGGGAAGACCTGAACGAGACTGCCCAGCGGGTCATGGCGGTGCTGAAGCCTGTGAAGCTCACCATCACCAACTATCCCGAGGGCAAGTCCGAGATGGTCACCGTGGAAAATAACCCCAACCGTCCCGAGGACGGCACACGGGAGGTCAGCTTCTCCCGGCACCTGTGGATCGAGCAGGACGATTTCCTGGCCGAGCCGATCCCCAAGTACAAGCGCCTGTACCCCAACGGGCCGGAGTGCCGCCTGAAGGGCGCGTACCTCATCACCTGTACCGGCTGTGTCAAGGATGAAAACGGTAACGTGGTGGAGATTCTGGCCACCTACGATCCCGAAAGCCGGGGCGGCGACCCCGCCGACGGCCGGAAGGTCAAGGGCGCGACCATTCACTGGGTGGATGCGGAGAACTGCTGCGACGCGGAGGTCAGACAGTACGACAATCTGTTCAATGACCCCGACCCCGACGCGGCGGGCAAGGATTTTCTGGCCTGCCTGAACGAGAAGTCTCTGGAAGTCCTCACCGGCTGCAAGGTGGAGGCCAGCCTCCGGGACGCCAAGGCACCCGCATCCTATCAGTTCATGCGTCTGGGCTACTTCTGCCCGGACAGCAAGGACTGTGCCCCCGGCCATCTGGTGTTCAACCGTTCCGTCAGCCTGAAGGATTCCTTCAAGCCCGGAAAGTAATTCCCTATATATCGAAGATCCCGCTGCAACAGGCGGGGCGTATCAGACAGTTAACAGGCACAGTAGGTTAATCTACTGTGCCTGTTCCTGTATAATTTAATGTAATGTAAGCACCCCTTGCCTCTCCCTTTGGGAGAGGTGGCCGAGCGAAGCGAGGACGGAAAGGGGACACAGGGGGGCAAGGCCCTCTCAGTCACCTTCGGTGACAGCTCTCCCAGAGGGAGAGCCAAGTGGAGTACCTCTCCAAAAAGTATTTGTTATTTTGCAAAGTACGCTTGACAAATTATGCAAAGCGTGCTATACTTTACTTGCAAAGTTAACTTGGCATTTTCCCTTGCGGACGCGCGGGGAAATCAAAGGAGTGTTTATGAAAACGAATATCCGCGAACTGCGAAAGAAGAACAAGCTGTCTCAGGAGGAACTGGCGGACGCCGTGGGGACTACCCGGCAGACCATTACCTCGATTGAGGTAGGGAAGTACACCGCCTCGCTGCCTCTGGCGTACAAAATTGCCCGCTATTTCGGGCTGACCATCGAAGAAGTGTTTGACTTCTCGGATTTGGAGGGATAAATTATGGAAAGCTATCGTGAAAAACTCAAATTGCAGAATGTGGTTTTTGCCATCGGGTGCGTCGCGCTTGCCCTATTCTCCGTACTGGGCTTTCTGGGCGAAGCCGGAGTCGTGAAGCTGGCGCCGTCCGTCGGAGACGGTCACTGGCAGTCCCTGTGGCGCGGCTTCATTTCCGGCGCGAGCATCGGCATTCTGGCGATGCTGCTGTTCGGCCTGATCCGGAACCTCCGCGCTCTGAAGGATGAGAAAAAGCTGAAACAGCAATATGTTAAGGAAGGTGACGAGCGCCAGAAGCAGATTTATACCAACGCCCTGTGCGCTGCCATGCGGGCAACCCTGATTCTGGGACTGGCGGCGGTTATCGTGGCGGGGTATTTCAGCATGACCGTCAGCCTTACGCTGCTGGTAACAGTCTTATTGGTCAGTCTGATGACCCTGGCGTTCAAGCTGTATTTCGGCAAAAAATATTGAGACAGTGGGAAAATCCCGCTTTAACGTGCTTTGGTTCTTCCGACAGGGGGAGTCAAAGCACGTTTTTGAATCGCGTGGTTCCGGCCTGAGTGCCGGAATGCCCACCTGCAAAAGTTAGCAAATGCTAACCAATAAAGGAGAAATAAGGGAAATTGCTGAAAAAAGATGGGAAAATGCTGGACATTTGCATGGAGCGTATGGTATAATCCAATGGTGGTCGTTTGCGTATAAACGGACAACAAAACGATAAGAAGGTGGTATTTGGTGGACTATACCAAGTATGTGTTGAAAAACAGGGATGAGCTGGAAGGCTTGCTTGCCGGGAAGGATAACTTCTTTGTTGTCGCCTGCAACAAGTGCTTCAAGGAGTTCAACACGACCGAAGAGCCGGAGTGCGATAGCTTTGCGGCCATTGCCGAGGAGCAGGGCAAGCACATCACCGGTACGGTAAAAGTGGACTTCTTGTGCAATAAGGTTCAGACCGAGAAGAAGCTGGCAGGTATCGTACCCGAAGGCACTGAGAACGTGGTCGTCATTTCCTGTGGTCTGGGCGTGCAGACCGTGGCGGATCTGGAGTCCGTTCCCGTGTTTACGGCAACCAATTCCCTCAATTACACCGGCCATCATGGCATGGCCCTGACGAAGAAGACCTGCGGCGCCTGCGCCCAGTGCTATCTGAACGTCACCGGCGGCATCTGCCCCATCGTGGACTGCTCCAAGAGTCTGGTCAACGGCCAGTGCGGCGGCGCGAAGAACGGCAAATGCGAGATCGACCCCAAGAAGGACTGCGCGTGGGAAAAGATTTACCAGCGTCTGGAAAAGCAGGGTCGTACCAAGGAATTTCTGGATCAGCCCATTCAGCTGCGGGACTACTCCGTGGCCAACGTGGACGAGATCAAGGCTTACGTAGCCGAGGCGCGTGCCAAGCGGTACGAGGGCTTCTACGGCGGCGTCCATCCCACGGAGAATAAGGAGTTCACGGAGCACCTCGCGCTTCAGAAATTCCCCGAACCCGATACCGTTATCATTCCTCTGGCCATGCACATCGGCGCACCGGCGAACCCCGTGGTTCAGCCCGGCGACACCGTGAAGGTGGGGCAGCTCATCGGTGAGCAGGCGGGCTTCATCAGCGCCCCCGTGCATTCCAGCGTCAGCGGCACGGTCATCGCGGTGGAACCCCATACCCATCCCAACAAAGGCCCCGGCGTCATGAGCGTCGTCATCAAGAACGACGGCAAGAACACCCTGCACGAGTCCGTAGTCCCCAACAAGCCTCTGGAAGAGCTGACCCCCGACGAGATCGTCGAAATTGTCAAGGAGAAGGGCATCGTGGGTATGGGCGGCGCAACGTTCCCCACTTACGTAAAGCTGAAGCCCGGCAAGCCCATCGACGCCGTGCTGATCAACGGCTCCGAGTGCGAGCCTTACCTGACCGCTGACCATCGGGTCATGCTGGAATTCGCCGACGACATCGTGTTCGGTTTGCGTGCCATGATGAAGGCCGTCAGCGCGCCGGAAGGCGTCATCCTCATTGAGGACAACAAGCCCGACGCCATCGCCCTGATGGAAGAAAAGGTCGCGCCTTACGACAACATCCGCGTCTGCGCCGCTAAAACCCAGTACCCCGAGGGCGCTGAAAAGATGCTCATCAAGAAGGTCATGGGTCGCCAGGTTCCCAGCGGCAAGCTGCCCGCCGATGTTGGCTGTGTGGTGAGCAACACCTCCACTGCCAAGGCCATTTCCGACGCCATCCAGAAGGGTCTGCCTCTGGTGGAGCGTGTGGTCTCCGTCACCGGTGAGTTCATCCGCAATCCCGGCAACTACATCGTCAAGCTCGGCACCAACGTGCAGGAGATCATCGATCACTGCGGCGGCATCACCGGCGACGACGTAGTGCTGAAGATGGGCGGCCCCATGATGGGCGCTCCCATCAAGGACACCAATGTGCCCATCATCAAAGGCTCCAATGGCATTATCGCCATTGCCGCTGATCACACCGAGGAGAAAGAATGCATCAAGTGCGGCCGCTGCATGGACGTATGTCCCATGGAGCTGGCGCCTCTGGATATCTACAAGTACGCCCAGCTGGGTGACGCGGAGACCCTGCTGAAGCTGAACGTGATGGACTGCTTCTCCTGCAAGTGCTGTGAGTACATCTGCTCTTCCAAGATTCCTCTGGTTTCCAAGATCAACGCTGCCAAGGGCCTGGTTATGCCCTTGCTGAAGAAGAAGTAAGGGGGACGAACACTTATGTTAATGACAAAACTGAAATCCGAAGAGGTCATCGGCTCCCTGACTTCCGGCAAGGTCTTCATCATCAACTGCCACGGCTGCAAGGAAGTCGGCTTCCCTGAGGAGGAAGCCAAGGCTCTGCAGAAGAAGCTCCAGGAGGAGGGCAAGGTCGTGGGCATTCTCACCACCGACTACGTCTGCAACCCCGACGAGCTGGCGCTGCGGCTGCGCGCCCCCATGGCGAAGATCGCCGAGGCGGATGCCGTGCTGGTGTTCTCCTGCGGTGTCGGCGTGCAGACCATCTCCCAGATGCTGGAGGACAAGCCGGTCTACGCCTGCTGCGACACCATCGAGCTGCCCGGCTTCCAGGGCGTGACCCCGCTGGAATACGACTGCGGCCAGTGCGGCGAGTGCTTCCTGAACCTGACTGGCGGCATCTGCCCCATCACCGCCTGCTCCAAGAGTCTGGTGAACGGCCCCTGCGGCGGCACCAAGAACGGCAAGTGTGAGGTCAACCCCGCCATGGACTGCGGCTGGGAGCGCATCATTCAGCGTCTGAAGGCTCAGGGTCGTCTGGATGTTCTGCGCTGCCCCACCCAAATGCACGATTTCAATACCGACGAGGCTACCAAGTCCGCCAAAGAATCTGAATAATCAGGAGTGTATAGAATTATGAGAATTACTGAACTGTTTGACAACGGTGAGTTTGTGGTTTCTGCCGAGGTCGGCCCTCCCAAAGGAATTCATATTGACGGCATGGTAGAGGAAGCGAAGAAGTACCTCACCGGCGTCCATTTTGTCAACGTTACTGACAACCAGTCCTCCGTCATGCGGCTGGGTTCCCTTGCCACCTGCAAGGTGCTGAAGGATGCCGGACTGAACCCCATCTTCCAGCTGACCTGCCGTGATCGGAACCGTATTGCTCTGGAATCCGACCTGCTCAGCGCCGCCATGCTGGGGATCGACAACATCCTCTGCCTCACCGGCGACCACACCAAGCTGGGTGACCATCCGCAGGCCAAGCCCGTGTTCGATCTGGATTCCGTGTCTCTGTTGCATACCGCCAGCCTGCTGGAAACCGGCAAGGATCTGGGCGGCAACGACTTGGTTGGCGAGCCCCCCAAGTTTGCCAAGGGCGCTGTCGTGTCCCCCTGCTCCGACTCCGTGGACGCACAGCTGGTGAAGATGGAGCGCAAGGTCAAGGCCGGCGCCGAGTTTTTCCAGACGCAGGCCGTATTTGAGCCTGAGAAGTTCATCAAGTTCATGGAGGCCGCCAAGCAGTTTGGCAAGCCCGTTCAGGTGGGCATCATCATTCCCAAGTCCGCCGGTATGTGCAAGTTCATGAACAACAATGTGGCCGGTGTCCACATTCCCGACGAGCTGATCGCCGAGCTGCAGGCCGACAAGGAGAAGACCAAGGCCGGTATCACCGGCGTGGAGATTGCTGCCCGCATCATCCGGGAGTGCAAGCCCTACTGTCAGGGCGTCCACATCATGTCTCTGGGCTGGGAGTCCAAGGTTCCCGCTCTGCTGGAGCAGGCCGGTCTGTAATAGGGGACTGCCCACAAAATTGGTTAAGCAAGGAGCTTGCCGCCTGTGTTGCACAGGCGGCAGGTTTTTTGTCAATTCGCTTTTAAAAGAGAAAAAATACCCTTTATTCGCATGAAAATACAGCCTGAATACGGCAGAAACCCCCAACTTTACCGTCACTTTGCTGAATCTTAGCCGGAATATGAAATGCGCCAATGGTAATTTCTCACAAATTCTTAATGGAATCTTAAGCTAATTTGCCATCTTGATTTCCGGGGGTCAGGTGCATATACTGTATCCATGACAGGATCTGTCAAAAAACACCGCTAAAAGAAGGGAGATTCGTAATTCTATGACAGGTATTGGACTTATCATCGTATTCGTTCTTGCCATCGCGCTGATGATCTACTCCATCAGCAAGCTGAAAATCCATCCGTTTCTTTCCATCATGGCCATTTCTCTGATTTTTGGCCTGATCGCCGGAATCCCTCTGGTTAACACCACGGACGCCGACGGCAATACCGTCAGCGGTATCGCAAACGCAATCGGCGCCGGCTTCTCCGGCACGTTCTCCAGCATCGGCATCGTTATCATCTTTGGCGCTCTGGTCGGCACCCTGCTGGAAAGCACCGGCGCGGCTCTGAAGATGGCTGACTGCGTTGTCAAGCTCGTCGGCGAGAAGCATCCTGAGATCGCCATTGAGCTGATGGGCTGGATCGTCTCCATCCCCGTGTTCTGCGACAGTGGTTTCGTCGTCCTGAACCCCATCCGTAAGGCTATGACCCGCCGCACCGGCACATCCAGCGTTGCGATGTCCGTTGCCCTGTCCATGGGTCTTTACATCAGCCACTGCTTCATTCCCCCCACGCCCGGCCCCATCGCGGCTGCCGGTACGCTGGGCTGCGGCGATAATCTGCTGCTGGTCATGGGTCTAGGCGCTCTGTGCTCCATCCCTCCGCTGGTTGCCGGTTATTTCTTCGCAAAGTACATTGGTAAGAAGGTCAAGGCTGCTGACGACATCACCGACAACGAGAACGTCAAGACCTACGAGCAGCTGGTTGCCGAGTTCGGCAAGCTGCCCAACGCATGGCTGGCCTTTGCTCCCATCGTCGTTCCCATCATCCTGATGGGTCTGGCTTCCGCTCTCTCCATGGCCGGTGTCAAGGCTGACTTCATCAGCTTCCTGGGTACTCCCATCATCGCTCTGGCCGTTGGCTGCATCATCGCCATTATCGACCTGTTCGCCGCGCACAAGGGTAAGGACTTCTACAAGCTGACCGACGACACCCTGAAGACCGTTGGTCCCATCCTGTTCGTTACCGCCGCCGGCGGCGTTCTGGGCAAGGTCATCGCTTCCTCCGACATGGTCAACTACATCAAGGCCAATGCGGAAGTTTTCGAGAGCGTCGGCATCTTCTTCCCGTTCCTGCTGGCCGCGATTCTGAAGTCCGCACAGGGCTCCTCCACCGTCGCCATCACCACCACCGCCGGTATCGTGGCCCCTCTGCTGCCGGTTCTGGGACTGGACTCTCCCGCACGGGCTTGCCTGACGGTTATCGCCATCGGCGCAGGCGCCATGACGGTGTCCCACGCCAACGACTCCTACTTCTGGGTCGTCACCAACTTCGGCGAAATGACCCCGCAGGATGGCTACAAGACCCAGACTCTCGGCACGCTCGTGATCGGCATTGCGTCCATTATCGGCGTGTTCATCGTCTCCCTGTTCCTGCACTAAGATTCAAAATCCTGAAAGGGACGGGTTTACCCGTCCCTTTCTTAATATGAAACATGGCGAAACGGAAGCGGCTCAGCAGCTCCCGTTTCCAAAGGAGGATTCCCTATGCAAACTTTAAGACAGGATGCGCAGACCATCATAGACCGTGCGCTTGCCGACGCAATGCCGGATTCCGCGGTGCGCCGCGCATTGGAGCACTTTCACAGACCGTCCGGACGTCTCGTTCTGATCGCCGCCGGTAAGGCCGCGTGGCAGATGGCGAAAGCCGCCTACGACGTTCTGGATACCGACGTCAGCTGCGGCGCGGTCATTACAAAATACGACCATGTAAAGGGAGCAATCGGCACGCTGGAGCTTTTCGAGGCCGGACACCCTGTCCCGGATGAAAATTCCTACCGTGCGACCGCCCGCGCCCTCGAGCTGGTCAGCGGCCTGACGGAAAACGACACGGTGCTGTTCCTGCTGTCCGGCGGCGGTTCGGCGCTGTTTGAAAGCCCCCTGATCCCGGCGGAAGAAATGGCGGACGTTACAAAGCAGCTGCTGGCCTGCGGCGCGGACATCGTGGAAATGAACACGCTGCGCAAGCGCCTTTCTGCCGTGAAGGGCGGCCGGTTTGCCGAGCACTGCCTGCCTGCGAAGGTGTTTTCCATCGTTTTGTCCGATATTCTGGGCGACCCGCTGGATATGATTGCCTCCGGCCCCGCTTACCCGGACAGCTCCGCCAGCGCTCAGGCAATGGCCATCGTGAAAAAATACGGCTTGCGCCTTTCCGAGCACGCCCAGTCCCTTCTGGCGCAGGAGACGCCGAAGACCCTTTCCAATGTGGAGACCCACATCACCGGCAGTGTGCGCCAGCTGTGCGTTTCCGCGGAGGAAACGGCGCGGAGCCTCGGCTATACGCCCGTGGTGCTGACGGACAGCCTGCGGTGTACCGCCCGGGATGCGGGCAGCTTCCTTGCGTCCATCGCCCAGTATAACCAGTCCAGCGAAAAGTCTCTGGCCTTCATAGCGGGCGGCGAGACGGTCGTCCATCTGACCGGCACCGGCCTTGGCGGGCGCAATCAGGAGATCGCCCTTTCCGCCGCACAGGAAATCGCCGGTTTCCGGGACACTGCCGTGTTCTCCTTCGGCTCCGACGGAACGGACGGCCCCACGGACGCGGCGGGCGGCTACTGCGATGGGGAAAGCCGTGCTGCGCTTGCCGCGCAGGGCGTTTCCATCCCGGACGTTTTGCAGCAGAACGATGCTTACCACGCGCTGAAAAAATGTGATGGCCTGATTCTGACCGGCCCCACCGGAACCAACGTCAACGACCTGTCCGTTCTGCTGATCCGCAGATAAGACCGGCCTGTTGACAAGCGCACCTTTTTCGGTATAATTAAAAAGCCAGATGCACAGACGCAGCGCAGACCGGGAACCCGGTTTGCGCTGCGTTTTTTAAGCAGAAACAGGAGAGGGAAAGCATAATGACGAAAATCGAAACAGAGCGCTTAATTTTGAGGGAAATGACGCCGGAAGATTTTGATACTGAACTCCAATTAAAATCTTTAAAAAAGATTTTAATTGGAGTTCAGTATGAGATTTTTTCCTGTTTCATATTTCCTCCTATTGAACGTTATCTGTTTTCTTCTGTAAGCAAAAAACGCAGTGCAAACCGAATTTATCGGATTGCACTGCGTCTAAGCGTCTGGCATCATGATTTCTTCAATTTTCCGTCATTGAGACGGGTCGTGCAGGTATATTTGCACTTCTGGCAGCAGAGCCGGGGGGTCTCTGATGGATTTGCAGATGCTGAAGCTTGTCAAAATCTGTCCGATTTCCCGGTCTGGGGAAGGACAATCACCAGCTACGATCAGAGCGGAAAGGCTATGCATAGCGAACCACGAAAAAAGGTTTGCTCTCCTCGCTGCTTCAATCACTTTTTCTTTCGAGAATTTGTGCTTCGGAGCCATAGCCTGCATTCTTTCATTTTTGAAATAGATTGCCTAATACATATTGATAAATGTATATTGTGCATTGTAGCCGTGAAAGGTGCATCTGTCAATAGCAGATAAAAACATACCTGATATTTTTCTGCCGCCGTTCAAATCCCATCCACTCCAAAGCCAAAATGGGAAAGGGGGCGAACAGGAGCTTGTCACCGGTCTTAGCCTCACTCTGGCACTCGCCGGAGGTTGTTGCCCGCGGATTGCTTTCCACGTACCTCCGACAAGAATGTCGAAGGGGTCAAAATCGGCGAATGCTGCCTGATAAGGAACTGGTACTGCTGAAGCCGTAACGATTACAAAAAATCCACAGTATTCCGGAAGAAACGCAATGCTGCGGCGATCCCATCCTTCCGGAGCATATCTTAAGTGAAAAGCTTGCAAAAGCATCATTTAGTGTTGCAAATCGCTCATAATTCTGCTATACTTGTTAACAACGCTGTCAAGTGTTGGAATACACTCTGGCAGTATAGCTGCGATGGACCAAATGCCCTGCCGGATGGCGGGGCATTTTTTACATGTCGATATGGGGGATTCCTATGAATGCGCAAAAGCGTCTGATTATCATAAAGGGGAAGGACAAAACGGACTCGGTCGCCAGTTTCCGGTTTCATGATGGAAAGTGCGACGTTGTTTATACCAGTTCACCCGGCAGAATATATAGCTTTCAGAACAGAAATGTGGAGATTCTCCCCCTGAAAAAACAAATCGACCCGGCGCAGGTGATCGTTACCGCGAATGGACAAACGTTCGGCAAGATTGACGAGATTCTTGACTTTGGCGCGTATTACCGCATCATTCGCGCAGGGAGAAAGGACCTCTCGTTTCATAGGAGTGAGGTGCAGTTTCAGCGGAATTGTCTGGCAGATGGTAAAAACAAGGAAGCGTTCCAGTATTTTAAGGAGACCGCTGCGGCAATCAGTCTGGTGACGGATAACGGCATCAATATTCTGAAAATGCAGTATGACAAAATTCAGCAGCTCAGTGAGAACACTGTTTTGGCAAGCTATCTTGTGCCGCAGAAAGAAACCGAAGCACCTCGCAGGCCGGCAGCTGTGATCTATCCGTTTGGCCTGAATCAAAGTCAGAAGCTGGCGGTGGAGCGGGCGCTTTCCTCAAAAATCAGCATTATCCAGGGGCCGCCGGGTACGGGGAAAACCCAGACGATTTTGAATATTATTGCCAATGTTGTCAGAAGCGGGAAAACCGTGGCAGTCGTCTCCAACAACAATTCCGCGACGCATAACGTTGCGGAAAAACTGGAAAAGAAGGATGCCGTCTTTCTGACTGCGTTTCTCGGCAGTCTGGCCAATAAACAGAAATTTCTGGATACACAGACCGGCGTCTATCCGGACATGCACGACTGGGAGATGCCGCTGGAGAAACGACGTCAACTGGAGCTGGAGACGACTGCACTTTCCACGGAATTGAACGAAATGCTCAACACTAAGAACCGCATAGCGGAAATTGAGCAGGAATTATTGCGGCTTAACCCTGAGCAGCACTATTTTGAGGAATATTATGCGGCGTATGGCAATGTGCTGACGGAGCGTCTGGACAGGCTGCCCTCGCAGAAGATACTCGCACTTTGGATGGAATTTGAACAGCACGCGGAGCGTGAGACCCGTCTGGGACTTCTGCAAAAGCTTTCCATCGTACTTCGGTTCAACCGCGATGCGCTCAGGCTGTTTCTTTCTTCTCCGGAACAGGTCATTCCCTATTTACAGAGCCGGTTTTATGTTGTAAAAAGACGGGAGTTGGAGAGTGAAAAGCGGAAACTGACCCGGAAGTTGGAGCATTACGCGTTCGACGCGAAAATGGATGAACTTACGAAAAAATCCTTGCGGCTGTTCCGTGCAGAGCTGGCGGCGCGGTATCCCTGGAAAGGCACTCGGAAACGTTTTGAAGAGGGGGATTTCCGGCGGAACTCCGCAGAATTTACCCGCGAATATCCGGTGGTGCTCAGCACGACCTACTCCATCAAGGGGACGCTGAGCATAGAGCATGTCTATGATTATCTTATCGTGGACGAAGCATCGCAGGTCGATTTGACTACCGGAGTCTTGGCCTTTTCCTGTGCGCGGAATATCGTGATTGTCGGGGATATGAAGCAGCTGCCCAACGTGTTAACGGAGGATGACATCCGCACCAGCGATGATATTTGGGCAAAGTATTCTCTGGATGAGCGGTATCGCTTCTCAACCCACAGTCTGCTTTCCTCTGCGTTGGAAACATGGCAGAATGCACCCGTCACGCTGCTGCGGGAGCATTACCGCTGTCACCCGAAGATCATCAACTTCTGCAACCAGAAGTTCTATCATGGGCAGCTGATCATCATGACGAAGGATCATGACGAATCGGATGTGCTGACCATGTATCGGACGGCTGCCGGTAATCATGCCCGTGGACATCTCAACCAGCGCCAGATAGACGTCATCCAACAGGAAGTGCTTCCACGGCTGAATCAGCAGAATTTCCAAAGCATCGGCATTATCACGCCGTATCGGGATCAGGTGGCGGCCATCCGGAAACAGCTGGGCGGCGCTTATGAGGTGGATACAGTTCACAAATTTCAGGGACGGGAACAGGACGCTATCATTCTGACCTCGGTTGACAATGTGATTACGGATTTTGTGGACGATCCCCATATGCTGAATGTGGCGGTTTCCAGAGCGGTTCATTCTCTGACGGTGGTCACATCTCAGGATCCCCGCAACGACCAGACCAACTACGGCGACCTGACACGATACATCGAATATAACAATTTTGAAGTCATTCAGAGTCAGGTCTACTCTGTGTTCGATATGCTTTATCAAGGCTATGCAGAACAGCGCAGGACGTATCTGAGAAAGCACAGGCGAGTGTCCGAGTACGATTCTGAGAACCTCATGTACTCTGTGATTCAGGAAGTACTGTCAGAGGAAGCGTTTTCTTCGATCGGGTGTGCAGTGCATGTTTCTCTTGCAGCGTTGGTGAAAGACTATGAACCGCTAACAGAGGAGGAACGCAGGTACGCCCGCAACCCATTGACACATATCGATTTTCTGCTGTTCCGTCAGATGGACAAGCAGCCCGTGCTGGCGATTGAAGTGGATGGGACGAGCTTCCATGAAGCCGGGAGCACGCAGGCAGGACGGGATGGGAAAAAGAACCGTATTATGGAAAAGTGTGGCGTCCCGCTGCTTCGTCTGCGGACAGACGGCAGTGGGGAGCGGGAGAAAATCAGAGACGCACTGGTTTAATTTGAATTTAAAGGTTGGTGATAAAAATGCCTCTGGAAATCGTTCGCAATGATATTACACAAATGCGCGTGGACGCCATCGTCAACGCGGCAAATGAAACCCTTTTGGGCGGGGGCGGCGTGGACGGCTGCATTCACCGCGCGGCGGGGCCGGAGCTGTTGGCAGAGTGCCGGGCGCTGGGCGGCTGCAGGACCGGCAACGCCAAAATCACGGGGGCGTATCGTTTGCCCTGCAAGTATGTGATCCACACCGTCGGTCCCGTGTGGCACGGCGGCACGCACGGCGAGCGGGAACAGCTCGTCTCCTGCTACCGGACGAGCCTTGCGTTGGCGAAGGCGCACGACTGCGAGACGGTGGCTTTTCCGCTGATTTCCTCCGGCGTCTACGGCTATCCAAAAGATCAGGCGCTTCGGGTGGCGGTGGACACCATTGGGGAATTTCTGCTGAACAACGATATGACGGTCTATCTGGTCATTTTCGACCGTAAGTCCTACCAGATCAGCGGCAAGCTGTTCGCCGATATCGCCGAATACATCGATGACCACTATGCAGACATACACGCCGACGCCATGAGTGAGTGCCGGCGCGGTATGAGCATTTTCGGAAGCCGTGGAAAGGCCGTCTGCGAGGAAGCAAAGTCCATGCCTATGATGGCGCCCTCGTTCGTCGGCGGGCTGGACGATCTTCTGGCGCATCTGGATGCCGGTTTCTCGGAGACCCTGCTGAAGCTCATTGACAAAAGCGGAAAAAAGGACTCCGAGATCTATAAAAAGGCCAACGTTGACCGAAAGCTGTTCTCCAAAATCCGAAATAATCCGTACTACAAACCCTCCAAAACCACGGCCATTGCCTTCGCCATCGCTTTGGAGCTGGATTTGGACGAGACCCGCGACCTCATCGCCCGCGCAGGCTACGCTCTCAGCGCCAGCAGCAAGTTCGATGTGATTATTGAGTATTTTATCCGGCAGAAAAAGTATGACGTTTTTGAGATCAACGAGGCGCTGTTTGCGTTTGACCAGAGCTTGCTGGGGGCGTGAGGAATGAGAAGGATAGGAGTCCACGTTGCGAACGGCCGAATTGTTCGTCATTTTTGAAGGAGAAAAAGGGTGCGAGAAGTGGAGTATTATATTTCCAAAGATTCCTGTGGAAAAGAATACAAAACCAAGACAACGACCATCTGCGGGTTCGATGAAATCAAAAAAGAGATCGAAGAAAACGAATGTCTGCACGATTGGAGTTTGGAATATGTGGCCTACGATGGGACAACGGGACAAATAACCGCAAAATCCTATAGCAGGCCAACGCTATTTCACTTTTCTTTTGCCGGTATACAGGAGATTTCCATTGATCTTGATGTTCTGGTTCGGTGGATCATGGAGGTTGAAATGGTGAAGGGCGACAATGTTACGCTTACCTTTGACGGCGTCGGAATCATAATCACGGCAAAAAAAGTTGCGCTGAAAATCCAAACGCAGGAATCATGAATTTGTCGCCTGACAGGCGACCAAACCCTCCTTCCAATCCGCTACAATAAGCGCGTAATCAAACGAAGGAGGGGTTTCATTATGACAGAATTGGTTTTTATCCTGGATCGCAGCGGCTCTATGGCGGGGCTGGAGGCGGACACCATCGGCGGCTTCAACTCCATGATCGCCAAGCAGAAAAAGGAAGCGGGCGAGGCGCTGGTCTCCACCGTGGTGTTTGACAACGAGAGCGTGGTCATCCACGACCGCCTGCCGCTGGAAAAGGTGCCGCCCATGCCGGAGAAGGAGTATTTCACCCGTGGCTGTACAGCGCTGCTGGACGCCGTGGGCGGCGCAATCCACCACATTGGCAACATTCACAAGTACGCTCGCCGCGAGGACGTGCCGGAAAAGACAATGTTCATCATCACCACCGACGGCTACGAAAACGCCAGCCGCCGCTACAGCTACGAGACGGTGCGCGGAATGATCGAACGGCAGAAGGAAAAATACGGCTGGGAATTCCTGTTTCTGGGCGCAAACATCGACGCGGCGAAGGAAGCGGCTCGTTTCGGCATCGCCGCCGACCGGGCGGTGAACTACAAGTGCGACGAGGCAGGCACGGCGCTGAACTATGAAGTCATCAGCGAGGCCGTGTGCTGTGTCCGCGCGGCAAGCCCGCTCAGTGCCGATTGGAAACGCCGCATCGACGAAGACGTAGAAAAGAGGGGGAGATAAGCATGTACGGGGCAATTCTCGGCGATATCGTAGGCAGCCCCTATGAATTCGACTGCAACAATTACAAAGCAAAAGACTTTCCGCTGTTCAGCCAGCAATCCGAATTCACCGACGACACGGCTATGACTTTGGCGGTGGCGAAAGCGCTTATGGACACCCGCGGGCAGGATGACGCGGCCATCAAAGCGGCGCTGGTGCGGGAAATGCAGCGTTTGGGGTGCACTTATCCTGACCGGGGCTACGGTGTACGGTTCGGCGGTTGGCTTTATGAGGACGCGCCGAAGCCCTATAACAGCTATGGCAACGGCAGCGCCATGCGGGTATCTCCGGCGGCGTGGCTGGGAGGGGACATGGAGGAGGTGCTGCATCTGGCGCGGCTTACCGCCGAGGTCACCCATAACCATCCGGAGGGCATCAAGGGCGCGCAGGCCACCGCCGCGGCGATTTACCTTGCCCGCACCGGACATAGCAAGGCGGACATCAAAGCGTATGTGGAGCGGGAATTCGGCTATGATCTCAGCCGCACCTGCGACGAAATTCGCCCAACCTATCATCATGTAGAAAGCTGTCAGGAGACGGTGCCGCAGGCCATTACTGCGTTTCTGGAAAGCACGGATTTCGAGGATGCTCTCCGCACGGCGGTATCCCTCGGCGGCGACAGCGACACTCTGGCCGCCATCACAGGCAGCATCGCCGAAGGGTTCTACGGCGTGCCGGAGGATTTGAAGCAGGAATGCCGTCAACGCCTGACACCGGAGCTGACGGAAATTCTGCTTGCGTTTCAAAACAACGATTGAGTGGAAAAACGGTACGAACAGGAAGCGCTTCTCCAAAGTTTTCTTGCAAATAATGGGAGCAGGGAAGATTGAATGCGGTGGGTACTATGGCTACTTTACTGCTTCAAAGCTGCACATGAAGGGCTGCCCTGCGGCTGAACCTGATACTATTTCCTGATTAAAATCTTTGATTTTAATCAGGAAGGCATCGCCTGACGGCGCTGCCAGTTTTGTGATTTATAAGGAAAGAAATCACAAAACAAGTCTCATATGAACTCCTTGCCCTTCGGGCAATTAAAATCTTTTTTAAAG
>JABLTQ010108455.1_pt1 | contig 44696 bp, 36 predicted proteins | sample 7160101 | NCBI WGS metagenome assembly JABLTQ01 (sample SAMN14651228, study PRJNA627086) | human gut metagenome | isolation source: feces | host: Homo sapiens | reverse complement strand
TTTTCGTCATATCGGAACATTTTTCAAAAGTTGTAAAATCGTTGTAATACACTCTCCTATTGTAAGGAAATCTGCATAAAATAAGGAGATTTGGGCAAAAGAAAAACTCCTACCATGATAAACTTCCATCATTTCACCTTCACTCCATCTACTATGATTATATCAAAAACTAAACTATGTTATCAGTTATTTATGCATAACAGTACTAAATTTATTTAACTCTCTAATGGATAAACAATTGTAACTAAATCATGTTTTGTACATTAACAATTCTACCTATGAAATATACAACTACACAACCTACAAAAAACTATATGATAAAATATGTAATTAATTTTTAGAGTTACTATTCTCATCGAGCTTTTTTTGATTTTGCCATTTCCAATGAATGAAGTGCAGATAACAAGCCTTCATCTTTTGTATATTTTTTTTGTACAAATCTATCTAACACAGCTTTTTCTGTTTCAGGACTCCAATAAATTTTCAACTTGTTTTTAGTTCGTGTAATTGCGGTATAGAAGATGTTATGTGTAATTCTTTCCTCTGTTTCATTTGTAATCACGATTTTTACGGAATTATATTCTAACCCCTGTGCCTTATGTATAGAAACAGCATATGCGACTTGAAACGGAACAACGTTTGAGTCATCATCTTCGTCACTATTTCTAAATTTATTGACACTAAATGAAATAATCGAATTGCCTGATGCAGATTCTCCAATTAGTTTAAAATCATATACAGAAGCATCAATCTCATTAATTGCTTTATCTAGTTCTATATCAAACCATATTCGTTCTTCCTCCGGATGAATCCCAACAATTCTTCCTTTTGAATTATTATGAATTAGTGGAGAAAAGATATTTGATTCATTAAACAAAATAGGATCATCTACTTTGTAGCTATTTATTCCTAAGTTATATTTTTCATTTGGATTGCTATTTTGCAAAAACCTGTTTATATTATTGATTCCATATAATCCATCATAGTTTAAGCATAAGATAATTTCATCTTCTCCATCTCGTTCAAAAATAGATCCATCTAATCTTGCAACATATCCATTACTTACTAACGGTTCTAGAACAGTATTACCAAACTCACGTACACTCTTCCAAACCTTTAATAACTCTTCATTATTCGTACGATATGGATGTGTCAACTCAATGGTAGCACTCTTTCGTAAAAATTCCTTAGCAATAGTAAACCAGTTTCCAAAATATATTGATTCAATCTGATAAATATCACCAACTAATACAAGCAATTTAAACTTGGCTTTTTCAAGTATGCTTTGCATATCTATATTACTAACTGTACTGCACTCATCAATAAAAAGAATATCGCAATCTATATTATTGTTACCTTTAGAAAGAAACTTTGCGATTGTATAATACGAACTATTTCCTGTTGTAACTTTCCTACGCATATTATCAACAGCAGGATGTGTATTAGCTAAAAATATCTTATCCTTATCCGCAAAAAAATTAGATACATGTTTGATTAATGTAGATTTACCAGTACCAGCAGCTCCATAAATCAACGCAACACGTGAATCAGAAAACATATGTCGAAGAGCTTCTTTTTTACTATCATCATCAATTGTATAAGACTCATTTGACATCCATGAATCAACAGATGGCGTATATTGTGAAATACCAGAACTTGCTAACTCTTGTAATTTTCGAATTATTTTTGCACAATCATCCGCATAACTTTTGACATAAATGTGATTCTTAAATTCTTCAATTCTACGTCCTTCATGTTTGTAATAAAGAGTAGCATTGTATTTCTGTATTAGACTATCAATATCTTTAAAACCTTTTATTTCTGTTTTTGGCGTAAAAAGATGTCCTTCAATTTCAGTATTATTAGTGATGTATCTAGCAAATAATTCATGTTCACGATTAGAAACCGGAATTGATTCGAATAAATCAAACAGTCTCGGATTGTGTTGTGGAAGTGATGTACAGTATGGCATCTTATCAAAAGGTATACATCCATATTTCAAATAAAGATCAGACAAACTATTACATTTAAACTCATCATACTGTGATTTTATAATACGGTTATTCATATTGAATAGTAAATATCTCAACACATTTGCTCCAGGTTTATTGCTGATTATTATCTCACGACATTGATCAAGTATTCCATATATCATAACCGATTTAGAACCTTCCGTGATTCTTCTTTTTATATCATCATAATATTGTTGTTCACTACTTACAAGTTCTGTTAGTGATATTCCAACCTGTGTAAGGTATTCCATTAACCTTCTGTATTCAATAGATTTTGTACTACATACCATTCTTGATCCAAAAATCTTTGAAAAGTTTTCCCACTCACAACGACGAATAGAAACTTCATATGTATCAATCACAAGAATAGGCATCTTTTTCCCTAAAACATCAATTATGTCACTATGCATTGAGCATTTAATTGCATAATTATCCACAATTTCATGTTGTGTAAAAACAATACACCGATCAAACTTACTTGCTTTATTACTTGCTGCAGTAAGTGTTACTTCATAATAAATTTTTTGATTTACGAAAAACGGTTTCACTTTCTGCACATAATATCTATCATTGTATGCTATAAACCTATTAAAAGTACTAGGTATCTCTATTCTTTGAGCAATCTTTTTATAATATTCTGAAAGTTCAGAATCCATGTCTAAGGGAAAATCTTTGATATTCATTAGAACATTCATACCAAATGTATTTTTCAGATAAATTTTGATTTTTAGTAGATGTTCATAGTATTTCAACATCAGACGTTCTGATCCATCTTTATCAAACGTATAGTGTGAAACAGAAGCTTGGAGCATTTTATGGAAACTATATATAAATCGTAAATGGCCCTTGCTACGCATATCATCCAAAGCATTTTGACGCAAATCATAGTTGTTAGGATCCACATCTTTTCCTTTACCATATATTTTCACCGCTATATACTCAACAAAGTTACGTATTTGACCAAGAATATTTTGACTCAATAAGCCTCTATCAGTTAAAGACAGGTGAGATATATTTTCACATATCACCCCATTGGTATCAAGAATAGCTTTGTCAATTCTTAACATTATACTTCACCTCCCATTTATGTTTCTAATCCTCTACAAATCAATATACTACAATCTTACTATTTACATCATTTCCAATCAATTAAATTTGTTATTCCATAAGTTCACAAATAACTCCTTTGTCTAATATGAATTTAACCTTACCACTCGATTCTTCACTTATCTTATCATACAATCTTCCTGCACTATAACTTTCTCCAAGTACTGTATAAGGACTATTAGCTACATAGCCAATCTTTCCTAAACCAGGAAGGTTTACACTAATGGCTTCTTTATCATATTCATTGTCTTTTTCTTTCTTTCTTTAAATAAACAATCATTTCTTTTTCTAGAAATGAATCTCCATAATAATGATGTAATCCTGTAACTGTAAAATATATGTTTGACATAAGTATGTCCTCCTTTATAATTTCAAGTTACATCATTAATTGACATTATGCGTGTCTAAATAGTAAATAAATTAAATTATTTTTAGAATACATCATTGGACTATTTGGAAAATAGAGAATCATACGATAAATGTAGTACACAATCATGAGTGTACACCATAAAATTAATATCATTTTTGTTTTCTCAGGTTTTAACAAGCATAGAATGCCACAAATTAGTGTTGGTATTAATAGAGCATGGTAATACAATGATAATTGAATATTTCCTTTCAGAAGATAATACAGGCTTGTTTTCATGTTGCATCCTGGACATGGCAAGCCTGTAATGAATTGAAATGGGCATTTATAGAATAATAAAAGAAGGAATAGTATGAGAACTATTCCTAAATATTTAGTCTTTTGCGAAACCATTAATATGACTCTGAAGGATGCAATAGGATACTAAAGATAATTGAAGTATAGATAATACCATTAACACAATACTATCATCACTTGGATGATGTCCATTACTTCTTGTAAGACTTGAAACCATCTTGCCAGCCTTCCACAAGTAGTATAGTAAGTAGATTCCACATGTCACAATACTTAAAACAACAACAAGTCCTGGTTCAGCACCTTTTTCTTGGTTTTGACTTTCACATAGATCATTTAAGTCATGTGCGATTGTATATAGCCAATAAATACTATAAATGCCACAAGTAACTAGACTTAATACTACACATAGTCCAATACTCTTTTCTTTTACAACTCCTGTAGTAAATGAAAAGCTTGGTTCTACATGCACTGTTTCATTACCTGCAAGCTCGGTATTCTTTAGTCTCTGCCAATCTTGCATGCCTGTTTTCCATACAAAACTATTTCCAGTTAATACACCACTATCAATAAATCCTTTCATGTCTGATTCACTAAAAGGTCCTTTAGAATTATTATTCTCTACATAATACCAATCATTCGAAGATGATGTAGAAATAAATTCATTTAATTCTGTATTCTCTAGTCTTTCCCAGTCTTTCATACTTGCCTTCCATACTAGAGTACAACCATTGATTTCACCAGAAATAATCTTAGCCTTCATCTCTTCTATACTGAATGATCCTTTAGAGTCATTGTTCGATACATAGTACCATTCTTTGACTGATGTAGTTGATTCGTTCTCATTTACTGATTCTTCTTTATTTGTTTCAACTTCAGATTCATTAACTTCTTCTTCAATCTTATCCACGACTGCAACAGGTACAACAATATCTTTATCGACTTCTACCTTTGTTCCACAGTTTGAACAAAATTTAGCATCATCACTTATTTCGTGCCCACAATTTTTACAAAACATATTCAATCTTCCTCTCAATTGATTCAATTATAAAATGAATGCCTTCTTAACTCAACCACTTAAGAAAAACTTAAGAAAAAAAAGTGATACCAAAAAGCATCACTTTAGTTCAATTTATTGATAATCAGAATCTTCGTACGTATCCTCTTGATAATATTGATCATCTGGATTGTAGTAATCTGTATCATCATAACTTTGATCATAATCATAGTTATAATCTTCTTCGTCTTCACTAGAATCATTACCAGATGAATTAAGAATTCCCATGTTCTGTAATTCTTCTGTATTACCGACCGAATTATCTTCACTAGCTGTCTGCGAATAACCTGATGGATCTTCTACTGTAGTAGAACTCTTTCCGTTTAATACTGCCTTGATTTTCTTTCTAGCAACCTCGTTCATAACGTCATTTTGTTGAACAACGGAAGCATAAGATTGAGATTGATAACAGAATTGATAATCAGGCTCTGCAACAATCGCATATGATTCAATCTTCCAATCCGGCATATTGTTTAATTCATACTTAACAAAATTACTGATTTCATCACCAGATAAGTTAGTATCAAAAGCTACAGCTAAAGCATCCATAAATTTACCGTAGTTTGTAATCATCTTAGGAGAAATAATACGTTTAAAGATAGCTTTAAATACTTTTTGTTGGTTACGCACACGCTGGTTATCTCCATCCAAATAGGCATGTCTTTCACGAGCAAAAGCTAGGGCTGTCTCACCATCCACATGATGTTTACCAACGCTTAAACCAGGCTGACTATTTACATAGAAAATATCTACTTCTTCACCCTTTTTAATATCCAAATCAATTCCATCTAAAGCATCTACCAAGTTAACAACACTTGAAAAGTTGATTCGAACATTATAATTAATTTTAATACCCAAAGCCTTTTCGATAGTTTTTTCCGTACTCTTAATACCCATTAAACCAGAATGCGTTAATTTATCATAACTACCTTCTGGACAAGCTAATTCAGGATCATCTTCCGGACAAACAAGTTCAACATAATAATCACGAGGAATACTTGTCATCAAAATGGTTCCAGTTTTAGGATTTACAGTAAGTAATAAGTTGGCATCACTTCTCGTATTTGAATCTTGTAAAGTACCATAAGAATCATTACCACTGACTAAGACTGTAAATGCATCCTTAGAAATATCATTAACAGGATCACTTGGATTATCATTCTTTTCTACCTTTGTATAATGCACATTTTGATGAACTACTCGAGAATCCGTTTGAAAATTAAAATATCCATCAGCTTCATGAAGAATATCACGATACTTTTCATTTAAACAAATCGCATCAATTTTATTATCATATAAAGCAGCCATCATATCCAATAAAGCATCATAATCTTTTGTCTTATATTTGATGTTGTCAGAATCCAAATCCTTCAACATACGCTTTGTAGCTACTTTATCCATATCTAAAATAGTACCAATTGTCTTACCCTTTAAATCTTTTTCTTTTTTAATTGAAGAACTTTTTAATACAACAATTGACGTCATTGTTGCCTTACTATCCGCAAGACTTGTAACTACATCAAACGTATTATCTGTTTTATAAATGAAATAGTTACCATAAGCTAGACCCACACACATGCAAAGTGCAACGAACCCTGCTAATATTCTTGGCAAAAACTTTTTAGCTTTAAAGTGTAATATTAATAAAATAATCAAACATAAAATAATCATTACCAATGAAACTAATACTATTAATTTTGCAGGTAATAAATTTAATTTTATAATTTGAAAAATCAATAAAGCCAAACAAACAATCATGAATATAGTCATGAACTTGCTGATTGGTCGTTTATTTTTCTTCTTTTTTCTTTTACCATTACCATTCACATTCTGTGAAAGTTTAACATCCTTTTTAGGCATAATAATAATCTCCTATAAACTCTTATATAGCTCACAATTTCATATTATATAATAAATCCCTTACAATTGGCAAATCTGCATATAAAATGGCGGTTGTTATAACCACCATAATCACTACATAAATCTTTCACAACGAAACGCAAAACCTTTAAATCCACTCTCTTTAGCCTGATATAAATTTTTCTCATAACTTAATAAATTAGCTTTGTACTTATACTCTAATGACTTAGAAGAATAATTGTTTAATACATCAAAGAATAATAAGAATAGACCTGCTAATACCAATACACATGATGAAAGAATAAACCAAATAACAGGTATAATCAAATAAATAACACTTAATATAACCACTCCAATCAAACAACTAAACACAGCAATCATAAATCCAATATGACATCTATGATACTTCTTGCTTAATTCTTCATAGTGACGAATATTTGTATTGATTCTATTTTGTATATAATCAGACGTTTCCATTTTAACAACACCTCACAATTAGATTATATACCTATAATGTAAAAAAGAGTAAGGGATTATTCCTTACTCTACACTATCCGCTGATTTTCCTTCCATAACAGCATTAATTTTGTTTGAAGCTTTTGTGACAGTACTTTGATCTGGAACCATTACATAAGCAGCATTTCCAAGTTCTGCACACATTTGTGTATCTCCAGTACCATCAACCATAGATTGCTCAATTTTCCATTTAGGATTTTTATTCAATTGATATTTAATTAAACTAGTAATTTCATCATTTGACATTGTTGTTGAGAAAGTATTGGCCATACTATCCATAATTGAAGCATAGTTAGTCACAATAGCAGGGCTTGTTACTTTATTTACAATTCCCATAAGAACTTGTTGTTGGTTCTTCGTACGCTGACGATCCCCTTCACTATATGCATAACGCTCACGAGCATATCCTAATGCCTGTTCACCATTTAAGTGGTTCACACCTGCATGTACACTTAATCCTGGAGCATGTAAGAAATTACTGCATTCATAACCTGGTTCAACATTTACATCAATACCACCAACGGCATCAACAATGTCAGTAACAGTATCAAAACCTACTTTGAATGTATAGTTGATTTCAATACCCAATAATTGTTCCACCGTACGTTTTGTTGTATTCGTACCATGAATACCTGTATGTGTAATTTTATCTAAAGCTCCTTGTTGACATCCATCACCTGCATCACAAGCAGTTGTAACATAATAGTCACGAGGAATTGAAGTTAATAAGATAGTACCAGTTTTAGGATTCACGGTAGCTACCATGATTACATCACTACGACCATTTTCATCAAATCCACCACGAGTATCTGATCCAGAAATTAATACATTAAACGGTGTATTTGTAATATTACTTACCGCATTGGCTTTATCTGTATTCTCTACTTCATAACTAGTTTGATAAACAACACGAGTGTTCTTATCAAATTCAGCATATTCTTCGATATCTGTAATTTGATCACGGCTTGATTCATTAATGATAATTGAATCTACTTCACCATTATAGAAGGCAGCTAACATATCCGTCATACTTTCATATGGTGTTTGGTTCATTTCAATACCAGATTTACTTAAATCCTTTAATACTTTTTTCGATCCCACTGTTCCAATATTTTGTAGTACACCGATACTACGTCCAGCTAAATCATTCTTCTTTTTCAAATCACTGGATTTCTTAACAACTACACTTACAGTCGTTTTTGCATTGGAAGATACAGTTGTCATATTTGATAACAAATTACCAGTTTTTGATATATAGTATCCACCCATGCATGATCCTAATGCAATAGCTATTGTAAAGATAATACAAATAATTTTAGACACAGCACCCTTTGTGGCAAAACACAATAATAAGATGAAAATTAAATCTAAAAGCACAAATACAACTGTTACTAAAAATAATAATTTTGTTGGTAAAACATTTAATTTTACCAAATTAAACAACAAATACATTGTTGCAGCAACTAATAAAATAGAAAAGATAACTCCAAATACCTTTCCTACTCTATTTGGTTTCTTCTTATTTTTTCGCATATTAAACTCTCCTTAGACCCAATTATCATACTACAAAAAAAAGGGATAGGCAAACCTATCCCCATTATATTACTTTACATCATCCGCTGATTTTCCAGCTAAAACCGCATTAATTTTATCCTTAGCCATCTTAACTGTACTTTGATCTGGAACCATAACACTAGCTGCATCACCAAGTTCGGCACACATTAATGTATCACCTGTTCCATCGACCATATACTGTTCCATCTTCCATTTTGGATTGTTGTTAATTTGATATTTAATTAAATCCGAAATCTCACTACTAGACATTGTCGTTGAGAATGTATTAGACATTGCATCCATTATAGATGAATAGTTTTGGACAATGGAAGGACTTGTAATTTTATCAACAATTCCCATCAAAACTAACTGTTGATTCTTTGTACGCTGACGATCTCCTTCCGTGTATGCATAACGCTCACGCGCAAACGCAAGAGCTTGTTCTCCATTTAAATGGTTTACCCCTTCATGAACACTAAAGCCTGATAATGCATTAAAGTTATTAACCGCATATCCAGGAGCAACAGTTACATCAACTCCACCAACTGCATCAACTAACTCGGTAACTGCATCAAATCCCACTTTAAATGTATAGTTGATTTCAACACCCAATAATTGCTCTACTGTACGTTTTGTAGTATTTGTACCATGAATACCCGTATGTGTAATCTTGTCTAATGCCCCTTGCATACAACCATCTGCCGCATCACAAGCGGTAGTTACATAGAAGTCACGAGGTACAGAAGTTAATAATATCGTACTTGTCTTAGGATTGATAGTAGCTACCATAATTACATCACTACGACCATTTTCATCAAATCCACCACGCGTATCGGATCCAGAAATTAATACATTAAATGGTTTTGAAGTAATATCACTTACCGCATTTGCCTTGTCTGTATTTTCTACTTTGTAAGAAGTTTGATAAACAACTCTTGTATTATTATCAAAATCCGCATAGCTTTCCATATCTAAGATTTGACTACGACTCGATTCATTAATAATAATTGAATCAACATCTCCATTATAGAAAGCTTCTAACATAGCACTTAAACTATCATATTCATTTTGATTCATCACAATACCATCTTTACTTAATTCTGTTAAAGCTTTAGATGATCCTTGAGTACCAATAGTACGTAATATACCAACTGATAAACCATTTAATTGTGACTTATTCTTTATATCACTTGATTGTTTAACTACTACACTAACCGTATTTTTAGCATGTTTCGTTACATTCGTAATGTTTGTCAATAAGCTTCCTGTTTTGGAAATGTAATAACCACCCATACAAGAACCAAATATAAGTACTAAAGTAATAACAACACAAATTATTTTTGAAACAAATGCTCTTGTATAATAACACAACAATAACGCAAATATCGCATCTAACAATACAAATATAATAGTAATTAAAAATAATAATTTAGTTGGTAAAACATTAATTTTAATCAATTGATATAAAAGATAAAATGATGCTACAACTAACAGAATAGATAATACAATTCCAATTCCTCTTAAAACTTTATTTTGTTCTTTCATGCTTATACAGCCCCTCTTCCATAAAGAACTTGCTTAACTGTTTTAAATAACAATGTTACATCCAACCAGAATGACCAGTTACGATAATAATATTCATCTAAAACTAAGCGGTGGTCAAAGTCCACATCACTACGACCATGACTTTGCCACATACCTGTAATACCCGGTTTACATGCAACAACATCGTCATAATATTGTCCCATATCTTCTTTTTCACGTGGCAAATAAGGTCGAGGACCTATCAAAGACATTTGACCAAGTAAAACGTTAATGAATTGTGGAAATTCATCCAAACTCTTTTCACGCAAGAATTTTCCTGCACTTGTAATACGAGGATCATTTGCCAATTTTTTATTCACAGTATATTCCTTGCGAATTGCTGGATCCTTTTCCATCAACTCTTCAAGAATCTTATCCGCACCAAGCACCATAGTTCGATACTTATACATCTTAAATTCTTTACCATCCTTACCAATACGATTCTGTGTAAAGAAAATAGGCCCCTTATCTCCTTCTTTACGATTTTTCACAAATACAAAAACAGTTAATGGAATTAAAATTAAGATTCCACATAATCCGGCACAAATATCCATAAGACGTTTTAAAATATAAGATCCAGTTTGATTTACACCACGAGAATTTGAAATCATTAAAATACCATCAAAGTCTTCAACCTTAGTATCAAACGTTACTAGACCATTCACTTGTGGTAAATACTTAATCACATTTACTTTGTTCTTAAATAATTCAAATAATGAATTCAAATTTTTCTTTTTCAATTCAGGTATCGCAATTAATACCGTATCAATATTATGTGATTTGATAAATGAATCCACATCTTCAATACCTATTGTTTTATTTTTAGAAACAACTTGTTCCTGATGAATACCATACGATTTACAATTCACAAAACCTTGTACATCTAATAAAGAATAACTATTTCCTCTACAGACAAAGGCAAGTTGTGCAGCTGTATGACCTACACCAACAATTAAAGTATTATGTTTATATTTCTTTCTAAACCATTTATGAGTATATCTAGAATTAAATCCTGCAAAAACAAATAAAAAGATTGTTAAAAAAACAAAACCATATAATTTACGAAAAGACCAAGAATAAAATGGAAATACCAAAAAACTCGCAAAGAAAAAACCAACATGGCTTAATACTAATAATCGTATTTCATCATACATTAACAATACTTTTCCTTGATAACGACCAATTAAAATCTGCATCAAAAAATATAGTGCACATAACTTAATAGCTATTTCATCATCAAATCGTGCTATATTCATGGCCTGCAAGAACTGTATTAATATCCAGAAAAATACAAATTCAATAAATATTTTTAATCTTCCTATTTTTGACATATAGAATTCTCCTCACAATTTACATATAAACTATTGTACTAAAAAAAAAAGAAAAGAACAACATCCGTCCTTTTCAGTCAAAAACAGGTACATCTAACCTTGAATAGAAGATAATACAGTGAATGTAGCTGCATCAACCATACAAGTATTTTTGATATCCTGGAATGTAAATGTAACTGTATATTGTTGTGTTGCTTCATCTAAAGTACAACCAATCTCGGTTACATCTTCTTGTCCAAGTCCTGCATTGGCAAGAGCTGCATCAATAGCTGCTTGTTGATTTTCATCAAAAGAAGTTGATTCTTTATTTTCTTCTTTTTTTGTATCAGTTTTAGTTTCTTCCTTTTTCTCATCTACTGGATCAGTCGTAGAAACTTCTTCACTATTACTTCTTTTATAATTTCTTTCTTGTATAATACCATCTTTACCAATCTTATACTCATAAGATCCAGTAGTTGTATCAAAGCTTACAGTATAATATTTCTTTTCTTCTTGAATCGATACATTTGAACATTCTTTTTTTGTGGCATTCGCATCATCTCTTGCCACTTCTAGAATGTCATTTTGAGAGATTTCTAATTCACTATTTCCACATCCGGTTAATAATAGAGTTGAAGCTAAAATAATAAAACTATTTCTTTTTCTTCTTTTTACCATTGTTTTCTCCTCCATAACCGTATCCGTAGCCATAACCATAATTACTGTCACTTGCTGATTCTACTTTATTTAATACAACACCCATGACGTGACCACCATTTCGTTCTACGTCATTAATGGCTGCTTTAACTTTTCGTTTATCCGATATCTTAGAGTCAACTACATAGAGAACACCGTCACTTACGTTGCATAATGGAATGGCGTCAGATGCTACCGCAACTGGTGGACAGTCAATAATAATATACCCAAATTCTTGACGTGCTTGATTTAAGAATTTAGCTAATCTTTTAGATCCTAATACTTCACTAGGATTTGGAACTCTATGACCAGCAGTAATGACGGATAAAGGATATCCACCATCATATTGTACATCCTGTACTCCTTCAAATGAATGAATACTTACGCCTTCTTTAAATTCAGCAATAATGTTCGTTAATCCTGAACGATTTGAGATCTGTAGTGTTTTATGAACTGAAGCATTTCTTAAATCACAGTCAATTAATAATACATTTTTATATTTAGCTGCCATAATACGAGCTAAATTACAAGCTACAGTACTCTTACCTTCATTCGGAATTGTACTTACTACGTTGATTACTTGAATCGCATCATCCATCTGACTAAATTCAATATTTGTACGTAATCCACGATAGATTTCATCCACATCAAATTGATTTCTTTTCTTTCTTGCCATTTCTATCTCCCAAAGAAACCAAAAAGTTTCTTTTTCTTTTCAACCTCAATATTTAATATCTCTTTATTACTCAATAATAACTTTGGATTCTCATAAAATAAGATATCCGCATTGCCATGCCCAATACGCTTAGAAACAACTGAATACACATCACTTAATTGTTCAATACGATTTCCACTCGCTCTATGCGTATCTGTGCATATGACATCACAATATCCATTGTCTAATAGTTCTAATGCATTCGATTGTATTTTCTTACCATTTACGCCAAGAATTGAAGTACGATTTATTTGTAGAACACAACCCATATCTACCCAACGATCAATAATGTCATAATCTAATCCATCATGGAAATATCTTTCAATATGAGCTAATACAGGAACAAAGCCTTTCATCTTCAATTCATATATACATTCATCTCTATAATCAATCGAATGAATATCACGAAGAACATTATATTCAACTAACATGTATTTACTACTATTTAAAGTCGGATACAAATCTAATTCTAATCCTTCAATGAATTCACTATTCATCATGACTTCTCCACCAAAATAGATAGGGATAGAACTCATCTTTCTTAATTCCAATTGACGAGTTACCATTTCATTATAGATATGAACATCTAATTGTCCAGGAATGAAATGAGGTGTACTACAAATACCTACAATACCATCCTTTTTAGCATTCTCTAATGAACGAATGGCATCCTCAATTGAAGGCATACCATCATCAATACCCCAAGCAATATGAGAATGCAAATCAATATACTTAGCCATTATAGTTCAGGAATCTCGCAGAATACAGGAATACCCAAATACTTTTCTGCCTCTTCCTTCGTACGCAAACGATTGTCAAATAAGAATCTCAATGTTGCATAACCACAACCTAAGACAAAACCAACCATAGTAGCAAGTAATGTATTTTTCTTCACATTCGGTCCACTAGGAATATAAGACAATTTCGCCTTATCAACAACCTCAATATTACGAACATTCAAATTCTTCTGCATTGTACGAATAAATGTACTTACTGTATCATTTGCGATATCCTTAGATAATTTAGGATCTGTTGTTGTAGCTGAAATTGTGATAATTTCTGTATTTGACTCATTCGTTACACTCACAAGCTTTTTAACACTTTCAGCACTATCCAAGCCCACATCTTTAGCTACCTCAGACATAATGTTATTTTGAGTTAATAAATTAACCGCATTCGTAACCAATTTACTATTGGCCATCTGTGAATTATAATCCAAAGAACCACTCTCACTAATCTGTGGAGTTAAATAAATTGATGTACTAGCCGTATACGTTGGAGCAATTAATAACTTCGTTCCAAAGAAACCACCCACACCAAATAAAATACATAAAACAATAATCAACTTAATATGTTTTAATATCGCCCTAAATAATTCTAATAAATCAATCTCTTCCATTTCACGTACATCACTCTGCGTACGATCCATTCTACTGTTTACCATAAAAGCCTCCCTTTCTCACAATAAAACATACTCTATAAATATAGCATAGATTCACTAATTCATCATAAAAAAAGCTAAAAAATTAATTTTAGCTTTCATTTAACAAACAAATTAGTCTCTTCTAAATAAATCACGAGTATATACTTTATCTTGTACATCATCTAAACAACTATCATAACGATTGGCGATAATTGCTTGAGATTGAGCTTTGAATTCTTTTAAATCATTTACTACCTTACTACCAAAGAATGTTTCTCCATCCTTTAAAGTAGGTTCATAAATAACAACTTTAGCACCCTTAGCCTTAATACGCTTCATAACACCCTGAATAGAACTCTGTCTAAAGTTATCACTATTTGATTTCATAGTTAAACGATATACACCAATCACTACTTCATGCTCTTCACTTTCTGAATAAGTATTATTATCATCATAACCATAATATCCGGCCATATTTAATACTCTATCCGCAATAAAGTCTTTACGAGTTCTATTAGATTCTACAATGGCTTCAATTAAGTTTTCAGGCACATCCTGATAGTTAGCTAATAATTGTTTTGTGTCTTTAGGTAAACAATAACCACCATAACCAAATGAAGGGTTATTGTAGTGAGATCCGATTCTTGGATCTAAACATACACCATTAATAATATCTTGAGTATTTAAACCTTTCATTTCAGCATATGTATCTAATTCATTAAAATAAGATACACGTAAAGCTAAATAAGTATTTGCGAATAACTTAACAGCTTCCGCTTCTGTAAATCCCATAAATAATGTATCAATATTTTCTTTAATAGCTCCTTCTTGAAGTAAAGTAGCAAATTCATGACTCTTCTCAACTAATCTAGAATCATTTACATCTGTACTTACAATAATTCTTGAAGGATATAAGTTATCATATAAAGCCTTAGACTCTCTTAAGAATTCAGGACTAAATATGATATTCGAAGTATTATACTTCTTTCTTACACTCTCCGTATATCCAACTGGAATTGTTGACTTAATAACCATAATAGCATTTGGATTATATTTCAATACAAGTTCAATAACACTCTCTACTGCACTTGTATCAAAGAAATTCTTCTTACTATCATAATTTGTAGGTGCTGCAATTACTACAAAATCAGCATCTTTATAAGCATACTCCGCATCTAAAGTAGCTTCTAAATTTAAATCCTTTTCAGCCAAATATTTTTCAATATAATCATCTTGAATAGGTGATTTCTTAGCATTAATTAAATCTACCTTCTCCTTAATAATATCTACTGCCTTTACCTCATTATGTTGAGATAATAAACAAGCAATACTCAATCCTACATACCCTGTTCCTGCAACTGCTATTTTCATAAAACATCATCCTTCCTTTAACTAAATAGCATATTAAAAAGGACCTTAAGTCCTTTTCATACAAAAAATATTAGAAATAAATTTTATTAATTTAAAAACAAATAGTATTTCTAACATAGTACAACATTTAAACCTATTTTGTTTGACTGATTTTATACATATTCGGCAACTGATCTATATCTTTTTTCTCAGCTAATTCTTTAAATTTTTCTTTAAATTTATTTATAAAATTAGCTACTTCAGAACTATTTTTATCACGGAATAATTATATTATTTCTTTGTAATACAATTCACTATAATATCAAACATTCTTTTAAAAATAGGATTAGTGCTTAAAATCTCAAGTAACACGATTGATAAAATTAAAAGTCCAATCCATAACAATAAATAATGTTTTCGCGATTTCTCAATTTCCTCTTTCATTCTATTCAACAAGGTATCATTTTTAAAGACTTCTAAAATATCATCATTTGACAGAACATTCTTATAATTCATTTTTAATTGTTCATAACTTTCATACACTTTAGATATTTCATATTTGGTTTGATGATTAGATATTAATGAGTATACAATTGATCCTAACAAAACAACTTCTAACAAAACTATAATATCGCTTGTAAATATGCTACTTACAGGATTCTCAGAAGCTATGTCTGCTAAAATAGCGGTAAATAAAAAGCCAAAAATAGCAATTAGATTCGACTTAAATTTGTCTAAAAGACTATTTGCATATTCTCCTGTTTTTGACAAGGTTTCACTAATAAATTCGCCAACTTTATTTTTTAATTCTAAATACTCTTTAACGTTATCTTTTAAATATAAGTTGTAATTCAATTGTATAGAAGACATTACATTTTTATCGATTTCTATTTTTGGTCGATGATTACAATGAAGAGAAATCACATTTCTAGCTATTGCAACCTTATCTATCGCATTTCCATCTGTATAGATCCAATCATATATAGTATATAGATAATTATTATCTTTCAATTCATCAATATTGCAGCTATATTCTAACGATTGCTGCCCATTAATTACACTTTTTAATATATTATCATTCAGTGTAGTAGAAGTGGCAATACAACATATTGATAATATCGTTTTAATTTTTTCAAATATCTCACATAACGGATTATTCGTATAATTTATTGTTATTTTAAAATCATCTGGGATCAATTCAAACTGTTCAAAACTATAAAAATATGATATTTCTTTACAAGCGTTGATTCTTGATATTCTATTAAAATCTGTATTTATTTTTTTATTCCCTTCTTCCGGAAGAAAAAACATTGTCTTAGTAGCGAACATTGTAATTGGACTATAGACATCAAATACTAAATAATTAGTTGATGATTTTAATAAAGATGAGAATGCCATCATCGTCTCTTTAACTGATAATGATAAAATATCTTCTACAAAGTCACTATACGAATAAATAGAAAAATGATTTGATTCAACTTTTTTATCAATTTTAATATTTGCGTAAACAATTTCATCATCAAATAAATCATTTATGAATGCGTTATATGAATTTTCAGTAGATTCTCTAAAACTATAAACGCTTTCGTTTTCACTCTGCAAAATGATTTTAATTTCATCTCTTTTATTTATATATTGTATAATATTCAAAAAATAATCATACGATGGCGCATTTTTAACACTATATTTAAAGGAGGTTTCATATACTCTCATTCTTTCAGATACAGAAACTATATTAATACCGTCTTTCTCTATTAACTCTGATAGCATATTAACACCTCCTTAATATTTTTAACTATTTTTCGAAAAACTTTTAAATGTCACATCATTATCTGTTTTTATTTTAATATATTTATTTCCTTCATCATCTCTATAAGCACTAATAGTTTTATCCAAATCATCAATTCCTTCTGAAATCTTTAATTGTATCCCTTGACAGACATCGTATGTTTTTTTAATTTTAGCCTTTATCACAGAATTAACTACATTAAATTGTCTATCAAAATTCTTTTCTTCAGGTAATTTCAACAGTTTTTCTATCAATTTTTTCTTTTTTTCTGGCTCCAACTCTACAGGAACATAATTTTCAAATAACTGATTAACCATTTGATCATAATCTATTTGTTCACTAGACTTAAAATATGAAATCACCGCATTTCGAGTTACAGTATAATCTCTTGGTGCAATCTTTTTTAAATTTTTATTTAACACTAAATCGACTGCACGAAATGCTCTATCAGTATTCGTTTCATCATTTGTCCTCTCTTCCAATTCCAAAAAAGTATCATGCCAATATTTAGCTGGATTGTTTAAAAATACCTTGGCTAAAAAGCAAGATGAATTTAAATCATCCATTTCAAATAAACAAGACTTCCAGAGATTTTTCATATCTTTTGAAAATCCTGTTTTAAAACTAAAATCAGAATAATCAACAAAATCAGTATGCTCTACTTTAGCTAATAAATAATTAAATTGATCTAATTCAGCATCATACAATAAAGCTTGAATTAAACTTCCTTTTTGTACATTTGTAATCTTTGAAACAGTACTTTGTGCTTCTCTTTCCTTTAGCAGCAATCGTTTTGATATAGTTTCCATCTTTTCTGTTACAAAATCAATATCTTCCTTATTCTTTATAATATCCAATATGCAACTAATTACCTCAGTATTTACAGAGCGCGTTTTGTATTCACGTATTGAAGCATTACTATCAATATGTGTAATTAATTGTTTAACATATTCAGAAAATTCTTCTGGAGTATCTCTCTTATAAACTTCATTATTCTCATAATCAATGATTCTTATAGACTGATTGATAATTTCCATAATATAATCCCCCTTGTTATTAGATTATACATATTATTTGATTAATTTTAAATATCTTAATTATTGACTTTTTTCCTATATGAAATTATATTACTAATTTTCTTAAGAATAAACGTGCTGAATTAGCATTAATACCTATATATAAAGTTAAATTTACACCTCTGACAACACTTTGAGAATAATAAAACAGTAAAGACTCCTAAAACCCAAAAAGGTAAATAAAACCATTATAATATTATACAAGCTAAAATATATGTTTGTGAGAGTAGCATTTACATACCATCCAATTACTGTTCGTTAGCCAACTATATTCAGTACATTTTCAACCATTTGGAAAACGAAGTTGAATCATAATATCACAGCAATACTCCGGTTTATTATATTTATCAAGAAATTACATTGTATTAAAATACTTAAAAGTATAATTATTACGCCTATTTTAGAATTGATAATAATGTATCTCCTAAATTGATTACATTATTAGAATAAAACTTAAATAGACAACGTTAATGTCAAATAAATAATTATTTTCTATTAATCTACAATTTGCTATTCTTATTTAACTAGTATTCTATCTTGTTGACAACATTAATTTTACAATCAATAATTATCCAAATATTCCTTATAAGTAAAAATGTTGTTTTTACCTATATATTTTTCAAAAAAACTATATAAGTATTGTTCCATTGGAACAGTTACGAAAAAAAGTAATCTTTTTTTCGGCCTAGAACAACAAACATAGAATAAATTTCGATTACGTTCAAAAGCCACATCTTTTCCTATTGGGATTCTTTCATCCCCTGTAATCATTGGAATATATTTTTCAAACTGATATTGATTCCATCCTTTACTAATTACAAAGATTACATTATCATACTCTTCACCTTTTACACCATGTTCAGTAGAAAAATCTGAATCAGGATACAAAAAATTTATAGCTGATAAAAATTGTGAATACTCTAATTCTAAAAATTCTTTTAGAGAGGTATTGGATCCATATTGGATCTCAGTTTTATCTTTATAAAATTTCAAATTAACTTCTACTTTAGGAGGCACTGGAATTAATTTAGATTCATATATAACATTAAGAACATCAATTGCTCTTCTTCTACGTGCTTCTTCTAAATCTGTTTTTAAATTTTTCCACTTTAATTTATCAGACTTTTTCGTTATTGGATAATTTCTTACACCTAGAGTATCAAACAACAATTGCATATTAGATTTGTTAAGTGCTTCATAAATAGGTTCAACAATGTTCATAAAATATAAAAGAAAGATGTCTTGCTTATCTCTTAAACCATCATCTAAGACTTCTAATAATTTACTATATCCTTGTTGCTGAGCCAAAAGTTTATGTGTTAGCATTAATACTTTAGTTATTTCTTCTGTAGGAGTACTGTTTTTTATTTTATCATTTATTTTATCTAAGCGAACTTTTAATTCATCTATAGGTAAATCACCTTTATAATAACGATCGTCTCGACGCTCTCCTGTAAAATCATTACAATGTACAACAATTATTTCACCATCAAAATCATCAATCGCTGAATCCTGAGGAAGTTCCGGTCTAATTTTATTTAAAAAATATACTATATTAGGGGCACATCGAAAATTTGTGTTTTTCTTTATTTCTTTAATATTTCGATGTTCTATTTTTCCGCATGCATCATTAGATTGATATATTGTTTGCCAAGCATCTCCAAAAAAACCAAATTGTGGTCCTTTATTCTTAGAGATAAAATATTCTATAAATTTATCAACAATTTTTTTATTCGAATCTTGGTATTCATCTATTAAAATCAATGGATATTTACCAGCAAATATCCGCCTAAATTTACTGTTATCTAAAAGCTTACAAAATAAATGCAACACATCATTATGATAAAGATATTGCACACCATTCTCTTTATACCTGTTTCCTAATGTGTAATTTACAGATGAAATATCATCAAAATCACCTTCAGTATTCTTAAATAATGTATCTTCCTTTATTAATCTAACCAATTCACTTTGATATTGCTTAATTGAATTCCATGCAAACGAATGTATTGTAGAAGGGACAATAAAAGAATCATTTGTTAATCTTTCTTTAATAACATCAACTGCTGCATTCGTGTACGTTATACAAATAACACTTTGTTTATTTTGAACATACTCATTCCATTTATTAGTCTGAATCCATTCAATTACTCTATTCAATGAATATGTTTTACCTGAACCAGCACCAGCTTCTACACGAAAACTTTCCCCATCTTGTAAAGTTTGAATAATCTCTCTATCTACTTTATCTGCTTTTTCTTTAGCAATTAAATAATTAGACTTTTTTTCATTTTCAATCATTCCTATAACTCCTAATCAAGTACCTTTTGATCATTTAACCAGATTAATCCATCTTTTATATACTTTGGTATTTTATAATTCGGATTATTGCATATTAAATCAAATGCAAATTCCGTTTTTGATTTTGAAGTAAATTTTATAGATTCTTCATTAACAGGAGCTTTAAGTTTAAATATATCACGATTCACATTTATAATAGATTCTTCTAGAGATCTACCACATAAACTATCTTCTTCTACTTGAAATTCGATATGACATTTTTTTTGTGTTTTGTCTTTACTAGTAAATTTTCTTAAATCACTTAAAGGAACTTTATTAGTATGACTATGAACTTGCTTGTATAACCATTTTAACGTTGCATTAGATGTACTAACACCATCTTTTACTAACGATTTTTTATTAGTATTATCAACAGAATCAATATCCGTCAAAATTAAACAAGGAAGTTCCAAAAATTGCATAAAAGGTATGAATTTATATGCATAAGCACCACCAACTTCATTTATAGAATAATACTGATGAGAAAGATTATACGCATTAACTCCAAAAGAGCCATCATTAGCACACTTAATAATCATATCAGGAAGCAAAATTCTTTCTGATGCACCTTCTATTAAAATGATTTTATCTGCAAAAAACAAATCACATCGACTCAATGTTAAATATTTCTTAATAAAATCTATATTTTCACCAGAACACATAAATGTATTTAAGTTTTTATAAATTATATTATCTTCAAATTTTCTGGCATAACGAATTTTTGAAAAATCAATGTTATTCGCTATATGTGCAGAATGTGTAGTAATAAAAGTTTGTATTTGTTTATTTGTAATTTTTCCTAAAAAAGTTTCTAAATAATTTGCAAACGTTTGCTGCATTTGGGGATGCATGTGCGATTCTGGTTCCTCTATAAATAATAATGGTATACACACTGATCCTTTACTATTCATCTCTTTACCAATCATCGCTAAAAGAAATTCAATTTTAATTAAATTTTTATAACCAAGTCCATTATATGAATTTGGTAATGATTCTTTGGATCTCGGACTACTATACGATAACTCAGTTGAATTTTTAATTTCATCATCTATTTCTAATTTTGTAATTACACCCAATTGTAATTCGTCTATATTCGGATAACCAAAACCTATAGACTTTTCAATAAGCTCTCCTAGAATATTTTCACTTTCTTTTTGAACTTTTTTATTTGCCTTGTCAATTATTTGCAACAACTCTTCAATTTTGCTTTGCAACTTAGGATCTAAAAAACTTGTCTCTAACTTAAAATAACTCGTTATTAAACTTGAAAGTGAATTATTGTGATTCTCATCTTCACCAAGTGTTCTTTCAGCAGAAATCATATACACTGGAAAAAGTAACTTTAATTCATTTAATGTCTTTAATTGTTTGTCATCTTTATTCTTAGGATTAACCGCAAATACATTGAATTCAAAAAAATCTACATACTTTTTAGTCAATACATCCAAAACATCATTTTGTGACATCAAATTTTTTTTACTAAAATTCTTTTCTCTGAATAAATTTCTAATATATTCTTCATTTTGTTTTAATTCATATTTAACACAAATTAAAGCAGTAGTAATACTAGAATCAACCTCAATTATAAATGGCTCAAGTTCTCCTAAAAGATCATCATTTCCATTTTCAAAATAATCTACATAAAACTCAATTGAAAATAATTCTAATGATTGACATAAATCATGAAAAGTTTTTTTATTATTTACAAAATCAGTAAAAGATTTAATTAGTTTTTTTCTTTTACCAAGAGGATAATCATAAAAAGAGATTGGTTTCATGTTTAATACAGTCTTCAAACACTCAAACAATGAAGTTTTAGCGGTATTATTTCTTCCTACAATCAATGTCATATTTTTGTCTACATCAAGTTCAGTATTTTCAAAAAGCCGATAATTCCTAATATGTATTTTTGATAAGTGCATAAGTACATTTACCTCCTTCTTTACATATATTTAAACAGTTGGAGATAAACTCCTACGTGCAGTTTTCCCGCATACGGCTCCCCACTGTTGCTTTAAACATGTTTAATATAAATGACTTTGTCACCACACCAAATATTCACATGGATATATGGGTGAATGATTCGGTCATTCCATATTTCATAGATCCGTTTCAATTTGAGCTTCTTCAGGTAATACAACCCAATATCATATTTAGAATCATTTCACAATTTACAAAAAAGTTATCAATACTTTCTATTTTAGTATCAAATGAATAATCCCATGCTTTTATATAAGTAAAGCCCAAATGTCATCTTAATTCATCAAAATATAAATAATTTTGCTTATATTTTCATAAATCAAAATATGACTCAATTTCATCATTTAAGCTTATATTATAATCATTAGTATATTTGAGAACAATTTTTTCTAACTTCTCATATTCATTTTGCAAATTCAAATTTTGCTCAATTCTTTCAATAAAATTCTGTCTTCCCATTCTTATTTCTCCATTCCAAATATTATTCTACAATAAAATACGATCTTATTACATTCTAGAATAACATCTAAAAACAAAGTATGAAGAAAACTCAATACTTTCTCCATATCTTTTTATTAATGTGAATAACTATTCGTTCTTCAAATCCTTCAAACAAGTAAACTTATAGATGTTTTTCAGTCTAAGTAGTACGTACTGTAGCTTTTCTGTGTTATCCATTCCTTACGTTTCTCTTTACATGACAAAAAGAGCATTGTACCGATTTATATAATTTGATACTACCCCTTTATATTTTTGCAGTCTTTCTTCAATCAAATTGTGGAAACTGTTCACTGTGTTTAAATGATTGAATTTATCATATGACTTATGACTGATTAACACTTTCTTAGTACAATTCTTACTTTCTAAAAGTTCATTGTAAATGTTAGACCCATCTAGCATTACAAAAGATTTTGATTCTAGACATTCACCAAATCTTAATAGATCTATAGATGATGGCTTGCCATATTTTAATGTTCTGGCAATTGTATGACCAAATCTCTGTATTGCAGTGATGATACATATCTGCTGATTAGACAAGCCTCTTTTTGTAGCAGGTGTTCCACGATGTTTAGGTTCTACTCCATCAATTTTAGTTCCTTTATGATTGTAAGGAGTATACTTTTCATCCATCTCAACTTCATTACCTACTGTGTATGGGACGTTCCTCAGTTCCTAGACTAACCAATAGTTTATGTCGCATGTTAAAAACATTACGTTCATTCACATTGATTTTAGCAGCTGTTTCTTTGAGAGATACACAATTCAATTTATCCAGGATAAGTTCATTCCATTTGGATTGGTCTTGATGAGAATAAAAAGTAAGCTGACCGCGCTCCACAACAAAACGTTTTCCACATTCTTTACAACGAAGCATCTGCTTACTAGAGTTGGCAAAACCGCTCTTAATTAAATGGGGATGATAACATCCGTATTTAGGACTGTATTCAAAATGATACGTATTCATTTTATTGTTTGTATCTAGGTAATCCGTGATTTCACGATCAATCTTTTCGATTTGAAAAGATTGTAAAGCAGCGATAGTATCTTGGTTTAAATATTTTGAAGTTCTTGTAATAAGTGTAGTCTATCTTTCGTTTACACCTATACAATAAAACTTAAATAGCCACTATTAATGTCGAATATATTTACAAGTCACAAATATATCGTTATAACATGCATATACATTAAAAAATTATGATGGTTAAAAACCATTTATAATCACACCAGAAGTTATTTAATAGCTTTCCAAGGCTGATATTCTTTCCCCTCAAGAATATCAGCTATACGTTTACAAGCTTGTCCGTCACCATATGGATTGCATGCTTTTGCCATAGAATCATAAGCTTCTTTATCTTCTAATAATTCTTTGAAATTTTTATATATTACCTCTTCATCAGTGCCAACTAAACGTAATGTACCTGCTTTTACACCTTCTGGTCTTTCCGTTGTATCACGCATAACTAAAACAGGCTTACCATATGAAGGTACTTCTTCTTGAATTCCACCTGAATCAGTTAAACATAAGTAGCACCTTGCTTCAAAGTTGTGACAATCAAATACCTCGATTGGATCAATAATATGAATTTGGTCACATCCACCAAGTTCTTCTTCGGCAGCTTTACGAACAACAGGATTCATATGTATTGGATAAACTGCTTTACAATCTGGGTGTTCATCTAATACACGACGAATTGCTCTAAACATATTATGCATTGGTTCACCAAGATTTTCTCTTCGATGAGCAGTAATAAAAATAAGTTTACTATCTCCAACCCATTCGAGTTCAGGATGACTATAATCTTCTTTTACTGTATGCTGCATTGCATCAATTACAGTGTTACCAGTAATATAGATTTTATTAGGATCTTTACCCTCTTTTATTAAGTTATCCGCAGCCATCTGTGTTGGTGCAAAATTATACTGAGAAATAATTCCTACTGCCTGACGATTAAATTCTTCAGGATATGGTGAATAGATATTGTATGTACGAAGTCCAGCTTCTACATGACCCACAGGAATTTGTAAGTAAAAACAAGCTAAAGCAGTAACAAAAGTAGTAGAAGTATCACCATGTACTAAAACTACATCTGGTTTAACCTCTTCAAGTACTGCTTTAATTCTTTCAAGTATTCCTGTTGTTATATCAAATAATGTTTGCCCTTGTTTCATGATTGAAAGATCATAATCAGGAACCACATTAAATGTATTTAAAACTTGATCTAACATTTGTCTATGCTGTCCAGTAACACAGACAATTGTTTCTAACGATTCTCGTTTTTTTAATTCATTAACTAATGGGCACATCTTAATTGCTTCAGGTCTTGTGCCAAAGACCAACATTACTTTTTTCATAAAATACCTGCTTTCTAAATTAATTAATTTCTCTAATAGATTAAGTAAATCTTATTAGTTTTCAAATCTATTTCTAAGAACAACAAAAATAATATAAGAAACACTCAATTCTATAACAAATATTACTAACCCATATTCAAAAAAGTTAAAAAAATTATTTACTTTTAATTTATTATTATAAAACACATATACATTCAATAGTATTATTAAACTTATTTTCAATATATTAGGAAAATACTTTTTAACATCTTTGTATAAAATGTTATTTTTAAAATAATAAATGAAATATATAAATCTATATAAAATTGCAACCAATGTACCTAATGCTACTCCGACTAAGCCATAATTACGTATTAAAATCACAGATATAACTATATTAATAACAGCTTCTACGATTGCACCAAAATTTGTTTCTTTAAACTTCCCTGCAGCTAAAATCAAATATCTATATGGTTCTCGAATACAATAAAACAAATTAGCTATTACAATAATTAACGCAAATATAGGTTGATAATAATTAGTATCCTGAATTCCACTTGTATACAATGAAACAAACGGATTAATCAATAACATACATGTTGAAAATAAAAGTATTGATATAAATATGTTGAAAGTATTAAATTTATTAAAATTCCTATTCAAAAGTCTTGTATCCCCCAACGCAAAATACTTACCTAATGCACTTTGATAACTATTAGTCAAAGAAGATACAATCGATCTTAATGCTGTAATTGGTAAAAGATAAACACTGTATACACTTACATCTGACAATGTTAAAAAAATTGATATTACTACAATATCAGTATTTAAATTAACAAAATGTGCAAGATTCTGGGCAAATCCATTCCATCTATTTCTTAATTCATAATTATTTGATTTATTACAAGATCTAATTATATATTTTTTTTCAATGAATCTTTTAAAACACAATGGCTGTATTAAAAAAGCGACTGCTGAACACAACTTGATAATATGAATATCTGGATATAAGTAAATCAAACTAATTGAAAATACTAAGTTCAAAATAATTGTGATAGTTGAAATTAAGTTAACAATATAAATTTTTTGTTCTGCTTGTAACAAAAGTTTATATGTAATGGAAAATAAGTATTGCACTAATGTTGTAAAAGACAATATATACACTAGAAAGCAGGTGTACTTGAAATCAAATTTATCTCTTAATACCCATGCATAAATCAAACCTAGTATAATTGTATAACAAATAAATATAATAGATAATTGTGTAAAAAATCGTTGACACGCATTCAGAATATTCTTTATTTTACTTTCATCATTATCGATAATTGGCTTATATAATTCCGCTAAAACTACAGCTCCCAAACCACCTTCTAACAATGAAATAAAGCTTAAGAATTGAGTAATAGATGAAATTAACCCATTAATTTCAGAACCAAACGTACTTATAATTAACCTAGGTAGAATTAATCCTGATATTATAGTTGCAATTTGTAAAATCAATGCAGTAATTAAATTCTTTTTTTTATTCATTTAAACTCTTTCCTATCATATCTTATCATCTATTTCTAAATATAAATTCTTGTAAAGAATTAGGAATAAATGGCAATAATGTTTTAAAAAATATTTTTCTTTCCTGTTTTTGATAATTTTTTAATTCATTACTTAATTCAATATTAGATATTTTATTCACTTTACTATTTGTAAAAGCATTCGAAACTTCTTCTTTACGTGATTTCCAATTCCAATGTTCGATTGCAGCTTGTCTTGCATCTATTTTAAACTTTTTTAAAGATTCTTTGTTCTCAACGTAATACTTCATGGATTCTATTAAAGATTCTTTATTAACAAATGCCAGTGGCCAATAATATGCATCCCATCTACACTTAAAATCATCTACATCTATTAATCTACCCACATTTTCATTTATAACTTCATTCATTGGGGCACAGTTAGTAGTAATAACAGGCATACCACTAGCTAAAGCTTCGTACATTGTTAAACCTAATCCATCTAATGTAGTTGGATAAACATATATATCTCCCATATAATATAAGCCAGGTGCACTTACTGTTTTTTCAATGATTTGAATATTAAATTTTTCTAAATTATCATATTGGCAATTACATAGATCCTTAAGTGGTAATTGTGTATGTATGATTAATTCAGAATCTTTGTACAATTCTCCTTCAATAAATGCATCAATTAAAACTCCAGTTCCTTTTCGATTTGACATTCCTGCGGAATGAAAAAAACGTATTTTATCATGTTCTTTACACTTATTTGGCGTATATAAATTAATATCAGTCCCCCATGGAATATAGTAACATTGTTTGTATTTAGAAAATACTGAGTAATGTCTTTTTGTATTACAAATTAAAAAATCATAGAATTTAAAATCCTTCACTGTATTTTGGGTGTAATAATCTATATAAGTTCCTAATTTAATATCTGGGAATTTCATTTTTAATTTAATTACACTTTTAATATCTCTTTGCTCATTAAAAAAAATACAATCTAAATTATTACATTTAATCCATTTTGATACATGGGATACATCTAAATTAGTATCATACAATTTTTTCCCCCACGTTACTTCAGGTTTGTCCCATTTAGGATCTCCCTTTGCAAATTTTTCACCTCTTGCATATATATAAATGTTATGTCCAGCTTCAGATAATAACTCTGAATACTGTTTAGTAACATACGCTGCTCCACGCTCAAACCATGTAGATATAAAACCAATATTCATATTCATTTTTGTCGATTAAAATCGACTCTCCTTTCTTATATTTAATTATAAAATTTAAAAACACTTTTTATTTTGCTAGTCCCCTGCCAATGATCCCTAAACATTTTGTATTTTCTAACCATTGCATATTGGCACAATTCACTGCTTATTTATTAACGTTCTTAATGCTAAATTAATAAATAAGGAGATTTTATAAATACTCATGTTATTTTTTTAATATAAAAATTTCATTACACTTAGAAGCTACCCACAATGGTAATATTGTCATTGTAATAATATGAATTAATGTAGGGATATTATACATAAACGGAGTCAATGCAAAAATCAAAGCTAACATTCCCAATATTAATAAATTTCCCTCCCCATTTCTCCATCTATACTCCATTTTCTTAGCATAAATAATTGGTAATGCTGAAAATAAAGGTCCAACGAATGCAGTAAAATAATATGTCCAATGCGACACATAAGGTAATACTGCACCTCCATTAAATTTCATTCCATAAAGATAATAGTTAAAAATATCTGATGAGTTTAGTGTATTAAATAGAATATTAATAGGACTAATATTTGCAATACCATCCCCTAAAAACAACATTATATATTTATTTAATAAATCTAAATGATGAGATTTGTATGCACATTGTGCTTGATATATATTATAAAATCCATTTGTATAATCTTGGATCATTTGCGAAAGTGAATGATAAGTTAAAGCATTTTGTAAGTAACTCATTATTACAACAAATATTACTACAATGCCAAACAATCCTCCAACCACGATAAAAAATTTCCGAAATCTAGGAAATAAAATATATATTTGTAATAATAACACAATTGAAGAAAGTAAACTGATTATCATACTCGAACTAACAAACATCATATTCATTATAATTAATATAACTGGAATAATGACATTTTTAGTTCTTTGTAAATAACAATCTTTTTTAAAAAAGTAAAATAATATATATTCCAATAATATGTATCTAGAAATATCTCCTAACACGCTACCTAACCATCCAATTCCACTTGGTAATGTTATTATTGCGATAGATGTACTATCAGTTAATGAATCCAAATTGCCACTTAATAAAAATGAATAAATATTTTTAAGTGATGGAAAAATCATATAAATTATTAACGTAAATATTAATATACAATAAGAACTAATTCTCAATGACGAAAAATTCTTTGTACATACAATAGATTCAATCAATTCATCATCTGTTTTAACAATATCTGAAAATTTTCTGCAATAATAAAGGCTATAATATATTATTAATATTTCATAAACCATAATAAAAGTAGAAGTTATCATATTGTTTTTATCATATATATAAGTGTATAACCCTATTGGATAATCATCAATCATTAAAATTACTGGAGTTAAAACATATCTAATAAACTCCATTCCAATAACTATACATGATACTATTGTAACTCGTTTATAAATATCTATAAAAATAAGATTTATAATTGCAAATACTATTGGTAAAAGCCAAATATATTGGTAAATTCCTTTTGTATTTGATTTATAAACTACGAATGCTACATATAGAGCAAATATTGATAATAAAATTCCAATAGATTTAATTTTTAATCCCTTGGTTTTAAAATTAAAGTCTCTATCATTTTTCATCTTTTTAATTAGTCACCACCTAAACCTATCTCATTCCTAGCAATAGAAAAGCTAAACTTTTACTTTTTCTAATGATTTTCGAGGAAATCATAAATGATAATAATATACTCAATATAATTGCTAAAATAGCATATAATCCATAATTAATTTTAAGAATATTATATAAAAATATTCTTAATGCAACTAGAATAGGGCCAGATAATATATATATATCCATACTATAACTTCCTATCATTCTAAAAAAATTATTATTCTTTAACTGCAATGAGATTGAATACAATAATATAGTTCCCAAAACTGCGGGAATCAAAATAAATGATTCTATTTCAAACTTGCTTAAGATAATTTTAGTCACAAAACTAGCTACGAATATAACTAATATCTTGATTAAAACTTGTTTTTTTATAAAAACATTATAAAATTTAGAATAATGTTGTCGAAATAATATTCCCAAATAAAAATATATCGAATATGCAAAAATCCATTTAATAGGTTCCTTATACTCAATAAAATCATTAGTTAATGCAAAAATGGCACTAATAATAAAAGCTTTGATTAATTTATTCTTATTATCAATAAAGATTATATGTAATACGGAAATAAAAAATAAGGAGTATAAGAACCATAATCCACTATATGGGTTATTACCTATAAAAACTTGCCATAATCTATTTACAACAAATTTTTGACTTGAATACTTTGCTAATATAATCCGAAATGGTATATAAATAATTGCCCAAATTAAATACGGTATTATTAATCTGTCAAATTTCTTTTTTATCGCGTTAATCTTATCATTAAAAGAAATCTGAAACTTACATGAAACTAATCCAGAAGCAAATATAAACGCTGGCATATGAAAACTATAAATAATATTATATATAGTTCTAGCAAAAACATTGCTTATACCCGATACCGCTGATGCATCTGGAAATGAGTGTCCAATAACCACTAATATTATACCAATTCCCTTTAGCACATCTATCTCTTTCAAATATATATTCTTTTTCAAACTAACTCCTCACTAATAATATCATTAAACATATTTTTGTGTCCAAGTACAGATTCTGAACTATTTGTCTCAGAAACATAATAATTATATGTACTTGTCATAAATTTATTAAATTCATCATTATTCATTTTAGCTATTCTTTCTATAGCTGAAACAAATTCGAAATCATTATATAACTGACAGACAAATCCAGCTTTTTCATTAATATTATCCCATGGAGTCGTACCTTTACTTAAAATCACAGGACACTGATTTGCAAGTGATTCAGCGATGACATGACCATAATTTTCGTTTTGAGTTGGAAATAAAAAACAATCATATTTTTTATAAATATCAGAAACATGATTAGGATCTACACTACCACAATATTTGATTTTTATATTAGGTAAATTTTCATTGATTAAACATTGACATTTTTCCCAATATTCTTTCGATTCAATAGGTCCATATATATCAAAAGTACCTTTTGCTTTAATTTGTGAAAAAACTTTGATAGCATAATCAACATTTTTAACCTCATGTATTCTCGATATAAACATCGCCCGAACTTCTCCTTGTTTTTTTACATAATTATTATCTCTTACTGTTGGTATCTTGCCAATATTTGGTACTTTAAAAATTTTATTTTCATTTATTTTAAAAAATCTCTTTAAACCTACTATTTCATCATCGCTAGTAGCGTGAAAAAAAACATTCTTCTTTTTATAAATACCTAAAACAGAAACTAGAAAAGCATATGGATACTTTTTATATCCTTTTAAGCACATTCTGTCAGGACTTGCTTCACCACGAGGTGAAATCAAAACAGGTATTCCTTTTTTTTCGCCAACACGAATGGCATTATGTATTTTATTCGGTACTAATAACCCTGAAAACCACATTAAATCTGGATTTACTTCATTTATAAATCTCTCAATTTCTTCATAATTAAAATCTAATTCGCCATCTTTATGATATCTAACCCATGCTGGTCCAACTTTATACCATTTATCATCAATTCCGACGAATGGAGTGTTATCTCCAAAATCATGATTTGCAGCTTCAATATAAAAATCAAAATCTTCTTTTAGTGCATCTACTGCATTTCGAATACTAGTTACTGGGCCACCACATTTTGCTGCAGGAATATAATAATCATTAAATATCAAAATTTTCTTTTTCATATACTTACCTCATATTTAATATTTCATTCATTTTTTCATTAAAATTCTCTACACTAAAATATTTATCATGAACAATTCTAACATTATTTCTCATATCGATATAATCATTAATATCATAATTTGTAATAAGATTTGCTACACCTCTAATATTATCACTGTTAATATTAAAGCCTATTTTATACAAATCAATCATTTCACCAATATCTCCATTTATATTATTAATAATGGGAATTCCAAAAGAAAAATAATCCAGAGATTTCATTGTCATACCTACATTTACGCTTGATTTCATAATATTTAGAGCATATGAACATTTTGAAAAAATATCCTTTTTTTCCTTTTCCTCAAAGATTTTACCGTGATATTCAACAAAACCTCCATTATTTATAATAGAATTAATTAATTCACTCTTTTTTTCCCCATCACCAATTATGTGTACAATAACCCTTCTTTTATTAGAAATTGATTTTACAAGTTCACCAATAATTTTATAATCTATAATATTATTAATAGAACCCAAATAACATAATTCAATTTGTTTATGATATTCATCATAGTCATAATTTACAAAATTTGATTTTTTACAAAAATATAACGTGTTAACATTACTAATTCCCGTAATATTTTTTAATTGGTTATTAAACAAATCGCATTCAGCAATAATTGCATTTGAATTAAATAAATATTTATCTCTTAAATTTGCCCATACATGTAATGGAAAATATAAAACTTTTTTTATCCTGTTAGAAACAGGTATTGTTTCTGGCCACATGTCACCTATTTCAGTAATTAATTCATAGTTTTTAATATCTTTCATTTCTGAGAGTACTTTTATTGTGCAGTTAGGAGGAGCACAATGATAAACTACATCAAAATCGGATTTTTTAATCTTTTTTTTTACACCATGTGCAAAATCCAAATGAGATAAAAGTCTATTAATTGAAAGATTTTTTTTATATGCTCTAACATGTATATACTCTATATTATCAGATCTATCTACTTTATAACTGACTTTATTTCTATGGTCAAAATCTGCGATTATAAAAGTAACGTTGTAACCTTTCATTTCAAAAAAATCGCGAACATATCTAGTTCGTGTTTCAAAATCATAATTATCATTACATGACACTATTGCAACTGTTTTCATCATTCTCCTCAATCTTTATGCTTATTCTTTTTAAAGTATTTTCACAAAGCTTAATCGCATCATTTTCGTTTAGTCCTTGTGCTATCACAAAACCTATTCTTGATCCACTGCTGCTTACTTCTGTAACATTTTCACCAACTCCATGAACAATACTGATTTGTTTTACTCCTGGTATTTCTTTAGCTTCTTCAATTCCATCAATAGATTTTATATAACCTTGTTTTTGATCAAAATATCTAATAGCCGATCCTTTATTCCATTTTTTATTTATATTAGGAATTTCACCTAGTGCAATTTTAATACAACATTCAACCATATTCACACCTGTAGATAGTGGAACCAAATGCGTAGTAATATTGTCACCACCAAGTCTTGCACCTAACTCAACAATTTTAGGACCTTCTTTAGTAACAATAATTTCAGTATGAGACGGCCCGTTTTTAATACCAATTGCCTTATTTGCTGCTTTAGCAACTTTTGATATTTGTTCAGCAATCTCGTTACTAAGCATTGTTGGTTGCGAATGTCCCATTTCAACGTAATGAGGAGCTCCAGTTGTTAATTTATCGGTTATTTGAATAACATGACATTCACCATTAATAGTTAGAGTCTCAACGCTTACTTCAGGACCTTCCATATATTCTTCAACAACAACATCTCCCACCCTAGAAAATGGATGACAATAATCATAAGCTTCAATTATCAAATCATCATTATGAATATCCTTTACTTCAAAAATTCCTCTACTACCAGAGCTATCTGCAGGTTTAACAATAAAAGGAACATTGAACTGTTTTACCACTTCTTTATATTCATCTTTATTACTAACAACATAAAACTTTGGAATAGGTACATTATTTAATTGAAGTGCTTTTCTCATTTCTGCTTTATTAGTAGCCTTTAAAGCAGTTTCTTCATCAATACCAATCAAGTTCATTTCATTTGCAACAGCCGCAACTGTACGCATTGGCATATCTGTAGCTAAAGTCATAATTCCATCTATTTTATGTCTCTTTGCTGCAGAAATTACTGCTTGAATATCTATGGTACTAATAATCTCTTTTTCAATACCAGGAACATTGAAGCCAATTGCATCTGGATTCATATCAACTACAACCACATCAAGGCCCATTTCTTTTGCTTTTTCAATTGCAGGAAGTTGAAGTATACTTGCTCCTAAAATCATTAATTTTTTAGTCATTGTTATTCCTCATACTTTGAACTTTCACTTTATTCTCTTCACTTAAATTCGAAGCATCATTATAAACACTATCATGTGATAAAACTGTTGCAATAGTTTTAAAAAATATCTTTAAATCAAGTAGAAAAGAAACATTTTCTGCATAATAAACATCGTGTTCAAACTTTTCATTTTGCTCCACTGAATTACGATAATAAGCTTGATTATATCCCGTAATACCTGGGCGTACAATTAATTTCTTTTTTTGATGCTCTGTATAAATATTCATATCATCTAATGGATCTGGTCTAGGACCAATTAAACTCATATCACCTAATAAAACATTTAAAAATTGTGGTATTTCATCTAAACTAGTTTTACGCATAAAACGCCCAACTTTTGTAACACGAGGATCATCATCTCCATTATATGTTGAACCATCCTCATTTCGTATATCTGGTGCATTAACAAACATACTACGAAATTTAAACATTTTAAATGGCTTTCCATTTAACCCCAGTCTTTCTGCGTTATAAAATATAGGTCCTTTATCATTAAAATATATAATTGGACCCATAATAATAATTAAAATTAGAACAAAAGGAAATGCTAATAGTCCAATAATAATATCTATAAATCTTTTTACAAAATTAATATACATTCTTATACCCTATTTCTTATTCAACATCAAACTTAGTATATTCACAAAGTTTTCAATAATATATTCCACTTCTTCATCTGTTAATTTTGTATACAAAGGAAGAGTGATCTCATTTTCAAACTGCTTATATGCATTTGGATAATCTTTGATGTCAAATCCTAAGTTTTTATAGGCAGTCATCATTGGAAGTGGTTTGTAATGAACATTTGTGGCAATACCCTGTTCTGCCATTTTAATAATAATTTCATTACGCTGTTCCATTGTAATATTGGGAATTCTTGTAATATACAAGTGTCCAGAAGATTCATGTTCATTAGTATAATGATTCAATACTTCAACACCTAATGGCTTAAATGCTGCATCATATTTTTGAATGATCTCTTTTCTTCTTTCTAACATTCCCTTATATCTTTTCATTTGTGCTAAGCCGATACCTGCAACAACATCCGTCATGTTACATTTGTACCAAGGACCAACGATATCATATTCCCAAGCACCTAATTGTGTCTTAGCTAATGCATCTTTAGATTGCCCATGTAATGATAATAATTGATATTTCTTATAGATATCTTCATTATCAATACCCTCAATATCTTTCCATGTTACAGCTCCACCTTCTGCTGTAGTAAAGTTTTTAACTGCATGAAAACTAAAGTTAGAGAAATCTGCAATACTACCTACTGGTTTATTATGCCAAGTTGCACCAAACGCATGTGCAGCATCTGCCATAACAATGACTCTACCAATCGCTTTTTGAATATCATTTGTAGGATTAAATAAATCCTTTTTCTTTCCTACAATAGAGAAAATACGATCATAATCACATGGAACTCCCCCAAGATCCACAGGAATGATTACCTTTGTCTTTTCAGTAATCGCATTTTCTAATTGTTCATAATCCATTTCTAATGAGTCTTCTTGTGTGTCAATTAAAACTAATTTAGCTCCAACATGACATACAACAGAAGCGCTTGCCGTGTATGTATACGCACTAGTAATTACTTCATCACCAGGTCCTACCCCCAATAATCTCAATGTCATTTCAGCACATGCTGTTTGTGAATTAAGACATACGGCTCGATTTACTCCACAAAATTCAGCTACTTCTTTTTCTAACTGCTTTGTTTTTGGCCCTGTAGTAATCCAACCAGATTTCAAAGCTTCCGTAACCTCTTTAACTTCTTCTTCTGAAATATCTGGTGGTGAAAATGGTATATTCATCATAAACTCTTTATCCTCCTCTAAGCGACTTGCTTATTAATTTCTTCTGGTCTTCTGAATGTTGGTACAACACTTCTCAATGCTTCTCTAGCATCATTGTCATCCTCGTTTTCAATGGCTTTTTTAAGTACTTGAAGTTTTTCATTTATTACTTCTTTAGAAAGTGGTGTATCTTTTTCAATGAAGATCAAATCGTTATCTGTTTTTGTTAGTGTATCACTCTTAATTAAGAGTTCCTCAAATAATTTTTCTCCAGGACGCAATCCTGTTTCTACAATTTCAATATCATGAGCACCTGATAATTTGATCATGTTTTCTGCTAAATCTAAAATCTTTACTGGTTGTCCCATGTCTAATACAAATAGTTCTCCATTATTTGCCATAGCTCCTGATTGTAGAACTAATTGACTAGCTTCTGGTATAGTCATGAAATAACGAATAATTCGCTTGTCTGTTAATGTTACAGGTCCACCTTTGGCAATTTGTCTTTTAAATAATGGAATTACACTTCCTGCACTTCCTAATACATTTCCAAAGCGTGTCGCACTGTATTTCACATGTCCATACATACTTGCAGACTGTACCATCATTTCACACATACGCTTAGTAGCACCCATTACATTTGTTGGATTCACTGCTTTATCTGTTGAAACCATCATAAAGCGTTGTGCATGATATTTTTCACATAACTCAATTAAGTTCTTTGTTCCAAATACATTATTATAGATGGCTTCCACACAATTGTGTTCCATTAAAGGTACGTGTTTATGTGCTGCAGCATTGATGATGATTTGTGGATGGTATTGTTTAAATACTTTTTCTAATGCTTTTTTATGTGTAATTGAACAAATTTCAATCTGAAGATTGATTGCATTACCATAGGCAATCTTTAATTCTTGTTGTACATCATAAGCACCATTTTCATAGATATCTAAGATGATGATTTGTTTAGGATCCATCTTAGCTAGTTGTCTACATAGTTCAGATCCAATAGATCCTCCACCACCTGTAATTAAGATGACTTTATCTTTATAATATGCATACGTTTGTTCATTTGTGACAGCTAATGGTTTTCTGAATAATAATTCTTCAATATCAAACTCTCTTAAATTACGTTTACTTCCTGCTGTATATAATGTTGGATAGTCATATACTTTTACTTTATATCCTGCATTTTTATAATGATCATATAAACATTTCTTTTTATTGACATCCATGTTTGGAATTGCGAATACAATTTCTTGTACCTCATAAGCCTTTAACTTATCCAATGTAGTTTCATCTGCATACCAAACAGGAATACCATTCACTTCTCTTCCTACTTTTGTTTTATCAATATCAATAAAACAGCGAGGTACATATACGGCTTTTTCATCATTTACTAATTCTTCGGCAAAACTAGCACCTACTCGTCCAGCACCGATAATCGCAATCTTAATTTTTTGAACTTCTTTATCAGTTCCTGTCGTTAATCCAGAAAATCGATATAATAACTTACTTAAAAATTTACCTTTTGATGTTTCATTATTACTATATAGATACGCATAACGGTAAATCATACGAATACTAATTGCACCTAATAAATTGACACAAACTAAACTCAATGCACGATCAAAACTCATTCTTTCAATCGATAATGTAGCTTGTAGAATAATTAATAGAATAAAAGCTATTGCATCCGAAAAAATCAAGCGAATATAGCCTTGAATACCACCATAACGCCAAATCTGTCCATAAATTTTGCCAATTAATCTACAAATGAATATACATACAAATCCTAGTATAGATAATTGTAAAGATCCTGCATTTGTTAGATTTCCATTTCCTCCATATATCCATAGTAATAATATCGAAGCAATAATATAAACAATGACATCATAAACAACTAAAGGCCAGCGTGTATTACTCTTTTTTAAATTCTTACTCATGTAAATCCTCATTTCATTAAAAAAGACTCGTAATATATGAGTCTATATTCAACCCAAATTGTTATAACTTAGATACAGTTTCCCCTACCCATTCACAATAGATAAATGATCAGTTCAATCTAAGTGCGGAAAGCCAGCTACTAAAAATCTTACCTAAATGTATCTTTCTATAACCTATAAAAGCTATATTTAAGTTATAACTAACACTTTTTACCCAAAAGTTTCTGTTAAATATTAACCCTCATAAGAGCCATTGTCAAGTATACATAAATTGGTAAAATGTTAATCATATTTCTTTATATACGATACTTTAAGGAGATTTTAATAATATAGTAAATGTAAATAAATTAATTCAAAATGTAATGAATTGTTAAATACATGTTAAGCAAAAATATTTACAAATTAAAATTGAATTGATACTTAAATTTTATAACCATTCAACAATATAACTTATTATAAATTGTAAGCGGTATCTTGAATTTAAATAAATTTAAAGATGAAAATGAATATAACTAACAAACTAAACATTAAAGTTATCGAATATGTAAATGTTTTAGTCTGAATACCAGTAGTTATTTTCGATTGACTTTTATTCAAAGCAGTAGTTTCTTTATAAGTTGTTTTTTCAACTTCTTTATCAATCTTAAAAGAAGGTCCCTTAGTTTCATTTCTATGGATTTCATCCCTTCCTAAGATTTTAAACACATCATTCTCGACAATTTCATACTTATAATTCTTTGATTTACTTTGTACAGTAAGTTTATAATCACCAATATCTTCCCCTGGTTCTCTTGTTAAAATATAATCATCATTTTCTAAGACTGGATCTTCTTCACCAAAGTATTTAAATTGCTTATTTGGTCTTAATTCAATAGTTTTAGGAAGAATTGTAACTTTAAATGGAACCGATTCATAATATCGTTCATCCAAATCAAACGCTACTGTATATTCACCAACATCCTTTAATAAAATTGGTTTTACATGATCTATATCACTATAAATACTAATTCCATCCTCAGAATAAACGTATTCAACATCTGGATGCGTTATCTGACTCTTTAAAGCTTCAACATCTTTAACATTCTTTGGCTCAAACTGAAAATCATAATTTCCTAGATAATTGTCCAATGAGTTAATATTACCATCTATATCTATTCTCAACTTAAACTCATAATCGCCATCATATTCACACAAATACTTCTCTTCTTCAGGATCACTTTCTCTCCAATCCTTATTGTAAGATACTTTAACATCTACTTTTTTAGGATTGATTTCAAAGTGAATAAGTTCTTCATCACTCGTCCATGCATTGTATATACCACAATCTGTTGGAGCTTCATCTAACAATTCCCATGATTGAGTAAAATACTTCTCTGCATTTTTAATCTCTATCTTTTGACCTGTATATTCAAAAGATAAATCAACCTCCTGTGCATGTATATTTATTGGTATACATGCCATAAATAACACCAATACAACACCTAATAACCGTTTCATATAATATATTCCTTTCTATAGGTGAACCTCTACATCCACTATATCAAAGAATCTAACTTGTTACCAGTTATATTGTATATTTGTTAATTATTTACATTAAATTACTATCTATTTATAAAACAATAAAAATATATCTACTATTTTATGCATTCATAAAGCATAGTACATTAACGATAATCAAATTTATAACTAATAATAAATACTTAATCCCTACGATTGTTTGTTAAATTATATAAGCGTTTTATCTTTAATCATCATCCAATCTTTTATTAAATGAATCAGAGCTTAAAGCCATAATATATATCAAATAAATCTTCATATATATCATGTGTTAATTTTGATAACGGTCTTTTGCCAAATGATTCTTCATCAATATAATTACCAAATACCAACTTATATAACTCTTCTTTGGAATCAAACAATGACTTATAAGTTGCTAATAAATAATTGATGTAACCCGGATTAAAAATCATTGTTTTCTTTATACATTCTTGAACAATATCCGTATGTAATTGATATAATTCATTCAACTTCAGCACTTCTATATTTTTTTCATAATTTGTATTGCCATCAATCTCAATTCTTATATCTTCGGTATTTAATAAATAATCCATTCCAGTTAATGAAAAATCAAAATGTACTAAATCACAAGTTTTATATTTTTTATCATGTGGAGAATAATCAACATCGTTTTTTCTTTTAGTATGATTGCAAGTACCACAAACCGGAACTAAATTATAAAATGAAATAGCCAACAAAGGAAAATCGCTTTTATTATAAAAGTGATCAAATTGGCACATAGTTCTCTCTTTTGCTGAGTTCACAAAATTTCTATTACAATATGGACATACAGTAACACCTAAATAATCTACAAATTTAAGTCTATATGATTTTTCATTCAATTTCTTATTATATAAATAATCAACAATAAACGTTTTATGAAGAGGTGGAGGAGTTGAATGTTTATTATTCAAAATTTCCACAATATTTCCCAAGGTTCCAAAGTCAGCCTTTATAACGTCTTCGAAGGTTAAACTCTTACCATCGATAATAATATTTTTAATACACCAATCATTTATTTCATTAATTTCACTCTTATATTTATTTTTCAATTTCTCATTTATTAAATCATTATATAATTGTTGAACCACATCTGTCTCATTACCCTTAAATCGAATTGGTATCATTATTGTTCATCCTTTAATTGTTTAATTCTTTCTTCATATAATTTAATTTTTTTCTCTCGTAAATTCATTCTATCGTCAAATTCTGCTCTAACCAACATGGATAACAACTTTTCACGAATTAAAGGCTCACCAATTAAAGATATTCTTTGCTTTAGTTGATGGCTATGCTTCGAATCTGTGACTTTATCTTTTACACCAAGTACTTCATTAATCAAAGATTGAATCTTCTTTTTTGCAAATTCACCAACTTGACCTTGTTTCTCTAAGAAAAAAGCGTCATCAAATAACTTATATATATTTGCACCAAACGTCTCATTGTGTGTCTCTTTTTCATCTATAAAAAGTTTACCATTTTGATTTTTTAAATAAATAATATTTGATTTAGGCATATCCGATAAAACAATAGGACTATGTGTTGTAAACATAATCTGAACATGTTTATCTTTAAAATTGAATTTGACTTCTTGGATTAAATAATCTAATAATTTTTGTTGCCAACTAGGATGACAATACAAATCAATCTCATCTATCAACAATAAGATATTATCAAATGTACTTTCTATTACATCTGTTTGAATATCTTTAAAATACGGTATCATGTGCATCCATGAAAAATAATTAAGTAATGCTCTCTCCCCACTAGAGAAATCAAGACCACGAATATTTATATATCTCAAAACAAATGAACATTTACTTTTTAACATCGATTTTTCAATTAAAGTAAATAATTTTGATAACTCTTTGCTTCTATGCTTAACAATTTTACAAGAATCATACCCTAAATCGTGTTTTGGTAATAGGCAAAGATTATTCATGCATTTATCCAAACATTCCTCATAAGATTTTATTTCTTCAAAAGCATTCCTAAAATACGGATATTTTTTCATTTCTTTTATACAATTTTCAATATAGTTAGCAATATCAGCTTTATCCTTGAAAATTTTTATTCTACTTTCATCTATACGATTGCACGATATTATTTCCAAAAGTAAATTGGAATACAAAGTTAAAGTTATATCCTCAACAAATTGTTCTACACTTATATTTGATAATGCATATGTCCATGTCTGATAATATAATCTTAAATTTCGTTCATCACTTTTATAATCATTATTTTTTTCTAACCAGTCTCTTAAATAGCTATCAACATTTTTAAATGAAATTTTCAAATCATGATTCAAAAGATTTTCAAATATACTTTTTTCATCAGTTTCTATAATATATTTCAAATATATTATGTCCAATAAATTTTGAAAATCACCTATAGACTTATATTCAGATACAATAACTGGAATATCATAAAATCCACCATTTAATGCATTATCTAAGCCTAAACTCTTTTTATAGAAGGATTGCTTTAATGTGTTTATACTATTTGGATTCAATGTTATCGTATCAAGACATCCATGTGTTGATACTACACTTTTTGAATATAAACTATTCGTTATTGAAATTTTAGTTATATTCTTAAATCCATCATTATTTTTCAACATATTAGAATATGCTTTTGAATCTTTAGTAATATCAATACATTCGATATCTTCTAAAGAAATGAAGTTTTTCATGTTATGATAACAAACTAATTTATCTTTATCTTTATAGACTGCAATCTGTTCCCTATATTTGAATTTATCTATAAAAAAATCATAATATTTTTTATCTTTATCCGGTTGACTTACAATGCCTGAATAAAGAATATAGTCTAAAAGCGTTGTTTTCCCTGATCCATTTTCACCAACAATTGCAGTTATATTTGAAATACAACCATCTCCATCAAAAAATCCATTGGGAACACAATCATTTTGTTTCTTACTAGATAGAATATACGTTCCGTTTTGATAATTGACTTCAAAATTATAATTAGGCGAAAAATTAAAACCCTTTTTTTCAATAAATTCTCTTTCAGATAAATTTATATATAAATATAATAATTCCATAATTTGCTCTCTTTCTGTATTTCTTTTCAAGAATCTTAACATTTTTAGCCACATAATCCTACTAAAAAATATTTCAATAATATCTCATTAAAAAGAGATATTGACATAAGAATTGAAAAATTATATGACAAACAAACTAAAACATTAATATCAATCGTTAAGATTCAAATCAAATATCTTACAAGGAACAGATGATAGTATCAGTATAAAACCATAAAATAGATTGTTTAATACAGGAAAAAATAGCTTTTTTTAAAACTTCCAAATATTTTTAATTAAAGGTATTTTATTCATTATAAAAGTTACCAAAAACGATACAATCACAATGATGATTGTATAAAGAGGTAGTGCCAATATTGTATTTACGAGTAAATTTATATTTAATATTACGTTTATATGATTTATTATAAAAGGATGTATTAAATAAACACCAAACGTCAATCCTGAAAGAGTGTATATAACACTTTTAGATTTAATTGAAACGTTCCAGTCAACATTTTTGAAAAACAAAAACAAAGAAATAGCTTCAAAAAAAGATGTAATCGAAAAACAACTATGTAATGTTTCACAAGCGATACCAGTATGTAGAGATTGTATCTGACCCGCTAACGCACACAAAAAAGATGAAGCAAAAAATATTAAAAGCATAATTTTTGGATTATATTCATTTACGTTAATATTAGCGAAATAGTATCCAATCATCATATAGCATGAATAACCCATCAATTCCATAGGAATCAAATTTGTTAAATTTATCAACAATAAATTTTGAGTAAAGACAAGAATCGTTGTTCTAAAAACACCAAAAATTAGAAATACATACAATAGATATTTTAAGAATTTTCCATCTCTATAGATAACTATCCCTCTTAATATTGGTTGCAAAACATATAATCCAATCAAAGTTGGTATAAACCATAAATGATAATAACTATTTACAATAGATGTTAATATTTCTATATAATTCAAAGTAAAAATTTTATTTAATCCGATTGTATCTAATGTATATAAGAATGACCAGATAAGCCATACTAGACTTAACGGAATAATTTTTTTTATATACAAATCTTTTATATCTATATCTTTTTTTAGCAAAAAAGCTCCACTTAACATAAAAAATATTGGGACTGCTCCTCGAGTCATACTGTTATATAAATTTATAATCATCCATTGAGGCTTGTATGGAGAAATCATATTCCAACTAATTGCTGAAACGTGTAAAAGTACAACTAATATCGCTGCTTGAATTCGTAATAAATCATAGGAGATATTTCTATGTAAAACTTCCTTCATTTGTCTATTTTCTTTTTCAACGATTCTATTCATTACTTTCCCTCTTTTTCAATCATATATTTACGTTTTACAGTTTAACTGATAAATTCTAGATTATTAAAAAACAAATCTAGAAATCCAAAAAATTAGGATATTTAAATTCTTGTAGGGTCGAACATAGTCCTTAAATTTTTATAGGGTCGTTTTATAAGTAGTAAAAAAATTCTATAAAATATCGTAGGGT
>JABLTQ010072362.1_pt1 | contig 44822 bp, 47 predicted proteins | sample 7160101 | NCBI WGS metagenome assembly JABLTQ01 (sample SAMN14651228, study PRJNA627086) | human gut metagenome | isolation source: feces | host: Homo sapiens | reverse complement strand
TTTGCATACTCATTTCAAAATTCATTCTTAATTCACCATTTTTATTATACCTCTTTTCTACTTTTTTTCTTTTGATTCTTAAGTTCGGGCATTGTCCGGCGACTTCCTATCCAGCTCTTTTCACAAATTGCTTTTTGTGCTTCTTTTTCAGCAAGTTCACGGCGTTCCACTTCACCTGCATACATACGCAAAGCTTCTGGGTATGTATGGGGAACATGTTTTTCCATGTCATCGAATTTCTTTATATATGCCCTTTTAAAATCGTTGTAGCCTGTGTAATTCATAACTAGCAAAATGAATGCGTTTTTGTCCAGCAAATATTCTTTGTATTTGTTCCCCTGACTCGTCATAAATTCATGCTCGGAAAATTCTCCTACCGTTAAAACATCCTCTATTTTCCTTAGCACGTCCTTATGTTCCTTTTCCAAACCAATCGCTATATCGCGGCTTCCAACTAACAATTTTCCATTTTCGTTTTTGATATTTACTTTTATTAATTCATTCATGAATGTTTCTCCCATTTTTATTTTCTATATTGGTAATTTGATTTGTGTTTGGTGTATAAACTTCTTTTGTAACCGGGTTAAATAGCACGTCTTGAAGCCCTAATTTGATAAAGTTAAGCCCCAAAGGCTCAAGATTTTCTAAATATCGGACCTCATCTATTTGCATTAGATTCGACTCCAATGCGGTTTTATAGGCCTCAAAGCGAGTTTTAATATCACCCTTGATGATTTCTTTTGTGTCGAAAGCAAAATAAAAAGACTTCTTCTCTTTCTCGAGAAGTAAGTCTCTGTTTAATGCGCATTCAAATGTTGCCAGAATCGGCATAATAGCTGTTTTTACGAATATTTCCCAGTTCCAATTTGTAGGCACACCGAAAATCTCTAAAATCGAATCAGACATCGATTTTTTGCTTTCGTTCAGCTGCATTTCTACGCTGGTGTTACTGGCTACTTGAAATGACAAACCATCGTTTAAAATTATGACGTTTTCGTCATTGTTGGAATAGAATTTATACCATGCAGCTTTTAACGCATCGGTGGCTTCTTTAGTTAACCGATTTTTTGCGTTTATGAATCCCTTTTTGTTGCCTCCGGTTGAAACGAGATTTTGCTCGAACTTAAGTGTTGTATACGCAACTTTTAAGAGTTCACCATTTTCCTCGATAACACCACTACCACGCGCTCCGTCTTTGGTTGTACGTAATATTTTCAAGAACTCAAAAGGCTTATATGTTTGACCATGGACTAAAATATTGTAATCCTTGAAAATTGGGTCAAAATTCTGATTTATCGTGACGTTTTTGCTATCCACATAGCGCAGCGATTTTACTGAATTTCGCTGCTTGTTTATGTTGAATTTGCGCTAAAGTATCGAATAAGACAAAAAGAGAAGCAAGTAGCCAATAAACTTTGGAAGAGAGATTTAATAATCTTTTCATTTGTTGACAACTTGACGAGTCAATGACATAATATTAAAAGGTAAGCAATAAAAAGGAGTTGTGCATTATGAGCAAAGAACTTTCAAAATCATATGAGCCTAATTGGGTTGAAGAAAAGATATATGAATTTTGGCAAAATGAAGGTTGTTTTACTGCTAAAATAGAAAAAAATAAGAAACCGTATACAATCGTGATGCCGCCACCAAATATAACTGGCCATTTACATATGGGACATGCTTTGGATGAAACTTTGCAGGATATATTAATTCGTTTTAAAAGAATGCAAGGTTATAGCACACTTTGGATTCCTGGTACAGACCATGCGTCTATTGCTACGGAAGCCAAAATTGTGGAAGCTATGCGAAAAGAAGGTATAAAAAAAACAGATATTGGCCGAGAAGAATTTTTAAAACGTGCTTATGAATGGAAAGAAAAATACGGCGGAAAAATCATCGAGCAAGTAAAAAAATTGGGAGCTTCTTGCGACTGGACTCGTGAACGCTTTACCATGGACGAAGGCAATAAATCTGCTGTTAATGAAGTTTTTGTGCGACTTTATGAAAAAGGCCTTATATATCGCGGTGAAAGAATAATTAACTGGTGCCCCAAATGCAAAACGTCAATATCTGATGCCGAGGTTAATTTTAGTGAACATGATGGCAATTTTTATCATTTAAAATATGAATTATCTGATGGCAGCGGTTTTGTTGAAGTAGCAACTACACGTCCAGAAACTATTCTTGGAGACACTGCAATTGCAGTTAATCCAGACGACAGCCGGTATAAACATTTAATAGGAAAAAACGCTATTGTACCGCTTATCAACCGTGAAGTTTCGATAATTGCAGACCATTATGTAGAAATTGACTTTGGCACTGGGGCCGTAAAAATTACCCCTGCACACGACCCAAATGATTTTGAAGTTGGCTTACGACATAATTTGCCAATAATAAATATTATAGACGAAAATGCCATTATAAATGAAAATGGCGGTAAATACTGCGGCTTAGATAGATTCGCTGCACGAAAAAAAGTTGTAGAAGATTTAAAATTAAGTGGATATTTGACTAAAATTGAGCCAATTAAGCACAATGTTGGAGCTTGCTATCGGTGCAACGAGACCATTGAGCCGAGAATTTCTAAGCAGTGGTTTGTAAAAATGGCACCACTTGCCGAGCCTGCGATAAAATGTGTAGAAAACGGGGAGACTAAATTTATTCCAGCCCGTTTTGATAAAATTTATTTTAATTGGTTAAATAATATCAAAGATTGGTGTATTTCTCGGCAGCTTTGGTGGGGACATAGAATTCCAGCCTACTACTGCCAGCAGTGCGGTAACTTGATGGTTTCTAGAGATAGTGTTTCAGTTTGCAATAAATGTGGATCTCACGATGTGAAACAAGACGAAGATACTTTGGATACCTGGTTTTCTTCTGCATTATGGCCATTTGCAGCTTTGGGTTGGCCTGAAAAAACGGCAGAATTTGATTATTTTTATCCAACAGACACGTTGGTTACCGGATACGATATAATTTTCTTTTGGGTTGTCAGAATGGTTTTTTCTGCTATTGAGCATACTGGCCAAGTTCCTTTTAAAAATGTTTTGATCCACGGACTTGTGAGGGATTCGCAGGGAAGAAAGATGTCAAAATCTTTAGGAAATGGCATTGACCCTCTTGAAATTGTTGATAAATATGGCGCAGATGCGCTGAGATTTTCTTTGGCTAGTGGAAATAGCCCAGGCAACGATATGCGTTTTTCAGAAGAAAAGGTGAGTGCAAGCCGCAATTTTGCGAATAAATTATGGAATGCAGCCAGATTTATTCACATGAATATCGACGGTTTTGATGTTAAAAATGAACTTCCTAATAATTTAAATTTAGAGGATAAATGGATTTTAAGCCTTTTAAATTCGGTTAGCGGCAGTGTGACCGAAAATATTGAAAAGTTTGAACTTGGTGTGGCAGCACAAAAAGTTTACGATTTTATTTGGGACTATTTCTGTGATTGGTATATTGAGCTTGCAAAAATCAGGATTCAATCAAATCCTGATTTAGCTCAAAATACTCGTTGTGTTTTGGTTTATGTTATGGATAAAATTTTACGATTGTTGCATCCGTTTATGCCGTTTATAACGGAGGAAATTTGGCAGTCGTTACCTCATGAAGGTGTATCTATAATGTTAGCAGATTATCCTAAATTTTCACATGAATTTGTTGATGCTAATGCGGAAAATTCAGTGAAATCTATGATTGACATTATAAAAGGGGTAAGAAATCGGCGTGCGGAAATGAATGTTGTGCCGTCTAAAAAAACAAATTTGTTCATCTCCACGGAAAATGTTGAATTATTCGAAGATTGTGCGCTGTTTATTCAGAAGTTAGCCTACGCCAAAGAAGTGAACATCGGTGCGCACTTCGACTTAAGTGATGTTGTAACAGTTGTTACGTCTGATGCTAAAGTACTTATTCCAACAGACGAATTAATCGATAGAGATGCAGAGATTTCTCGGCTGAAGAAAGAGTTAGAGTCGACTCAAAAGAAACTCAATCAAAATTTATCGAAGCTTAATAATAGCGGATTTTTATCTAAGGCTCCGCAAAATGTTATCGAAGAAGTAAAGAAAAATGCAAAGATCTTATCAGAAAAATGTACTATTTTGCAAAACTCTTTAGATAGTTTCCTAAAGAATGGATGAGTTTTCGGTGAGAACTACTTAGATTTTTGGTGTGGGCGGAGCAATGTTTAATTAAAAAATTGAACTTGCCCTTATGCGCCTTTTATCAATTGCCAACGTAAAGAGGTTTTGAAGGTTTCTCAAGGAAACTTTTCCTTAAAAAGTTTCCTTGAGCCGTCGGAGACTCAAAAAGGAGTTGTTTATGAAAATTTTAGCGGTGGATTTAGGCTTAGCGCGGACTGGAATTGCTATTTCGGATGTTAACCAAATTTTGGCGTCACCATTTTGTGTTATTGCGGAAAAAAATAAAGAAATTTTATTGCAAAAAATACATGAAATTTGTAAAAAAGAAAAAATTGAAAAGATTATAGTTGGGCTACCTCGAAATATGGACGGTTCCGAGGGTGAAAGCGCTAAAAATTGCAAAGATTTTGCCTTGACTTTAAGTGACATTACGAATTTGCCAGTGACTATGGTCGATGAACGCTGTACAACAATTACCGCACATAATTTTCTTAATGAGAATAATGTTCGCAGAAAAAAACGTAAAAATGTTGTGGATTCAGTTGCGGCGAGCGTTATTTTGCAAAATTATTTGGATTTTTTTCAACAAAATTTTAATTAGTATTGTCCACAATAATTTATGCTTGATTTTTATTTTTATATATCTTATAATTATTTTAACTTTTATTATTTCGGAGGTTCGTTTTTTGCAAATAGAAGTGGCGTTAAATGCGGGATTTTGCTTTGGCGTGAATAGAGCGATTAATTCCATTTATGAGCTTTTGGACAGTGGCAAAAGTGTTTGCACTTTGGGCTCGATAATACATAATCCTCAAATTATTGCAGAACTTTCTAAAAAAGGTGTGAAAATCGTCGAGCGTCCTGAAGATGTGAATAATGATGCAGTTTTGGTTATTCGATCTCATGGGGTCGGCCGTGATATCATAAAAAAAATAAATGATTTAAATTTGAATTATTTGGATGCAACTTGTCCCTTTGTAAAAAAAATTCATGAAATTGTTAATAAAACATCAAAAAATAATGATGTGATATTTATAGTCGGGGACAAAAATCATCCAGAAGTTAAAGGCATAGAGGGCCATTGTAACGCAGACTATTGCACTTTTAACAATTATGATGAATTATTGGATATAATAAAAAATGATAACCATTTTTCTAATTTAAATATTATTGTTGTGGCTCAAACCACTTTTAGTGTCGCTCAGTGGCGGCGGTGTTTGGGTCTGATAAACTCTAGCTATAAAAATGTTACAGTTTTTAATACTATCTGTAATACTACTGTTAATAGGCAAGCCGAAGCTGAGAAATTGTCTAAAAAAGCCGATGCTATGATTGTTATCGGAGGGAAAGAAAGTTCAAATACTACTAAATTATTTAATATTTGCAATAAAAATTGTAAGTCGTTTTTGATTGAAAAATTTGATGATTTGCAATTTGATGATATAAAAAATGCAAAATTTATTGGGATCACTGCCGGTGCATCCACTCCGGCTAACATTATAGAGGAGGTTAAACAAAAAATGGAAGAAATGCTGAAAAATAATGATGTTGAACAAGGGGAAGAAATGGACTTTGAACAGATGCTGGAGGAATCTTTAAAATCTTTGAACACAGACGACAAGGTTAAAGGCATTGTAGTTGGAATTGCTCCAAATGAGGTTTATGTTGATGTTGGAAGAAAACATGCCGGTTTTATTCCTGCGTCGGAGCTTTCTAATGACCCGAATGCAAAACCTGAGGATATTGTGAAAATCGGTGATGAAATAGAGCTTTTAATTATGCGCACAAATGACCAAGATGGCACAATTATGCTTTCTAAAAAACGTATAGATTTGGCTAAAGGATTTGAAGAAATTGTTGCGGCACACAAAAATAATTCAATTTTGACTGGCAAAGTTGTAGAGGTAATAAAGGGTGGTGTAATTGTTTTAACAAATAGTATCAGAATTTTTATTCCTGCTTCGCTTGCAACTTTATCTAGAAACGAAAGTTTAGAAAATTTAAAAGGCAAAGAAGTTAAATTTAGAATTATCGAGGTTAATGAGAGACGCAGAAGAGCTATTGGTTCTGTTCGTTCGGTTTTGCATGATGAAAAACAAGCTGCTATTGAAAATTTCTTTGATGGGCTGGAAGTTGGTCAAAAATTAAGAGGTAAGGTTAAGTCTTTCACCAATTACGGTGCATTTATTGATTTAGGTCCGATTGATGGAATGATTCATATTTCTGAGCTTTCTTGGGAGCATGTAAAACACCCATCTGAAGTGCTAAACCTTGGCGACGAGATCGAGGTTTCGGTGAAAAGTTTTGACAAAGATACAGGAAAAATTTCTTTAAGTTACCGAAAGGATGAAGATAATCCTTGGGAAAAATTGAAAAATGAATATCCTGTTGGAACAATTGTAGATGTTAAAATTGTAGGCTTAACAGATTATGGTGCATTTGCAAACTTTTTACCAGGAATTGACGGTTTAATTCACATTTCTCAAATATCAAATAAAAGAATCGGGGTGCCGAAGGACGTTTTGTCAGTTGGGGATGAAGTGAAGGCTATGATAACTGATGTTGATTTTGAAAAACATAGAATTAGCTTATCAATTAAAGCTGTGTTAGAAGAAGATAACATAATTGACTCGGCTGAAAATAGCGAAAAGCAAGTAGCCAATTCGAATAATGAATAATTTAAGTAAATAATTATTGACAGCTTGTAAAAAAAACAGTATGATTACTTTTGTTTATGATGATAAATTAATTAGTAATGCTATTTTGTGCTTAGCAATCAGAATTTTTAAATGTACTTTATAATGAGAGAAAAAATTACTCAGGTTAAAATATAGATTTAAAATCAATCAAAGATAAAGCCGCTATGAAAAATTTTTTCGTAGCGGCATGTTAATTATAAAGACTCAAATAACTAGTAACGACAAACATAAAATTAAAGCAAAGAAGATTTTAATAAAAGGTAATGAACGATATCAAATTACTGATAACGATATTTTCAGAGTATTTTTACGATAAATAAAAAGTTAATTTGGAGCTGATAAGCGGATTCGAACCGCTGACCTCATCCTTACCCAATATAATATTGTGACTTTACCATCTGCAAAACGTTTTCTCTGACCCCATGTTGTGTTTTCTGAGATACTTCGACTTTCCTCTTGAGCAAGCGAACTCATAATCGTTATCAAAAGCTCACCTTTAGTATCAAACGTATAGATATTTTCTTTTTCGAAATAAACCTCTATGCCTTTTTCCTTGAGTTTTCTAACTGTCGTTAGCGTATCCACAGTATTTCGTGCAAATCTCGATACCGATTTTGTCACGATTAAGTCGATTTTTCCATCCAGTGCATTAAATAAACCTTAACTTAAAAATCTAAGATGCCCCACAGTGTAAACTAATTTGATCAGAGCTAGCGTATCTAAATATCAGCCGTAATATTGGTGACACAAAAAATTTACGAAAATAATCCTACGTATTTTCAATTTTATTTTCCTTTTCTGTCGAATTTACTTATAATACATCACTATGAAACATTTCAAGTTATAGCGTACCAGTTTGGAGCTAGCTTAGGTCGATTATTTACGATTATTGGCTTTTTCTACAACGTGCCTGGGTGCTGTGACTATTGATATAAGCTTGTGAAATAAGCATTTGTATATCTCACTTTTTATTTTTACATAAAATCATTTTGGAAATTTTTCAAAACTTTATAAATGCACGAATGTATGCTATAATAAAATTATTGGTTAAAAAGGAGGTTTTTATTATGGCATATTTTCTTAACAACATAAATGAAGTAAATCAGTTTTCTAAAACTACTAAGGAAAAGTATTTTGTAGATAAATCTGAGTTGATAGAAAAAATGAATGAATTGGTTGGGACAGCATCCCAGTACGTATGCATAACACGTCCACGTCGTTTTGGAAAAACTCTAAATGCTATGATGCTAGCTTCATATTATTCTAAAAACGCCGATTTTAAAGAACTGTTTGATAAACTTGAAATTAGTAAAAGCAGCTCGTATAAAGAGCATCTGAATAAACATAACGTTATTTATATGACATTTAACCAAATTCCGAATACCAACTGTACCTACGAAGATTTCATTGGACGTTATACCTCTTTTTTACTAAAGGATCTAAAAGAAATTTGTCCCGAAATTGAAGTTAATGAAAAAATGCTTCTGTCTGATATGTTCGACCATATATATCAAAAACAAGGCAACGGTTTTATTTTCATTTTGGATGAATGGGACTATATCTTCAATAACAATCTATTTTCAGAGAATGACAGAAAAGCTTTTTTAGAATTTTTAAGAGATTTATTAAAAGATAAACCATATGTAGAACTTGCTTACATGACTGGTGTCCTTCCTATTGCAAAATACTCTTCTGGTTCTGCGCTTAATATGTTCAAAGAATATAACATGTTAAATGATAGTAAATACGATAAATACTTTGGATTCACCCTCGCAGAAGTAGAAAATTTATGTAAAAAACAAAACAAAATTACTTTTGATGAGTTAAAATCTTGGTATGATGGCTATAAAACTTATTCTGATTTAGACGTATTCAATCCAAGGTCTGTTGTTTACGCACTCAGCGATGGTGTTTGCCAAAGTTATTGGACAAATACCGGGCCGATGGATGAAATAAGTTACTACATTGAAAACAATATTGAAGAAGTTCAAAATGATATCGTACAGATGGTATCAGGTATTTCGGTAAACATTCATTTAGAAGGTTACAGTGCTGAGCAGATAAATTTAAACACTCGTGAGGAGATACTTTCAGCAATGACTGTTTATGGGTTCTTGAGTTATCACGACGAAACTTTAGCAATTCCAAACAAAGAGCTAAGAATGAAGTTCGACTATTCACTCAAAAACCATCAAATGGGCGCAATTTCAAAATTAGTCTTAAAATCGAATGAAATGCTTGAAGCAACTCTTAGAAAAGACACCGAAACGATGGAACAGTTGATTCAGGAAGCTCACGATATCAACATTCCAATTATAAAATACAACGACGAAAATTCGTTGGCTTGTGTGGTTACGCTGGTTTACTTAAGTGCTCGAAGCAAATATAAAATTGTTCGGGAAATGCCTGCTGGTGTTGGTTTTGCTGACTTTATATTTTATCCAAACGATAAAAGCAAGCCTGCGTTTATACTTGAACTAAAAAAGAATTCGACACCAGATGAAGCCCTAAAGCAAATCAAAGAAAAAAGATATGCCACTGCACTAAAAGATTATACAGGCAAAAAGCTGGCTGTTGGAATTTCTTATGATGAAAAACTCAAAAAACATAGTGTGAAAATTGAAGACATTTAACTTACAATAATACGAAAAAAGAGGTTTAGATATGACAGAATCAATAAATGAATTACAGAAAATTATGAATGAGGATTTTTCTGAAAAAAAGAAAATTAGCCCACAACAATGGGCTGGATTTGTGGAAAGCAATGTAGTTAACTTTTTTGATGAGCATAAAATAGAAAAGCTCTCAATAGAAGACGGCAACGGGAATAAAGCAAAACTTGCCAGGACAAAAGATAACGGCATAAAAATTGAGTATTCATCAACTGTTTTGATGTAAGATTGTTATTTTATTTGGATACTCAAAATACTTTGTTTTAAGAGGTGTTTTGGATTGTATTTCTGAAACACTCCTTAATTTTTTGATAAAATTTTATGTTTATGGAAATAGTTTGACTAGAAGTGGCTTTGTATTGCACGTTATATTGAAACATTTTCTTATCAATAGTCTAATGATTCGGATTTATAAAATTTTATATTCATTCATTTTTAATAACCTCATTACTGACTTTATGTCAAAATGGCCATTCTTGTTTCACTGATATTGACGCAAATATTGGCTGTAATCTTTATATCTTCGGTACATTTGAGGTTAGTTTGGACTTATTCAAACTTCTATCATAAAAATTTTTTAATATCTACAGAGTAAATTTTTAAAAAGTCCGCAAACTTAATTACCATACATACTTTTGGCAACATTGCAGAAAATGTCAAATAAAAATAGATATTAGTAAACAAATCACACTGTCAAAACTTCTTTGATGATTAACACAGCTATAAATAAAAAGTGCTTCTAAGTATATAAAAATTTTCAGAACAAGTACACAAAAAAAGAGCCGGATTGCTTACTAACAACAACCAGACTCTTCAAAACTTAAATTTAAAAAGTAGTCATAAAAAACTCTCAAGTCCCTTATAACGAATCATTCTGAGTTAAGGCGCTATTAAAAACATAGAAAAACGGCATAACACTACTTTCAGCCATCTGAAATGTTTATAATTTAAAAATTAATAACTAATTTTCAATTATATTTCTCTTCTCAAATACCGATTTAAGTATTCTTTCCTTTCTGGAACATTTTCTTCTGCAAAAAAGTGGTACAAAAATATCCACAATAATTTGATGCCTACCTTTTAGCTTCTTCTTTTCCAGAATCAGTCATCATCAAATCTTTTAATTTTAGTATCTTTTCAAACACATGCTTTACACTGCTTTCAGCACATTTTGTAGTATTATACTCGTTGACACTTAAATCTTCAATTGGAAAAACATCTTTGTTAAAGAATGGTTTATCTTTTGTTATACTGTAAGCATAAGTCCTTTATACACCATTAACACCCAAGCCATCGTACATATCTGCATCTAAAATAATTTTGCTTTCAATTTGTTTTAGGCCTTATACCTTTTAATGATTTACTATATCCAATACATTGCAGTTCATTTAAAACTTGATGTTGAATTTCCTTATTTACTTGGCAATCAATCATAATACTTCTAGTATTTGTCAATTTTTAGGCATTTTTTAACCCAAATAATTTATAATCATCCACATCATGCAGTAGTGAAATCAAAGCAACTATATTTTCATACTTCTATTATATCAGATATTTCCCTTCTTGTCATCTCTTTGTGTTAACACGCTCCAGCAAAAGTACCATCTAAATTAGCGTCACAAATAGCAAAATGTTAACAAAAGTCAATGACTCCGTAATACATCTACACTATACTCAGAAGTACTGCTGCTTACACCTTTCCAGATAATTGAACATTGGCAGTAACAATGCAATCTTTAAAAAATTTACCACCTTTTTTTCAGAGTAAATGTAAAGGTGTCACCGGTAAAATTGTCTATATCACTGACAGGCAATAGTTTTCGTAAATTGAACTTGGAATATTTGCTACTTCTTTTTCATAATCGTCCGTTACACCTATAAATGTTACTTTTGTTACTTCACCTTCTTCTCTTTTTTCACTTTCTTTACTTAGAGTAAATATTGTTTTATCAGAAGTTGTTACAGTTCTTGTAGTCTCTGCATTTGCTTGCCTTGGGATACAAAAGCCTAAATAAAAAACATTGCTACAAATAAAATTACTCGAGTAAAAAAATTTTTCTGCATAAAAAAACTCCTTTTTTTGATATTAATAAAGTTACATAAAAAAGCCTCCTCTTCTATATTTTTTAGTAATTAAATAAATTTGTTATTATATTTTCCTTTATTTAAAAGAAAATATAATAAAATTATATATATACGCAATCTTTCGTGAAATCATTTCACCGAAAATTATAAACGCAGACAAAGATTTGTCATATTTTACTCTTTGCTAAGAACGCTCTTTAAAAAAATAGTACAAAAATCATAAGACCAAGCTTTAAGAAGAGCAAAAAGTATAAAAATAAATGTGAATAAGCAACTTATACTCTTGCATATCACAATAAACGCAGTATTAATTCAAAATTTGAAGTAATAATTAAACTATCATAATAAAAGCGAAGAAAACTATCTAATTAAAAATTCTTTATTTGTTAATATATGATTTTTATTATTTCAGCTGAATTTTCTGATATAACATAAACTCAGTCAACACGCCTGAAAATTTGGAGCACCTATTATTTTGAGCATTTCTGTCAATTATACTGGCTGATTATACAATCTCACTTTTTTCTGCCTTTTATCACAAAAAATTCATCTTTACATATAATGTTACTAATCATTATTTAAACTTTGTAAGGATGTGAATTTATGGAAAATAATGACTTAGACATGCCGACAAACACATATGCTATATCACAATTCCCCGCTGAACCAGTTGTTGCAATGGCTTATGTACCATATCAAAATCCCTCTGTGATTTATTCAGTAGAGCAAGGAATTCAAAGAGGTACACTTTTTCCGTGTTTGGATAAACCTTTTCAAGGTTGTGGGGGAACAAAAAAATGAACAACAGAGAAGAATTATTAAACCAGATTGCTTCATTTGATTTTGCTATAGTAGAACTTCATTTATTTTTAGATACTCACCCAAACAATAGTTCAGCTGCAGCAAAATTAGACGAATATATTGCAAAGTCTAATAAACTAAGAAAAGAGTTTGAGGATAAATACGGGCCTTTAAATACAATGAATGAAAATGCTGACCGATGGGCTTGGGTTGCAAATCCATGGCCATGGGATATTGTCAAGGAGGGTGACTAATAGATGTGGGTCTATGAAAAAAAATTACAATATCCAATTAATATAAAAAGAACAAATCCTGCTCTTGCTAAAGTTATAATCAGTCAGTATGGCGGTCCAGATGGCGAATTAGGTGCTTCTCTGCGTTATTTGAGTCAACGATATTCTATGCCATACCCTGAGTTAAAAGCTATTTTAACAGACATCGGAACTGAAGAATTAGCACACTGATGATATGCATGAAAAATTAGCTGTTTTCTTTTAGAACAGAGGGATTAATGTTAGGCAATGAATTTTTTGCAATATTATTCAGTATATTCTTGATTTCGTCTTCATTTTTGACACAATAATTAGTACATATTTTTATGCGAGTCTTTCCTATATTGAACTCTTGTGCGATATTGTTGTCAAGTGGATTTAGCAGGTCAATCCCTCCTTGTTCCGATAAATTACTATAACTATATGTGGATAAAAACTTGTACTATGTCAAAAGACAAATCTCAGCCCACTTTTGGCAGCACACGAATTTCACGTCCTCGAAGTTATCGCGAGGCTACCCCCATTGCTTGCGACGGTTTTTTCACGCTCGAGCTGTGGCTAGGCAGGAGTATCTTTAAATGTTGCTGAGATATTAATATTCGATTTTCAAGGTTCAGGCAGAGGAATGGAAAATTATTCCTCCACATATATAAAGAGTCTTTTGAGGTGTTTTTTGATACCCTATTTTATAAAAAATCGTTCGACAAATTTTTTAGCCTAATAAATATTTGATTTTTTCTATAACACGATTAAATCTTTTACTTATATTTTTTTGTGCAACACCGTATGTCCGTGATAGTTCACGTTGAGTTCGTCCCTCTTTAACTATGTAACTGATAAAAATCTGGTCTTCAACAGATAGACTTTTCACAGCTTCATATAATTTTTGGTTCTCAATCAGTTCAATCCAGCCCAGTAAATTTTGTTCTTCTAAGTGCTTGTCCAAATTTTCATCAACAGAAAATTGGTCATACAAAATTTCATCAAGGGGTGTCTCGTGTTCATTTATTTTTGCCTGTCTAATACTATCTTTTATGTCCATATGTCTTATCACCTTGTAAAAATAAGCTATTTCGTTTTTGATGTCTTCGTTTCGATTTTTCATTGCCGTACCTCCAAATTATTTGATTTTTTTTCAAACAATTCGGACGGCTATGGATAACGTATGTAGTACCAGCGAGGCACTGGTGCCAAGTCGCGCACAAAACTTTCAGTAACTTTTAGTGTTTCGTTCACGCGCTTACGTATCTTACGAGAACTACTGTTTTTACAGAAAAGCCAATCTCTCATAACTTTTTCTCCGCACTCAAACGAGAACTCGGAGGAAGGTGACAATTAAACGAACACCACCGAATCTCGTCTCGTGCGATAACAAAACAATTTTGTCCAGTTATATAGCGCGAATTGGATGCAACGTCACGTTGCAAAAGAGCAGAGTTCTACACACGCGTAATTTACCGTGCATAAAACTCTGCTTTATTTAGTTAGGTGCAATGACCCACGCCTACATCGATTTTATGTAGAGATATTTTATTTTTCTATGTCAGGCAAAATTTAAATCCTTCTTTCCTGCGCTGCATCTGACTTGGACAAAGGTTACACACTTCTTGTTTTTTTGTACTTCCTCGTGACAAAATGTTAAATAACAACGAACAAAGATGAATTTTGGTGTATTTGCCTAAATTGATTTATTTACATTTAAATTTTAACCATTTTCTTCCAAATTCTACGTCGAGCTTTGGATGAGCTTTATTGTAAAAACATGCCTGTTTTGGGCCATTTCTATGTTTTTAAACAAAAAAATATCACCGATGGGCATTTTCCATCGATGAAAAAATTAAAAAATATAAATTTTCTACTTTCTTAATGCTATTTTTACGAAAAAAGTTTATTGTTCGATTAAGATTTTTTGCTCAATGCTTGACATCCTTACAAATAAGAATTTAGATAAACATGAAAACTTGGCAATAAAAATGGCATATATAGGAATAAAATGTAATTTTAAGTAAAAATAAAACAAGGAGAGGAAGGCAGTCAGCTGTTCCTATTGCCTTTATTTTTATTGTTTAAGTTTTCAAATATTAAATTAAAAAGGAGTCTTAAATATGAACATTTTTATGAAAGAAACTGATATTTTTGGTAAATATTCGACAGAGAAAGCTTGTGGCGCATTCAAAAAATTTTAAAAATTAGCCAGAAAGGTAAAGAAAAAATTAGGCACAGATAGTTACAAGTTGGACCAATATTTAAACATTTTATTAAAATCCATAAACTTTGAATTCAACGCTAATGCGGCAATGGCAGGCACTGCAGCTTATCGAGAACTACGAGGAATTTGTCTTTCTATTTTAAATTCTGATAAAAACTATCAAAATTATGAATTTTATCAAGTAGCTAAAAAATTTATAGAAAACAACAATTTTAAATACAAAGAAAAACACACTCAACTCGAAATTTACTGTGCATTGCTCACACCTAAATTCACAGATTTTACAGTCAAAAAATACATAAACAAGATCAAACAACAATCCAGATCTGTCTTAGATATCATCGAACTTCGCCAATTGTATGAACACTTATCGAGCATAGTTGGACAACAAAAAATAGATGCTTTAAACTCCGCAATAATGGAATCATTTTTATTCTGTCCGGTAGTAAACTCATTTTTGCAGTCAATTACAAATCATTATCTACTTTGCTTATTGTACAGAGACGAAGAGACATCAAAACAAATATTTCAATTAATTACTGACCTGTAAAAATTAACACCGAAAGCGTGGCTCTTTTTTGCGAAGATGTCGCGCTTTTATTTTGTCAATCAAATCCACGTTCTAGCTTTACTTGCCGTATAATTTGATAGAAAATGGAGAATTTTGACATTTAATATTGCTTTTCTAGAAAAAATGTTTTATACTTATTTGTGAATATTTTTCACATTAATAATAATTTTAAAGGATGGCTTACTATGCCCAAAACCCATTTTAAAGAGGCAGTTTCTACTGCTATCTCACTATCCATCGTGGCAAATATGGCAGCACCGGTCAATGCAAGTGAACTCGCACCGGCTACTGGAAAATTTTGCCCCTGTAAAAAATTAGTTAATTCAAATAAATTTGAAAGATTATATTACTACACATCTGGCCCATAGTTTTTAGCAAGAATTCTAAGTTAAGATTTTTTTGTTAAAAGTTTAGGTACCAATGATTCAATTTGGTATTTTGGGTCTAGTTGGTGTAGTTTTTTTATTTTTATAAAAATAGATTCGCAATTTCTTCAGCAAATAAGGAGTAAATAATCCTAATGAAATTATTATGGCTAATATATAAATTTATATTTAAAAGACTCGCACGTTTGGAACCTTGGTTGATATATACTTCCATTGGTTTATTGATAATTTTAGGTTTTGCAGCTCCATTAACCTCATTTGTGCTAAAAAAAATTATTGAAATTATAGAGTTTTGTTTTGACTCTACTCTAAACAATACCCAATCTGGAATGTTAGTCTTTTTCTGTACTCTATACTTTATGTTAATTGGCTTAAGAGAAGTAACCTCAATGTGCCGCTCCACTTTGTTCCATTTAATTGGGTTGGAATTAACTTTTGACATACAAGCACAAATATTAGAAAAAATCAAAAAAATTTCATACAAAACTTTCTTTACTCAGAAATTCCAAGATTTATATTCAAATGTTTTGAAAAATAGTAGTACTGAGTGTTTTAAACTAGCTACGGCAACTGTTAATCTGCTAGCGGCCACTATTGAAGCTTTTTCTGTTATGGTTATATTAGTTTGTTTTAAAATTGAACTTGTATTCATTTTAATGATATGTTCCTTACCTTCACTGCTAATAAAATGCAAAACTCAAAATGAGTTCATCGATACATGTAACGCAAACACTAAGTTAGAAAGAAAAAATTCTTATTGGTTTAATGTTTTGACCGATAAAACTTATTTGAAAGAAATTCGACTCTTTGATTTAGAAAATAAATTTTGTCAAAAAAGAAAATTTAATTTTGATAATATTTTGCTTAATTGGAAAACATTTGGCAAAAGAGAAGCAAAAAAAATTATTCTATCTCAAGTTATTTCTTCTTTAGGCATCCTAATTTTGGTCGGTTACATAATACATATTGCCTTAAACAAATTGATTGGTATTTCTGATTTCGTATTTTACAGTGGAATCATTCTTTCGTTTCAATCAGCTTGCGGACAGTTTGTTTTTCAAATATCCGAAAGTTATAAAAGTACACTATTTATAAAACAGCTTTTTGAGTTTTTGGCTCTAGATGAGAATATAACCAAAACTTTATTATCATCAATAAAAGTAAAAGAACATAAGTGCTATATTATAGAATTTCACGATGTAACTTTCAGGTACCCAGAGTGTCAAAAAAATGCATTACATAATGTTAATTTCAAAATCAAATCTGGTGAAAAAGTTAGTATAGTTGGAGAAAATGGTTGTGGTAAATCTACATTAATAAATCTGCTACTTCGCCATTACGTGCCAACAAGCGGATATATTTCTTTAAATGGCATCAATATTCAAAAATATGACTTAGTAGAATATCGAAAAATGTTCTCTGGAATATATCAAGACTTTCAAAAATTTGCAGTCCCTGTTAACGAGTTTATAGCTTTCGGAAATAAGTCACATGTTCATGACTTAAAAAAATTAAAATTGGCTACTCAAAAAACTTTGATTAATAATTTACTTGAGAACTTACCTCAAAAATATGAAACCTCATTAACACAATTATTTGAACCTGATGGATTAGAGTTGTCCGGAGGACAATGGCAACGTTTGGCTGTTTCTCGAGCATTTTTTTCTGATGCACCTATACTTATTTTTGATGAACCAACTTCAGCTTTAGATGCAATATCTGAAGCTAAAATTTACAAAGAGCTTAGCAAAATAAAAAACAAATTAATCATACTCATATCTCACCGAATGTACACGCTAAAGCACTCTGATAAGGTTATATACATGGCAAGTGGGGCCATTGTTAGTGTAGGTAAACATGACGAACTACTTGAAAAATGTGATGGCTACAAGCGACTGTACACAACACAATGTGAGCACTAATTTTTACATACGCAATAAATTGGATAGTTTATAAAAATTAAAATTTAAAACAAGGAGTTGTTTTTTATGAAATCCTCAAATTATAACATTTTATTCGGCCATAATGGTAAAAAACTTGCATTTAACAGCATGACCTGCGCATTAGCGGAAGTTAATGACAAATTTTTTCGTTTGTTAAATGAAATAGAACACAATAATTTTCATGAAAAAAATCTCAATGAAGAAGACCTGAGCGTTCTTGAAAATATGAAAAAAGGTGGCTTCATAACTGATGACTGTTTTGATGAGATAGAATTCTTAAAATTTAAAAGTTATCAAGGAAAATTTAAAACAGATAGCTTAGGGTTGACTATTGCTCCAACTTTTGCTTGTAACTTTGCTTGCCCATATTGTTATGAAAGTACAAGAAATGAAATCATGGCCCAGGACGTTATGGATGCAGTTTGTAATGAGGTTCAAGAGGCTGCAGAACGTAAAAAAAACGTTCATATTTCGTGGTATGGTGGAGAACCTTTGCTAGCTAAAAATGTTATATGGAATCTGTCGGAACAATTTCTGAAAAGTTGCGAAACAACTGGTGCATTTTACTCCGCAGCAATCGTTACAAATGGTTATTTAATTGATGATGAAACTGTTAATAACTTTTTAAAATACAAAATTAATAAAGTTCAAATTACAATTGACGGTCCTCCTGATATTCACAACAACAGACGAAAACTAAAAAATAGTTCTAAACCTACATTCGACATTACTTTAAAGAATGTTAAAAAAGTGCTTGATGCTGGAATAAACGTTGCTATTAGAATCAATGTCGACAAAACTAACGAAGAACGCGTGGAAGAACTATTAGACATATTATTAGATTACAAGTTAGAAAACGCGTATGTTTATTTGGGACATGTTCAGTCTTCAACAGAAGCCTGTCAATCTATTAGCGGCGATTGTTTAACTACAAAAGATTATGCATTGAAATTCGTTGATTTTGAGAAAACTTTGATAGAAAAAGGTTTTAACCCTAATAATTATCCATCTTATCCTCGTGCCAGAAGTAACAATTGCGGTGCTGATGCGATAAGTTCGAAGGTTATTGCGCCAGATGGAAGTCTATATAAATGTTGGCACGATATGTCTGACAAAAATATGAGCATTGGAAATATAAAAGATATGTCTGATGTCACGGATAAAAACATAATGACACAAGTTAATTATTTGCTGTTTACTCCATTTAAGAATGAAGAATGTCTGCGGTGTAACGTCTTACCGCTTTGCATGGGCGGATGTCCTACTGTTTCAAATAGTTGTTCTTGTCAAAAATGGAAATACGGTCTAATAGAATCGTTAAAAGCAAAATATGAGGCTTTATTTCGTTCTGTAAAAGCTTAATGGAAAGGGGTGATTAAAAAAAATGAAAATACATAGAAGAAAAAAAGGAGGTGAGAAACATGACTTTTTTAGTTGAACCAATTGCAATTAATAATTTGGGACCTGGTGGCGGTGGCTGTTCTGACTGCTTTGACTGCACCCATTACGAACCAGAGTGTGCAGGTGTAGACTTACCTTAACTCTTGAAATGGTTAACTTGCAAAAAAAGGAGGTGAATAATATGACTTTTTTAGTTGAACCTAAGGCAATCAATAATTTTGGTCCAGGTGGCGGTTGTGGATGCGATGGTTATGTCGACAATTGTCCACGTGATTTTGATACTTGTGAATGCCAAACTGGCTGGGCATGGTAATATGTATGGTTAGATTGTCCCCAAGGAGGTGAACAATATGACTTTTTTAGTCGAACCGAAACAAATCAATATTTTAGGTCCTGGTGGTGGGTGTAATTATACACCTGAAAGTCCAAACTGCGGTTGTGATGAAACGTTCTGTTCTGCAGCAGATATGCCGTAACTGCCTTGAAAACTTACTCAAATGAGGTGATAAACATGACTTTTTTAGTTGAGCCACAGACAAAATTTTTAAATATGGGACCTAGTGGACCTTGCCCAGAGTACGGTGGTGGAGATCCTGATTGCTGCGATAATGGCGATTGCAGATGTCCATCAGTTGTGTAACCTAAAGCGTCACGTTCAATCTATTTTAGCGGCGGGCATGCACTATGTGCTTGCCGCTACGTTAGGAGAAAAATTATGATAACTGTAAGAGAATTGAAAAAAGAGGACATTCCTCAACTGATAAATTTACACACAGACTTTTTAAACGACCAATATGGAAGAAATAAATATTTTAAAGACACTGTTCATGCAACGATAAACCCTGAACGTTATGAAAAAGTTATTAAATCTAATAGATGTAAAGTTTTTGTCGGTGTAGATAATGATACATTAGCTGGCTTTTCTGCTGTGTCAATAAATGAACCAGGTTTTTTCTTTGAATTCGACAAATATGGGTATATGTATGACGGCTTTGTAAACAAAAAATACAGAACAACAATGTTAAGTTTCAATTTATACAATGCTTGCGAAAAATGGGCAAAAGAACAAGGTTGTAAATATATAACTGCCTATGCCTATAACTTTAATAAAAAAGTTCAGACTTGTTTCAAAGCAAAAAAAATGGAACCATACAAAATTACATACATTAAAGAATTAATTTAAGGAGAATTAGCAATGGAAACTTGTAAAACTTTGTTCAGCAAATGCATAAACACACTTAATAATTATACTAGCTTCGAAGATTACTACGATTATTTGAAAAATCAAGATGAAACTAATACTTTTTGCGAATATTATTTGCGTGATAAAAAAGAATCTTATTTATATAAAGAATTTTTTGAAAAAGTCGAAACTTTAGCAGCTTTTTTCCAAAGAGAACTTTCAGAGTTTGCAGAAAATTCTTGGGTAGGAATAAAATTAACAAACCATCCATATTATTTAGCTGTTTGTTTTGCCCTATTAAAAAATAACTTTAACGTTATGCTTTTAGACAATAATGGCTCAACCGATTATTTTGACTATGTGGTAAAAAATTCAAAATTAGTTGCAGTTGTAACTGACGCTCCATTTGAATCTAATTCTGTAAAATTTATAAGTTTTCAAACTGCGATTTCTCCAAAATTAATACCAGATGAAAACATAAAAAACAAAAAATTTGCAAATAAAATTTCTCTGTGTACGTCTGGAACAACGGGATATTTCAACATAGTTGTTTATTCTGGCGAACAAATAATGTATCAGCTCAAATCGGTCCTTTCTATCCTAAAAGAATCTCCTGCGCAAGATATGTTAATAGACAATAGTGTTAAATTTTTAGTTTATCCACCTTTACATCATATTTTTGGAATTATAATGTTGCTAACTTATTCATTTGTTGGTGTAACTAACGTAATGTGCGAAAAAACTACACTAAGTTCGTTTATAAACGCTATCAACGAAGGAAACGTTGCGTGGGCTGCGGCAGTACCACTAATTTGGGAAGCATTAACTAAATTTATAAAAGGAAAATATAAAAGTGAAAACGCTGAAGCTTTAAGAGAAACTCTCGGTGAAAACTTGAAATTCTGTATTTGTGGTGGTGCACACACTTCTCCGGAAGTAATAAAATTGTTTAATAAGGCTAAAATTGCTTTTTCTGAGTGCTACGGAATGACAGAAGCTGGGATGGTATCTTTGAATATTGGGCAAACTGAAGAAAGCCGAATGAATGGCTCGGTAGGAAATGTACATACAGCTAGTTGTGCTATGAAAATCTTAACAACAGATGGAAAAATTTTGAACGAAGGCATTGGTGAATTATTAATTTCAGGTAACGGAATTTATGCTTCGACTTTGAAAAACGGTAAAGAGATTCCTATAGAAACTTTTGAAAACAGTAACTTTATAAAGACTGGAGATTTAGTTGAAATCAAGAATGGAAATATTTACTTTCGAGATAGAATAAAAGATGTAATAATTAATTCTAGCGGAGAAAATGTATGTCCAGGTGAACTAGAAAAGTATTTTGCACCCCTTCTTGAGAACAATGTTCAATATACAATTTTAGGAATAAATTATTTTCCTGTAATTATCATTTCTCTTAGTGAAGAAAATTTTTCCGAAGGCATTAAAGAACTACTAACACAAAAAGTTGTAGAGACTAATAAAAATCTTCCTTTGAATAAAAAAGTTGTTGCTATTTATTTTACAACAAAACCGTTCCCAATAACTTCCGCATTAAAAGTAAGAAAATTCCGTTTAAAACAAAGCATTGAAGAACAACCTCAAAATTATGTCAAAGTTGAATTGATAAATAAAACTGTAAAAAAGTTTTCAATTGAAGAAATAAAATCAGACTTAAAAACTTTTTTTAGTACATATTTAAATTTGAATATGCTCGATTTAAACGATGGCTCATTAATAATTGAAGAATTAACTGCGGACAGTCTTATAATGGCCGAACTTTTTATTTATATCGAAGAAAAATACCAAATTAACATTGAACAAGAATTTATACTTAAAAACTCGTTAAGCATTGCTGATGTCGCTAATATGATTTTTGAAAAAGCTTAACCCCAAAATAAAATTAAGGACGTGAAGTATATTGAAAAAACTAATCAGTTTACTTACTCTTTTGTCATTACTGATAAATAATGTCAGTTTGCATACAACGGCAATGTCACCGGAACAACAAGCACTTTATCAAGCTTCGATAGTTGAATTAGATATTCTCAAAGCTTTAAATTTATTACAACAAAACAATATTGATTTAAATGAACACATATACGTTCATGGTAAACAAACAACTTTTTTACATGAGCTTTTTCGCATTACTAAAGAGTTTTTTAGCTGTTCACCACACATTGATATTAAATTTGATGATAACTTGTATAACGAAAATCTTTTTCTAGCAGGAACCTCAATGGAACCTTTTTCAAATCCAAGCTATCGGCAGTCTTACAATGACTATGAAAAAGAATTACTCTCTGATTTGCAACTTTCATTAAGACACTTGTGTTTTCTTTTTTTAGGATTTGGCGCTAACGTAGATTTGAAAGACTCTTCCGAAACAACCGTACGCGAATTAGCTATGCAATCTCAAGAAAACCAAGGTGACCATCCATTTTCTGACATTATAGCTAACTGCCCTTTGGCTAATAATAAAAATTACGAAAGCTATAAAGAAAGTGCTCGAAAAACAGTAATCGAAGCAATAAAATGTAAAAAACGCAGTGTTATATTTTTATGCTTGCTGCTATTATTTTCTTCAACTATATTCTTTTTCTATAAATGGGTATAACTTATGAAAACCTCCAAATATAACCTGATTTTTGAACATCAAGGAAAAACGTTAGCATTTAACTCCTGTACTTGTGCGTTAGTCGAAACAAATTCAGAATTTTTGAATATTTTGGATAATTGCGAAAAAGACCATTTTTCAATGGAAAATATTAAAACAGTCGAGCTCATGAAATTAGGAAACTATATTATAGAAGATGACTATGACGAATTTGAGCATTTAAAATCAATAAAGAGTCAGGAAAAAATCGGAAAGCAAAGTTTAAATTTAATTATTGTACCTACATGCACTGTTGCTAGCTTTTGTTGGTATGACACTGTCTCAGAAAAATATATGTCCACTAAAACTCAAAAAGCCATATTTAATGCCGTCGAAAACGCAGCTAAAAATAAATTTGATATCAATGTTACTTGGTACTGTGAAAAACCATTTAAATCTAGTGAACCTTTATTTAGCATGTCAGAAAAGTTTATAAACATATGTAGAAAACAAGGTGTAATTTACAAGGCAGCAATAATAACAAACGCTTGTTCTATCGACGAATTCGTTATTGGTAATATGATTAAGGCTAGAATATTAAAAGTTCAAATCATTATAAACGAGCAAAAAGAGCTATATAATTCATACAAAAATATAAACTACGAAAATGAAAAATGCGCATTCAATAAAATAATTGAAAATATAAAAAAATTGGTTTCCAAGAATATCAATACTTCAATAAAGATAAATATTAGCAAAATTAAGGAATGCGATATTAACATCTTTTCTGATTTACTTAAAATTAATGGCTTAGATAAATGTACTTTAGACTTTAGCTGTTTAGGCGATTGTAGTCTTGCTAAAACTAACTATTTTATAACAGAAAAATACACTAATTTGATATTGAAATATAAAGCTATGTTAAAATCTAAAGGTTTTCCTACATTATCGTACTTAAATTATCCTACGCCTAAAACAAATTACTGTGAAATGGATTCTTTGTTTTCATATGTAATTGACCCATTCGGAAATGTGTATAAATGTCTCCGTGATATCGGAAATATTTCAAAAAAAGTTGGAAACATCATAAGTTTTAAAGAAATTAGTAACTTATATATTGATGACGCGTTACATATGTTTAAGTCTCCTTTCAATTATGAATGCTGTAAAAATTGCAATATTTTACCAATATGCAGTAGATGTTGTGCCAACGAAGGGTTAACACCTCAAAAAGTTAAATGTGAAGAATGGAAAAATAATTTAATAAAAGTTTTAAAATTTGCTTATGAAGACAAAATTAAATAAAATTATATATTTTATTAAACAGGAGGGAGTAAAATGTAATAACACACTACAAAAACTACACGTTGATAGTTTTATTGACATAAGGTTACTTTAATAAAAATCAGAGTATGAAAGGTTGTTGGAAGACATGGCTAATATATTTAATACAGATTTAGTTACAGAAAACAATATAGAAAATGAATCGAACTATTTAAATTTTATTGTCGAACCATATCTAGACAATATAAACGAGTATACTTATAGTAGCGCTGGTCCAGGCTGTAGTGAATGCAATGCAGACTATGCTATAAACTTTAACAGCTAGCTAGTTTTTGCTAATTTGTGCTCCCTCTTACTAAATTTTTTTTATATTTTACGTACATCATAATTAAGGAGGTTTTAAACATTTTATTTGAAAATAATTTTTACCCTGTTTTTAAGAAGCCATATTACCCTAAATACGCAACTTGGGAAATGACACTTTTATGTAATATGCAGTGTCTACACTGTGGCTCACGCGCAGGAAAACGTAGACATAATGAACTCTCTGAGGGCGAATGCCTAAATATCGCTGACCAACTTATAGAAATGGGGAACGAGCATGTAACTCTTATTGGCGGAGAAATATTACTTGTTCCTCATTGGTATAAAATAGCTAAACATTTTATATCCGCAGGCGTTGATGCAAATATAATTACTAATGCGTACAAAATAGGTCCACAGCAAATCCAAGATTTACGAAATTCTGGTATAAAAGATATTGGAATATCAATCGATGGGTTGTCCAAAACACATGATTTTATTAGAAATAAAAAGGGTTCTTTCAAAAATGCAATAGATGCTATCAATAAATTAAAAGAAGAAAATTTTCGCATAGGTATAGTAACAACCATTCTTGATTTGAATTTCGCTGAACTCGAAAAAATGTATCAAATTTTAAAAAAACTAGATGTCTATTTATGGCAACTTCAAATAGCCTCACCAATGGGCAGATGTGAAGATAATAAAAAGTACTTATTAAGCGTCGACAAAGTACCTATGATAACAAAATTTATTTACGAAAAAAGATTTTTAGGCGACACCCCTATTTTAATTGCAGCAGATAACATTGGTTACTATAATAAGCATGACATAAATATTCGTTCAACTAAATTAGAGCGAACTTCTTATTTCACCGGTTGTGCCGCTGGTTTATTTAATGTAGGTATTGATAGTGTCGGTAATGTACGAGGATGTCAATCACTTTACAGTGAAAAATTTATCGAAGGTAATTTACGTCAGAACTCTTTAAATGAAATCTGGCACAAAAAAGATGCTTTTTCATATAACAGAAATTTTAAGTTCGATATGCTCAATGGAAAATGTAAAGATTGCGATAAAGGTTATGTATGTGCAGGTGGTTGCAGACAAATTAGTTATTTTTCAAGTGAAGATAAGTGTTTTTATAATAATATTTATTGTAGTTACAAAAGTGAATAACATCCTATTGGATTTTCAACTATTTTAAAACTAAAAATCTATAGTGTTTATTTTACATATTCACTCTAAACATTCACTTCTCTACCGTTCCCCCTCTGCTTTTTCACCAATCTTTTCTATGTATTAATTTTTTGTAGTAATACCTAAATCGAAAATACAGCGTGTTTTGAGCAAATGTTTTTTTGCCGTTTCCTTAATTTAGATCCCACCTTTTTTGTTGCTATCACCACTTTTTATTGTCAAACCAACTTGAAAAACTAGAAACGATATTTGCATAAGTCTTTTTACAACACTTTGTATACAGCTTTTTGAGTATATTCTGGAAAAAGAAGTTGAATTTTGCTAAAAAATGTTTATAATACTTTTAGATGTATTTATTTCTAGAAGGTGTTTTTTATGGCCAAAAAAGCAATATTTTTAATGTTATCACTAGTGTTGAGCGCAAGGTTCGCGCTACCGGTTCAAGCTGCTGATTTGGTTGCTGTGCCTCAAAACGTTCGCCAACCCGCGGTTCTTACTCCCGTGCCGGTTCAGACTCGTCCAAATGAATTATCTCTTGAAGCCCTTGAAACGAAAATAAGTGATATTTTTAAGCCGGAAAAGAAAAAGGCTGCATTAGCAACTACATACTCCGGTACTTGCGGCGACAACGTAAACTGGAACTTGGGCACCAACACATGTGTATTAGCCATCTTGCGAAATTAAGAAAGTTGTTCAAATTTGCAAATACCAGCAATCAAAAAAATCGAAGAAAAAGATTTTCTCTTCGATTTTCTTGATCGCTGATATAGTGAAATAACTTGAAAAAACTTATATAGAGTGTTCTCAAAATGCCTGTAAATTTCATGTGTTCATTTTTTTTAACGAAAAAAATGTTCCGAGAGGATTTCGATTCCTTTCGGGCTCTCCTAAACAACCAGCGTACCGCTGGACCACACGGGCTTTTTTCCGCGTACTTATAGTAGAATAACTTGAAAAACTTCATATAAAATATATTCAAAAGACTCATGAAGATGATAGATTTTATGCAAATATCGGTCACAGCTTTTTCAAGTTGTTTGGCTATATTTGCAATTTTGGTCAATCATCTTAATTTCGCAAGAGGACTATTAACTATTTTGGGAGCAGGCGCTACTTATAATTATGCAGGATTAGAGACTCCTTGGTGGTCGTATAAAGATTCTATAAAATCTATAGTTATTGAAGCTGGCATAACAGCAATTGGTGATGGAACATTTCAATCTTTAACAAACTTAGAACAAGTTTCCATGCCATCTACTGTCACTTCTATTGGCGGTCATGCATTTGTAGGTTGCTCTTCATTGGCTTCAATTACTATACCAAGTACTGTTACATTCATTGGTGAAGGGGCATTTCATGGCTGTGATAAATTAAGTTTTTTCACTGTGCTTTCAGGAAATCAAATCTATTGTTCAATAGATGGTGTGCTTTTCTCAAAAGACGGAAAAACATTATTACAGTATCCTTATGCTAAGTCAAATAGCTATACTATTCCAAACGGCGTTACTTCTATTGGTCGATACGCATTTGTACATGCTCCTAGTTTAACTTCAGTAGCAATTCCGAGCAGCGTTACTTCTATTAATTACTGTGCATTTTGTGACTGTTATGCATTAACAAAAGTTACTTATTATGGAACAATCGACCCTGGAGATTCTTCTTCATATATTTTTTACGATTGTTACAACTTATACTGCTTATTAGTCCCACCCTCATATACTTCCAATACTTTTTGTGGTCATTCAGTGGTAAAAGGAAATGCCTGCCCAGCTCCAACACCAACTGCATCAAGAAGTCCGTCGAGAAGCCCAATGGCGACGCGTTCTAGAAGTCCTATGGCGACTCCTTCGAAGAGTCCTACAGCTTCGCCATCTAATAAATTTACTGCACCAGTAGATTACTTCCAGCGAAAGTTAAAGATGAATACGATAGCTGTGTACCAGGTGCTTTACCACACTTTTATGCTGTAATAAATATTTAAAAAATCTATAAAGAGAAACTTAAAATCCGATTTATTACTCATTCAAAGCGAATTTTTTACCTGTAAATTTTTCATCAATACCAAAATTGCTTCTCACATATGTTTCGTTTGAATTTTTCAATGTATAGCGTTTTAAAAAACACTTTTAGTTTCACAAATACAAAAACTTATGAGGTTCCCTCTCATAAGTTTTTTTGCTTTTTCGTTCAGTTAAATGTATTTTTACATCAAAACAGTCGATGAATATTCAATTTTTATGCCATTGTCTTTCGTTCGAACAAGCTTGGCTTTATTTCCGTTGCCGTCTTCTATCGAAAGTTTTTCTATTTTATGTTCATCAAAAAAGTTAACAACACTACTCTCTACAAAACCAGCCCATTTTTGTGGGCTGACTTTTCTTTTTTCAGAAAGGTCTTCGTCCATAATTTTCTGCAATTCATTGATTGATTCAACCATTTATTTCCCTCCTCCATCTTTTGTAATTACTATTAAATTATAAAATACGCTGCCCAGATTTTCAAGTTGCTGTCATAAAAAGATTCCCAACCTTACAAAAATGTAAGGAAAATGTAAGCTAAATCGATGTTTAGATTAATTTTTTAATGATAGAATAAAAGCAAATCTACAAAAGGAGGTGTTAACTATGAACAGCAAACCATTACTTCGTAAATGCAACAATTCAGTAAAACAGCATAATGTGAAAGTTTTTGCACGTTGTGATTGCTATTGCTCAAAAACACAAGATTTTAAAAACGTTTATAGGCGCAATGAGCGTAGTTTTTGTTAGTAGCATTCTTGAACAGTTTTTGCATTTAAAATTAGAAAGGAGGTGTTAACTATGAAAAAGAAATTAGCGTTAACCAAGCTAAACACATCAGCCAAAAGACAAGATTTGAAAACTTTATCACCTGGATGCGGTTGCTCGTGTGGAACCAAAGAATTTCCATTTAACAAGAGTGCTAAAATTGGTGCTTATTACTCATATTAAAGGGAGGCAATTAAGATATGAAAAAATTTATAACAAAATTAAACAAAGTTAAAAAAGAACATAATGTAAAAACATTAATGTGTAACTGTTCTTGTACCTGTGGGTCAACACCAACTGCACAAATTTTTGACAGATATTACCAAAAATACACACACTAACTTTTACAGAAGGGCTCCAATAGGGGCCCTAATAGATAATTATAAAATTAAATAAAACAAGGATGAAAAAAATGAAAAAAGAATTGTTAAAACTAAATGAACTTAGCAAGAAATATAATATGCAAACCTTGACTTGTTATTGCGATTGCAGATGTTATAGTGGGAAAGATTATTCTTCAGGAATTTATGCCAGCAATTATAATATGGGAAGGAGAGGCTGAAAATTGTTTTTAAGTAAAATAATTGAAACTAATGTCGGCGACTATATATATGACGCTGTGAATAATAAAATTGTAAATTTGCCCGAAGATTTATCCGCCGAAATAAAAAAAGGTATTTTTTCCGATAAGTACTTCAAATTTATAAAAGAAAATGAACTTAGAGATTTTCAAAAACCAATCGAGTTTAATATATTAAGTTACAAACCATATAGCGACGGTGAACTTAAAAAAATGTTAAATCGCTCGATTAATTCGATTACTCTGTGCGTTACGGAAAATTGCAATTTAAGGTGCGAATACTGTTGTTACATGGACAAATATCTTGACAGCAACTACAAGTTAAAAAATATGCCCAAAGAGGTTGCGTTTAGAGCAATAGACTTTTTGATGGAAAACTCAAGTGATGCAAATGATGTCTATGTCGGCTTTTATGGCGGTGAACCATTTCTTCGGTTTGATTTAATTAAAGATTGCGTAAACTATTGCAAGGAAAAATATCCTTTTAAAATCCCGTCATATAATTTAACAACAAATGGACTTCTTTTTGAAAACGATGATATCGTTGATTTCGTAATTAAAAATAAGTTTAATATGCTTGTTAGTTTAGACGGTGCAAAAAAATCTCATGACGAACATCGAAAAGACTTGTTTAACAAACCGTCCTTTGATAGGGTCTTTGAAAATTTAATAAAGCTATATAAAAAAGATCCAAAGTTTTTTAAAAATAATATTGGAATAAGTGCTGTTACAACTTCTATTAATCGGTGCAAAAGTCAATACGCTTTTTTGGATATGCTCTGTAAGTCTAACATTAACTTTGCCAGTACAAATTTAACTGAACCATTTAAAAAGATTTTAAATGAAAAATTGAAATATCATACTACAGAGCAAATTGATGATACAGAGTTTGAATTTATCAGGGAAAATATTTTAAACAGTATGAAAAGATATCATGATGGCTTAAACAACGAAATAAAACGTACTGAAATTTGTCCCGGTGGATTTTGTATTCCTGGCGTCAGAAAAAATTTTATAAGCCCGGAAGGTCAAATTATCGTTTGCGAAAAAGTCGATGACCGAAATGACCTTTTTACCATTGGTGATATCTATAACGGAATAGATTTTAATAAACTTAATAAATTGTTTGATATTACCTTTGAAAAAGCTCAAAAATGTAAACATTGTTGGGCCGCAAGATTTGCTGGTTTCTGCTTCAAAGATATTTTGGATTTGTCAGCTGAACATTGCAAGCAATGTTCTCAGGAAGTATACGCAGGAATAAAGCATTACATAGAAGAAGTAAAAGACAATAGAGAAATTATTACATATCTGGAAAATATGTCGGTAGAATAATAAATTTTTTAAGAGGTGTAAATTTTATGAATATTAAAATAGCTGTTATCGATACTGGTATTTCTAATGCATTTGATAAAAAAGTTAACATAAAACACTTTTACCTAGGCAACAATGAGATAATTAGTGGCTACAAAGAACCTATCGGACACCATGGAACTTTTTGTTTGAAAGAAATCTTAAAACAAAAAACTGCGTTTGATATTTTGGATATAAACATCGCTAATAACTACGATGAACCGCAGCTTAATGGTATAATTTTAGGAATAAAAAAAGCAATAGACGAACGTGCCGATATAATTAACATAAGTTTGGGTATGAATGAACACTCAGAAGAACTTTATAAGGTTTGCCAGGAGGCTATAGAACATAATATAGCTATTGTGTCTGCGGCATCTCATTCTGGAGAAGTTTCTTACCCTGCAGATTTAAAAAATGTCATTTCCGTGCAAGTCCATAGCGGCCATAGTCCTGAAAAAATAAAAACAATTGATGATTCAACTTTATCTGTTCATATGAGTAAAAATATTGTTCAATTTGGAAATAATGCTACAGCGCTTAACTGTACAAGTATGGCTGCTGCGCATTTTTCAGGTATTTTAGGAAAAGAAATAGCCGGTATTCCCTTTTATGATAAGTTTTCGATTTTGAAAAAAGATTACGGTCTCAATTTAGATGTTTCAAAAAATTCTGTGGAAAAACTAGACTACAAAAAATGCAAACTTTACAATGAGTTAGAAAATAAAAAAATCGCAGTAGTTCTTCTTCCGAACAAAAAATTTCAAGTCATTGACAAATATATTAAATTAGATAATATCGTAGCTTTTTATGACCATAACTTAAAAGACTTTTACAGCATTGACACACCAACTCAACTTGAATACAACTTTGATGTAATTATGATAATAAATACTAAAGAAAGCAAAGTTAAAATTTCCGACGAAATTTCTGCTCGGTTTAAAAACCGTAAAATAATTTGTTTAGGGGAGTTTGAAGAAAATATTAGTGATAAAGCTCTAATCTACAAACACGAGGATTTTTATACTGAAAACCTTGCTTCACTTAGTAAACCTGTAATTTTAATTTCTGGTCTTGGTGCTAATCTTAATAAATTCGATGTTCAAACAAATTTAATGCGAAACTTTGCTCAAAATGATCTAGATGCAAAAGCAATAAGTTATAATCCTGCAGGTAGTTTATATGGTTTTGACGTTTTTAAATACCCTGATAAAGTTATATTTCCGGATATTGTATGCGAAATAAATAATTATATGTGTGCAGCGGAAGAAAAAACTGACCTCGATATCTGGACCATCAATGTTGGCGGAGGATGTTTCTTTATAAATAATCAGAACAAAAACATATTTGGTAAACTTATAACAGCATACCTAGATGCCTGCAACGTCGACATCTTTATTTTATGTATAAATAGCTTTGTGAATATCGAAACTTTAAAGTTTTACATATTAAAGCTTAAAAATATGGGAATTCGAGAGGTTTTATTGCTATTTTCCAAAAATTCTTTCGACCTCAATTCGATGGAGAAAAAAGATAAGGTAAAGGTTTATGAGCTCGATGATAATTCATACGAAAATGGCTTAAAATATTTGAGAGAAAACCTTAATGAACCTATTTTTACTTTGGACGACTTAGAAAATAACAATTTATACAACCAAGTTATTAACACCTTAACTTCTAGGTAATTGCTATGTTGAAAAAATCAAAACAGTTTACATGCAAGCTCGCTTTTATTACAAGAGAAATTTATAATCTGGTCCAGGGTCGATGCTTCTATCAATACTATCTGTAATAATTTCTGGTTTAAGTCCTGTCGTTACAACATATGCAACCGCTAACGTGATAAATTTATTAGAACAAGATGTCTATCCGGTACATTTAAAATCAAAACTTGTATCTTTAATCACATTAACAATTCTGATGGTCCTTGTTAATATATTTATTAACAATATTAAGTACACTATTTTTGAAACATCAAGTTATCGGCTTTCGCATAACATTGAAAATATTATAGCTGATAAATTTCAAAAAATTCCATTGTATGAAATGGATAAACCTGATTTCTTGGACCTTTACAAAAACGCTACGAAACAAGCTGGAAATGCCCCAATGAATATTTTCTATAGTTTGTTCGGAATCGTTTCTGCCGGAATTGAATTATTCGGATACTTAATTATTTTGTTTCAGCTTAGTTTATGGGCTATTCCATTATTTGTCGTTTTTGCTATTCCATGTTTTTGCTTAAAACGCATTGTTCAATTAAAAGAATTTGACTTTTTTGAACACAATACAAATCAATTTCGGCAAATATATTACTTATTTTCATTAATTTCTGAAAAACAATACGCAAATGAAGTTCGTCTCTTTAATATTTTTAATTTTTTAAAAGCCAAGCGAAATAATATTTTCAAAATAACTATGCAAAGCCGAAATAAAATATTAACTACAAGTACAGTGTACACCGCTATAATATGTGTAATTGCTGCCATAATTATTGCTATACTGGAGTTTTGGTTGATTAAGCGATTAATAGAAGGTTTTTTACCTCTATCTCAGTTTGTGTTATTTAACACCGCCATTACCGCTACGGTATCTGGATTATTTTCCCTTATCGAACAAATAGTGTCCTTTAACCGTAGCATACGCTTTATTGATTATTTGTTTAAATTTTTAGACTTTAACCCAAAAAACTGTAACTCCAATTTAAACTACCTTAAGTTGTCGCCTTTAGACGACTATGTAATAGAATTTGTTGATGTTTCTTTTAAATATTACGGTGCAAGCTGTTATAGTCTAAAAAATGTAAATTTAAAATTCAAACCTGGACAAAAAATTTGCCTTGTTGGAGAAAATGGAAGTGGAAAAACAACTTTAATAAAATTATTGCTTAGAGTCTATGAGCCTACTAGTGGCATAATAACACTAAACGGTAGAAATATTAATTATTACGATATTAATGTTTACCGAGCGTTATTCAGTACGGTTTTTCAGGACTTTATCCATTACTATTTTGATGTTAAAAGCAACATCGCTATCGGTAATATTTCTCAGATAAGCAATATCGAACGCGTAAAAAATGCTTCGCGCAAAACTTTTGCAGATAACTTTATTGAAAAATACAAAAACGTATATGAAACAAATTTGGGCAAAGATTTTTTTGATGATGCCGTTGAACCTTCAATAGGGCAATGGCAAAAAATTGCAGTTTCTAGAGCAATTTTTAAAGAAGCACCAATATTAATTTTAGATGAACCCACAGCTGCACTTGACCCAAAAGCTGAAGAAGAAATATTTAAAATAATTGATAACCTTGAGAAAAACAAAACCGTATTATTTATATCTCACCGAATGTGTAGTGCCAAACTTGCCGATGAAATTATTTTACTCGAAAAAGGAAAAATTATTGAGCAAGGAATACATACTGATTTAATAAAACAAAAAGGTAAGTACCATGAGATGTACAATATGCAAGCTAAAAAATACTCAACTTTATAATTAAAGTGTAGTAGTTACTTAATCTTATTCACAGTAATTATCGCTTTGCAAGATACTTTTATTTACAATCCTCCTGCACACGCTAACTACCATAATGTAACTTATTACTAACAAAAGTAATATCGGTGCAAACGTTTTGCCAAACACATATGGCAAAATTTTCGCTTGATTAAATAGAGTTTTGTGTTTTGAAAATAACAAAAAGCTATAAATTACGTTTATCATTACAAACTCAGATAAAATAAAAAAATAACTCGTAACTTGTTTAAAAACAGAGCTTTTCACTGATTTAGCTGGTACTCCAAGTTTAAGCAACGTTTTGTAATTATCTGTATTTTGGACAACTTCCAGTATGCTCATTATAACAAAAATCGATAAGGCAACAATAATCCCGGTAATTCCAACGTAAGACATAAAGTATATCATATGCAAGTGAGAAAATTTGATGTTTTCTTCAAAAAATTTCGCAGTTGTTGTTATAATTTGCTCTTTTTCATTTGTGTATAATGTTACATTTGCTTGACCATTATATGTTTCAAATAAGGAATTGACGATTTGTTCTTCAATTTCTTTTTTGTTGTCTTTGTAAATAGCCTTAAAAGTTGACACACAAGGACAATCATCAGCAATCACATAGTCCGGAATAACAACTACATAATCAGTAAAACGTACGTTATTACGCGCGCATTGAAAATCAAACATTTCTATGTTTTGCTCAATATTAAATGGAAAAAGCTTAACACTATTTATCTCTATCTCTGTATTGTTTTGTAAAAACGTTTGCACCTCTGTTACAAAATTTAAATCTCCAGTCCAATACTTACACATAATATTTTCAATTAATAAGTATTTATCGTTATTTAGATTTATATGATTTTTCCCTTGCATTGTATTTATTTCATTGTAATCAGACAATTTCATGAACTGAGGTACATATTTTTCGCTTAATTTTGGTATGCTAATTTTCGCCTCTGGTACTGTGTATAAATGACCTTGTGCATAGCATTCAAAATCATTTTGGATGTCTATATGTCTATTTAAATAATCCAAAATATTAATGTCTGATTTTGAGTATATACTAACATCAACTTCAGGGGTAAATTTATCTTCGGCTCTAATTTCAAGCAATATGTTACAAAACAGCATGAGTAAAGTATTACAGCAAATCAGCATTGCAGCAGTTAAAAAGGTTCCCTTTTGTTTAGTTATTCTCAAAAGTATTTGCTTTATTAAATAGCGTTAAACCATGAAATATTTGTTTTTCTGATAAATTTCTTAAAATATAATACATTAAAGTGAAAACTAAAAAAACTGATGCATTAACTAAAAACGCTGACTGTATAATCTTTGTATTACCATTTAAAATGTGTTTAATAAACCAATTTGACAAAACAAAAAATACAGCTATTCCTGTCAAAGATAAAATTATAGCTTTAATTTTGTAACCTAAAAATCTTTTGCCATTTTGGGGCAACGCCATTACACGCCTTAGTTGTATAAAGTTAAATACGCTTGCAATTAAAAATGCAATTAAAAACAAAAAAATTGTTTTTTGTATAACTTCCCAAGAAAAAACTAACCCGCAAAAAGATGCTAAATCCGTTTGTAGTATAGTCGAGATAAAAGCAGTAATAAATGGCGAAATAATTATTGATAAAATCAGACCTAAAATTACTGCAAGAACATTAACTATAAGCATTTCAAATAAAATTAACGTCGAAACACCTTTTCGACTCCATCCTAAAATTATGTACGTTCTTGCCTCGTCTTTTTGGGCAATGAAAAAGTTGTTCACGTAAAATACTAGCAAAATCATTTCAGCCAAAAACAAATAGTCGTAAACCGGTGTCTTTAAAATTTCATGAGAAAAAAACACCATATACTGAGTTTTACTCAGATTTAGCATAGTGATGATATGAAAAAAAGAATTGCAAATATAAAATATGCAAATTACCAATGCAACAGAAAGTAGATAGCTTAAATAGCTTCTGAAATTATGGGTAACATCCTTGAGCACAAGTCTTTTAAACATCCTCGATGTCCCCTTCCATTAGTGCTATTGTATCTGATATCCTTGTTAAAAAGGTTTTTCTGGAATCCTCTCCTCTATTAATTCTTGAAAACAACTTTCCATCTTTCAAGAACAAAACTTTTTGGCAATAACTGGCCACTAATATATCGTGCGTAACTACCAAAATAGTTGCCCCTACCTCTTGATTCAACTTAAAAAAACATTCCAACAACTTTTTTGAGGCACCAGAGTCTAGTGCTCCAGTTGGTTCATCTGCCAAAATTAATGTCGGCTTTGTTACTATTGCTCTTGCTATAGCAACCTTTTGTTGCTGACCTCCAGAAAGTTGGCTTGGAAACTTATTTAAAGTTTCGTTGTCTATGCCAAGTTTTGATGCTATATTCGTTACCTTATCCTTTATAAACTTTTTGTTTGTCCCTTTTAAAGTTAACGAAAACGCCATATTTTCGAAAGCTGTCAATGTTCCTAAGAGTTTAAAATCTTGAAAAACAAACCCTAGCGCATTTCTTCTAAATTTTGAACATTCGTCTTGAGACAGTTCTTTTAGGTTTTTGCCTCCAAAATAAATATTTCCTTTAGTAACAGAATCTATTGACGAAATACAATTTAAAAGTGTTGTTTTTCCACTACCAGAAGTTCCGATTATCCCTATATAATCGCCTTTGCAAACATTAAAACTAATCCCATTCAAAGCTTTTGTTAAGAGCTTTTGCGTACCATAATATTTATAAACATTTTCAATTTTCAAAATTTCTTCCATCGCAAACTGCCTCTTTTACTACGTCTAAAAGTATCTCATTCTTTGGAAAAGTTATTCTAACTGTTGTAAATTTATTTTCTTGTGAGTTTACAGATATTTGCAAACCCATTTTGGTACATAATTTCTGACAGATATACAAACCCATTCCAGTTGACTTTGCGTATCTTCTGCCATTTGTTCCGGTAAAACCTTTGTCAAAAACATATTCAATATCTTTTTTCGGAATCCCAATACCGTTGTCTTCGATGTAAAGCTCTGTACAATTGGGTAAATTTTTTGAATATATTTTCAGTTCGGCATGTTTTTGCTTATATTTCGTTGAGTTTATAAGAATTTGGCTCAAGACAAATAAAATCCATTTTTCATCAGTATATACCCAATCATCGATGTCGCTTATCTTTATCTTGATTTTACTTTCAATTAAACTCATGCTGTTATTTTTAACTGCAGTATTTACTAATTCTTTAAGATTGTACCTTTCTATTATATAATCTTGCTCTAAACATTGAATTTTGGCATAGTAAAGAACTTGTTCTACCAGCTTGCATATCTTATCAATCCGAAATAAAATTTTCTGTGAATCTGACGTATTAACCCGTTGGGCAATTAAATCAATCGACGATATATAAACTTTAATTTCATGAATCCACGTTTCAATGTATTCCTTATAATCGGTTAATTTATTTTCATTTTTTTTAATCTTGTTGCAAGCCAGTACATTCAAACTTCGCAAAAACTCCAGCGTTACTTTCTCATCTATAAATTTAGTCTGTAGTAAATTCACTGGGATAAAACCGCATTTAAACATATTCTCGAGATTTTCTTTTAAATCAGTATAGTAAGCGTATTTTTGCAGACATTCTTTTACTATAAAAAATAATTCCAGCAACATAAAAATCATCAAGACAAAAAATATTTCGTACTGCTTTGTCTTTGAATATTCAATTGTTAATAGAACTATTGCAAAAATTTTGCTGATAATATAAAAAAGTCTATCTTTAAAAAAATCTATCATTTTCATACTATATACCCTTGGCCTCTTTTGGTCTTTAAAAAATCCGGCATCCCAAGATGTTCTAGCTTTTTACGGACTCTATTTATATTTACCGTCAATGTGTTTTCGTCAATAAATTCATTTGACTGCCAGACATAATTTATTATTTCGTCTCGAGTAATTATCTTTCCTTTGTTTTTTATGAGCGTAAATAGTATCTTAAACTCATTTTTTGTTAATTCGAGTTCGTTTTTGCCACAAATCAAAATATTTGTAGACAAGTCAAGAGTTATTCCTTTGTACTCTATTTTTTGAGCAATTTCTTGACCGTACGCACGCTTCAATACTGACTCTATCCTCGCAAGCAACACGTTTGCGTTATATGGTTTGGAAATGAAATCATCGGCCCCAAGTTTTATTCCAAGTGTTTCGTCAACCGCATTATTTGAGCAGGTCAAAAAGATAATTGGTACTTTTGTCGTATTTCTCAACTCGCTACAAATATGGTATCCGCTCCTATACGGCAAATTTACGTCTAGCAATACTAGATGAGGCTGTTCAACGACCAAATCTACGATTACATTTTCAAATTCCACCACCGCAACAACTTCGTAACCATTGCCAGCAAGTAGACAGCATAGTTCTTCTCGAATAATTTCATCGTCTTCAACTACAAATACTTTGTACATAACCATTTCCCCTCTGTTTCAGAGAAAATAAAACATTATCTACTAAATTATGCAATAATTTTCCATTACAGTCAATTGTTAGGGAAAACACAAATTTTTTGATTATATACAATTTGAGGCTTAACATTTCTGAATATCTGTATAAAACCATTTTAATTGCTACCGCATCTCAAAAAACAAAAAGAGTTAGATTGCCAAAAAAACAATCTAACTCTTTAAAATAAGCACAGTAAAAAACTTTAGCTGCGCGAAATAATCACTCTAAATGAACATAATAAGTTGCTTTCCCTGCACCTTCTCGCCGTATCTCTTGGCCGCTTACCATTTTTCGAAGCGCACCTTCAATCGAACTTATGCTAAGCGACGGACATAATTCTAATATATCTTTTTTCGTAAACTTTCCGATTTTGTTTTTCGCAGCTTTTCTGACCATTTCAAGCGCCGGAAGTTTCTTTTCGACTATTGAAAATCTATCTTCAAAATCTTTATAAGCTGCCAAAATCGTGCTCAGCAGATACTTAATAAATGGCGTAGAATCCGCTTTTCCCTCATGCCAACCATCTTGTGACTGGTTCAGTGCAGCGTAGTATAAGTCCTTATTGCTCGCAATTTTCGCTTCGAGAGAAACATACTTGCCAACGCAAAATTTATTTCTATATAAAAGCAACGTGGTAAGTAAGCGACTCATCCTGCCGTTGCCGTCATTGAATGGATGTATGCAAAGAAAATCGTGAATAAAAGTCGTAATCGCGATCAGTGGCTCTAACTCAAGGTTACCGACAACTTTGTTGTATTCTTCACAAATTTTATCGAGTGCTTCTGTCGTTTCAAATGGCAACAGCGGCGTAAACAATATTTTCGAGCTACCGTCAGGATACGTCGCGCTTATATAATTCTGCGTATTTTTTATTTGCCCCGCCATAGGATTGTTCACGTGGCTGTACATAATTTTGTGAAGCTGAAGAATGTAATTGCGCGAAATCGGAATCGCATCAAAGCTCTCGTGAATGATATTCAGCGCGTCACGATAACCAGCAATTTCCTGTTCATCGCGATTTTTCGGCGTTGTCTTTTCTTCTACAAGCTGTTTTATTCTAGTGTTTGTTGTAATGATACCTTCAATCGCATTGGACGCTTCGGTACTTTGTACTTTTGCGATACTGACGAGTTTTTCGAGTTCTTCCGGACGTTGTTTTAAGTAGAACTCCTGTCCTGCCTCTTTATAAATTGCCGCAACATAACCAAGTATTTCCGAATCCCATGTTTGCTCTTTAATCGCTGAATAATTAAACGTTCGCATTCCCTTAATCACAGTCCTTACCCTTAAATTTAAACACATATTAAGGGATTTGTCAATAATTTAATGAACATTTCCCATTATTTAAATAGCAACTTTAAGGTAAAATACGAACTTAGTTTTAATAATTGCGCAAGAAAATATTCTAAATTAGCAAAATTTTAAGGGTAAAATCACCAATGCTAGAGCGTGTTCATATAAAATTCAAACAAATAAATGGTTTAGATTTTTTATTTCGTCGATAATATAGTCAAACAACTTGAAAAACAAAACACGGTATTTACATAGAATTATTACTCTTTGTAGGTGTTTGGAGAATGCTATATATGAGGCTTCTCAAGTTGTTTGACTATATCCGACATTTGAGTAAAATCCAGCCGCATCGCAGGTCTTTTGAAAACACTCCATATAAGTTTTTTCAAGTTATTCTACTATAAGCACGCAGAAAAAAATCCGTGTGGTCCAGCGGTACGCTGGTCGTTTAGGAGAGTCCGAGAGGAATCGAAATCCTCTCGGAACGTTTTCGGGTTCGTTTTTTTCGTTACAAAAAAATGAACATATGAAATTTACAGGCATTTTGAGAACACTCTATAATAAGTTTTTCAAGTTGTTTGACTATATATTCATTTTTTGTAACGAGTACGTTAACGCACTTAACAAGTCGCGTCGGGTAACTACGCATGAAATTTCGCGCCGATGATTTTAAGAAAATTTTAAGTTTTAAGCCCGCGAAAAAAGTTTGTGCGTTCCATCGGAACAGCAGTCTTTTAGGAAAGTACGAGCTCGCCCAAACGTTGACTCGGCTCTGCCTGTTTGGTTTGTCGTGCAGGGGCAGCCACAATCAACTTTTTCAATTGAGTAACGCTATGCCTAAATTTAAGTACGCCGCTAAAATTACCCAAATTATGTATGGAATCATCAGGTATGCCGCAGGTTTTGAGACTTTGTAGAATAAAATCGTTGTTAAGATTAGCAGAGCCAGAAGCGCAAGCAACCAGAAAAATGCAAAAAAATATAACTCAAAATTGAAAAATAAAATCGTCCAGAAAAAATTGAATGCCAATTGCAGCGTGTAAATTTGAAGTGCAAGTTTGATTTCGTTTTGGTCTTTTTGCGACGTGAAAACCAGGTACGACGCCAGACCCATAAATGTGTAAAGGATCGTCCAAACCAGCGGAAACAGCCAACCTGGTGGTGCCAATGGTGGTTTGGTTAGCCGGTCAAACATTGCCATGCTTTCTCGCGAAATTAAGCTTGCAACTCCGCCCACCAAAAGCGGTATTGCGACAAAAAATATGAGTGTCTTCCAGTTTATTTTCAAAATTATCACCTCTCCCCCAAAATATGCACTTCGGAGGAATAAAATTCCAAAAATACAGCTAGATTCAGAGCGCATTTTCGATGTGAAAATTGAATTTTTTAATCAACTTCTAAAAATAATATTTCTCAGAAAACACAAATAAAATGCCATAAACTGCACAAAATAACTTCATCAACTCAAATTTTAGGAGGCTAATTTTTATGATTAACGACGATACTATCAAGCTTTTGCGTGAATGCAATGCCGGCGTCAAAATGGGCATCAGCTCGCTAGATGACGTGATGGGACATGTTAGTGATAGCAATCTTGAAAAACGGCTCTCTGAATGCAAAAAAGAGCATGAAGATGTAGGTAACGAAACGCATGATCTTTTAAATGAGTACCATGACGGCGGTAAAGAGCCGAATCCTGTGGCGAAGGGTATGTCATGGATGAAAACAAATATGCAACTCGCGATGAAAGATTCCGACAAAACTATCGCGGACTTGATTACGGACGGATGCAACATGGGTGTAAAATCGTTGAATCGTTACTTGAATCAATATAAAGCGGCATCAGAAAAGTCCAAAGACATTATAAAACGACTCATAAACATTGAGGAGCAGCTGGTAATTGACTTGCGTGCGTATTTGTAGCGGTCGCTCTTAAACTTATTTGAGTTATTTTCTTTATATTTATTGCCCTAAGTTTTCGTAAACCCACGCTCTGAAAATTTTCCTACCGTTAACACCGCCTATATTTTCCTCCGCATGACCTTATGCTCTTTTTCTAAAACAGCCGCTAATTACGGCTTCCCATCATCAATTTCCCATTTTCATTTTTGATATTCACATTTATTCATGCGAGTACTCTCCTTTTTAATAAATGTCATTTTAGGCTTCTACCCAAGCTATTGATGGCATCGTTAGTACCGACATCATACTTGTCAAACTTAATTTTAACATCTCTATGATTTATAGTGGAATAACTCGAAAAAACTTGTTATAGAGTGTTCTCGAAATGCCTGTAAATTTCATATGTTCATTTTTTGGTAACGAAAAAACGAACCAAAAAACGTTCAGAGAGGATTTCGATTCCTCTCGGACTCTCCTAAACGACCTGCGTACCGCTGGACCACACATACTTTTTTCCGCGTGCTTATCAATAGAATCACTTGAAAAACTTCATATAAAGTACATTCAAAAGACTCATGAAGATGATAAATTTTACGCAAATATCGGTTACAGCTTTTCAAGTTGTTTAACTATAATCGCATCTATGCTTTTCTATCTTCAATGTGTGTTTTTCCTCCTTTAAATGTCAATCGTAAAATTAGACTCATCTGCGAGCAAAACGGCTTAATATCGCCGTTTAAGTCTGGTTCGCAACTTGGCCCCATGCGCAATCAACTTCGATGTTTGCAGCGACTCTTAAACGCGAGTGGAAAAGCTGAATTTTTCAGCCAATCTTAGTTCGCGACGTGTCACGCGGGAACACCCGCTCCAAAAAACTCACGTTTAGCTTACTTGGTGTAAATTTAGGAGGGCTGTCGGTGTTAAGCCATTCTCTGGCATTTTAACCCACGGGCTGGGGGGGTACTTTTCATTCTCTTGCCTATAAGTAAAATGCTTAATTAAACTTATTGCTTCTTTTTATTCTCTTGTTCAGAAATAACTTTCATTACTTCATCAGACGTTATCTCACCACGGTCGCACATTGCGTGGTGCATAGAACAAAGAGTAATTAAATTATTATCATCAAGTCGCAGCTCTTTGCTTGCGTTAATTGGCACTGCATGATGAACCTGCAAGTCACTACAATTGTATTTGCGATTCGTGTCATACATTTCTCGAATGCATATCTGGCACAAATAACTGTCTCGTTTCTTGATTTGTTGGCGCTTTTTGTTCCAGACTGAACTATTTCTAAACCTTACTGCATCATCAATTTTCTTTTTCTTAATTGGTTTCCTTTTACAGATGTATCCTCCACCATGGATTCGTCCACAGTAGACACAGCTTGAAAATTTCGCGTATTTGGGCGCATGCAGTAAATTAAAAGTTTTCTTAGAACCAAGGGTGTGACTTGGCTCCGGCGCCTCGCCGGTGCACGATTTCTTAATTGGACATCGCCTCCGTTTTAAATAAAAGCAAAGCGCCTGTATTCAGACGCTCCGAGGAGAAAAGTTATGAAAAAATTTTTACAATAACATATTATCACAATAAAAGCGAACAAAACGAACAACTTTAATTTTTTTGCAAAAATCTCATCTTTAAGATAATCCGAAAATTTTGTCAGTTGACATTTTAGCTAAAATCGCATATAATAAACTTCGCTATAATTTAGGAGGGCTTAATATGATGACTGTAACAGCTACTGACATTCAAAATAATTTCGGCAAATACCTTCAGGCCGCCCAAAAGGGAAACGAAATTATCATTCTAAAAAACGGCAGTGAAATTGCTAGACTCATATCTAAAGAGCACACGGTTTCTTTCCTAACAGATTCACTTATTGGAACTTTAAAAAACGATTATGATGAACAAACAATGCGAGCCGAAAGGAACTCAAAGTATGAAAATATTGGTTGATACAAACGTAATTTTAGATGTCCTATGTGCAAAAAAAGATTTCGTAGACGACTCTTCAAAAGTTTGGAAATATTGTGAAGTGAATAAAATAAAAGGTTACATTTCTGCGCTTTCCATTCCAAATATCGTATATATTCTTCGAAAAGAACTAACTCCAGAAAAAACTCAAGAAATTATCAAACAAATTTTTCTAATTTTCAAAGTTACAGATTTAAATGCTGAAGATTTAAAAAAAGCTGCTTTAATTAAATCCAATGACTATGAAGATTCACTTCAAATAGTTTGCGCAAACAGAATTAAAGCAGATTTTATCATTACTAGAAATATTCGTGATTTTAGCAACAGCAAAATCCTAGCAATAAAACCATCCGAACTGCTTAAAAGAGTTTGATACCACCCACATTATTTCGTAATTGAAGTAATGTGGTTTTTATTTTAAAAAGCTTTCACTATAAAAACAAACAACTTTAATTTTTTTGCAAAAATCTCACCATTTTAATTCTAAGCTCATCTGGGGTATTGTTCCCGCCAACGGTGTACGCAATCCTCCTCCAACTGTAGCCATTCACAAAGCGACACGTTAATATTTGCCTTAAAAGTGGGTCGTCCACGTTCTGAATGAACCTATCAAGCCGATTCAATTCGTAAAAACATTTCTTCAAAATCAGGTCTAAAAGTGCCTTTAAATCAGCAATTTGAGCCGCGTAATTGCCGATTTTGTCAGCGATGCCTTTGCCACTTGGTAAACCTGTAATTTTTGTTGAACAATTAGTCGCGATAGCTTCTAGCTCGGCAATCCGTCGCTGTTGTTCTTTTATTTCTTTTTTTAGGTAGTACAACTGAGATAATTCTTTCTTTGTCAAAATACTTCACCTCATACTTCACTTTTAGTCAATACTTTTTCGAGCGGCACGATTATTACTGAGTTTTTGCACTCAGTATCCATTAACTCCGCTTGGTAATATAGCGGTCCATTTTTATTTTTTCGTAAAATGCACGCTGTGAAAATAAAATCTTTTATGCTACATCCGTCGAAATTTATCTGTCCAGTATCGTAATAGACAGTCTTTCCAAGCAAAGTCTTTACCAACTTGATGTCCATAACATTTACCTCCAAATCTTCTTCGGTTTTGCTTCTTCGTACTTTCGGTCAAGCTCTGTAAACTGCATATAATTTCCGTTGAAATTAAAAAGCGTG
>JABLTQ010047380.1_pt1 | contig 44999 bp, 39 predicted proteins | sample 7160101 | NCBI WGS metagenome assembly JABLTQ01 (sample SAMN14651228, study PRJNA627086) | human gut metagenome | isolation source: feces | host: Homo sapiens | reverse complement strand
TTTGGCGACAGAAATCTAACGAAAATGGGCTGACATCGCAAATGAAGTCAGCCCTATTTTTATTCGTTTGCTATATTTTTATCGGACAGCAATAATTCTTTTTAGGGTTATACATTTATTGCATTTTTCTAATGCAAAGATGCGGACAGAATCTGAAAACTTTCTGAACAATGCGGATTTTTAATTAAAAACGATATTCAAATAGGCATATCTTAGAAATAAGCTACTTATGAACTTTTCTCAAAGAGTGGGGTAATGACCTGAAAACAGTTGCGATTTCTGCTATATGAGGTGTGTTTCTGTCAAACAACTCTTATTTGATACAAAAGCAGTCCTTTTACAGGATAAACCAAATATAATGCGTATTTTTGTGGAAAAAATAGGGACGATGGAAAATGTATTTCGTGATTATGGCTCTTTTGAGAATAAGAACAATGATAGAATAATCTGCTTTAATGTAAGCAGGACTTATCTTCAATGCGAAAGACCCAATTTATATGAATGTACAAGAAAGTATTGGCGATTATGTGGCAAACGAGCACAAAATGCAGATTTTGCTTTTGCTATATGTTCGGGATATATCATAGGAGTATTTAGACCAACACGTTGGTTTTTGACTAGTTCAAAAGAATACCCAGGACGCTGGGAATTTGAAGGTGAAGAAGTTGAGAACTCTCCCTTTCTAAACATGAACATATCCCATTTGATTGGTAAAAATCAGAATCCTGTTTTCACATATTAATATGTAGATATACAACAAACCAATTATCAGTATGGGAATCATTAATATAGCTTAACGGGACACGAATGAAATCGGATATAAATTACTGGAATCAATATATCTGATATTCCTTCTTTGCAGAGATAAAATAATCACCCTATCTCTGATCTGAGCTCTTCCAAATATTTTTTTATATCATCTACAGGACGAAAAGGCTCTATTATATCAAGGTTTGTATTTATTATTGCATATACAAATTCCACATCGTTATCTTCTCCACCAAAACCGTCTGAATCCTCAAAATATCTTCCATCCGGATATATCATCCACGAAATGGCACAAATGCCTTTTTTAAAACAATCATATCTATTGACAGCAGCATATCTTATATCCTTGTTTCTGGCATTTTTATATCCATAACGGCACTTCTTTTCTATTGATTTAAAATCAATCTCACTATCGTCCACAAGCATGGTACCGTCTTCAGTCGAAAGTTTCCGGATTTTGCCAGTCTGCGTATTGGCTATAAACAGCTCATGATTACGCCATCCTTCACCCCAAAACATAGCCATGCCATCACCTACATATAATCCACCACGACCTTCTAACTCTGAAAATCCTGATACTTTTACCTCTTCAGCCTCATAATCTACAATGAATTTGATTTCATTCTGTTCCATAACAAAATATGTTTAGATTATTTTTTCATTTATCAATATTCACACCAGCCCCTCACTAGAATGTACTTTAACATGAACATAGCATTCTTTGCAAGTTCACAAGCTGAGCGAATGCTTGCCATATCGTCAGCTGACATCCGACATTCAACAGCCTGCCCATTTTTTTGTGGACAGCAATGTTCCATATTGGACCGCATCGCACAGACCGCTTTCAGTTTCTTTTCAGATAAAGCGCGTTTGTAATGACAGCCGGAAGTTCCTCCCGGTAATGCGTCACCATAATCATAGTCTTGTCCTTTCTTTCACAGAAAGCCTCGATGACATCTTTTACCAGCCTGCGATTCCACATATCCAGCCCGTGGAGAGGCTCATCAAGAATCAGCAGTTCCGGATCCTTCACAAAGGCACGCGCAAGCAGAACCATGCGCTGCTCTCCGCTCGACAATTGGAGGAAATTCCGGTCTTTCAGGTCAGCTATCCCGAAAATATCCATCCACCATTCGCACACGGCACGGTCTTTCTCCTGCATTTTCCTGTACAGTCCGATCGAGTCATGCAGTCCGCTTGCCACGATATCAATTGCAGGCAGATTTTTCAGGTAAGCGCGGTGCATCTCCGGACTCACATAACCGATGTGCTTCTTTATCTCCCAGATACTCTCCCCGCTCCCTCTTTTACGGCCGAACAGAGCGATGTCACAGGCATAGCTTTGGGGATTGTCAGCGCACACCAAACTCAGCAGGGTTGACTTTCCCGAGCCGTTATCTCCGCTCAGCGCCCACTTCTCTCCGCAACGGACGGTCCAGTCCAGATCTTTCAGTATCGTCCTGTCACCATAGCGGATGCTCACCTTGTTCAAGTCCACAATGTGTTCCGCATGATACAGATTCTCGCCATAAGGCAGATTCAGAATCCGTTCCCGCTTTTCTTCCGGAAGAACATGCGCCGGAACCTCCCGACGCTGATGCAGATACTCCTGCAAGGAAATCTTATCACCGCAAGTACGGTCCTCCACAGGAATCACATGCGTGATGAATTCCGGAATATCATCTGTCTTTGAAAGAACCAGTATAACCTGAAGGCGCGTCATCTCCGTCAGCCTGCGCAGCAGCACATGAAGCAAGTCACGGGTCTTCGCATCAAGTCCGATAAAGGGATTGTCCATGATAAGCACCCTCGGACCGCTCAACAGCGTCTTGGTCAGCTGGAACTTCCGCAGTTCTCCGCTCGACAGCAGAATAATATGTTTGTCCAGCATGGCCTCCACCCCGAACAGGTCATACAGCGCATCCTTCAGTTCGCCGTCCGCGCACGCCGGAAGAAGATCGCGGACAATGGGAGTTTCGTCAATATCATGCGTATTCCAGCGCTGCTGGTAATAGTAGGTGGCATCCGAGTCGCCGTATGAATCACGGAAAGTGATGTATTTGACATTGTCACACACCATTTCCGACTCCGAAGGAGAAAAGTCATAAGCCACTTCATTCATCAACAGCGGATAACGCCCCGTGATGGTATCTACCAAAAGACTTTTCCCGCCTCCGTTTGGTCCGACTATGGCTATATGCTCTCCTTTTCCGATGTGCAGATTTATCGGCTTTTTCATCCGATAAACCGGATTGCGCGCCACTCCGTCCGTTATTGATATTATATCTTGCATCTCCGTTTTTCTGTTTTTTTAGTCACGTATCAATAAATTACTTGTCTCTCAAAAAAAGGAAGGCACGAAGCTCTTCCTCTGACACAGCTTGCCGTACCTTCCTTTTTTTTCATACAAATTTCCGTTACTGGTGGACAATCATAGCGGTCCGCGGAGCCACAACAAGTTTGTTTCCGTTCAGCACTCCCAGTCCCATCACTGGGTCGATTTTACCGTCACGGCATACTATCCAGTACTTCCCTTCCGGAACGGCGATTTCGGCCGGAGCTGTATCCGCATTCAGCACAACGGTCGTATTCAGCCACGTATCACCTTCCGGTTTTCCGTTGATGCGGAAAGCCACCACATTGTCTGACGGAGTTTCCAAATACTCCAGGCACTTGCCCACAAGGGAAGCAGAACCCAGATGGAAAGCCGGATGCGCCTTTCTGACGGCAATCAGTCCACATGTATAGTCAAACAAGTCACGGTGAGCCGTCTTGTTCCTCCAGTCGATGGCATTGATGCTGTCAGGGCTTGCGTATGAATTTGCGACACCGAACTTGCTCCGCATCACTTCATCGCCGGCAAAGATGAAAGGAATGCCCTGCGAAGTCATGACAGCCGTCATTCCCAGTTTCAGCAAAGCGTCCTGTTCCTGAACCGACGCACCGGGCATTGTGGCACGGATACGGTCGGTGATGCACATATCGTCATGGCAGCTCATGTAACTGATCATCTGAGCAGGCTCTCCGGCCCAGTTTCTCAGCGGACCGTTCACCGAATCCGTCTGCACCTGCGGATGCACGACACCTCCTGCCAGTCCGAACTTCACGCCTTCAGAAAATCCCCGCTTGCCGATCAGGAAAGCACCTTTGGAATCATCCCCCCAGGCACCGCGCAGGCTGTCGCGGAACTCATCGCTGAACGCAGCTATTCCAGGCATACGGGCAATGTTCTTTTTCAAGGCAATCTGGTCTTCCGGCAGTTGCGGAGCCTTGGCAGCCCAGCCTTCGCCACCTATATAAATGGTAGGATCGATCTTGTCAAGCGCAGCCCGGATCTCTTTCATCGTTTCAATGTCATGGATAGCCATCAGATCGAAGCGGAATCCGTCGATGTGATATTCGTTCACCCAATAGCATACCGACTCAACCATAAAGCGGCGCATCATGGCACGCTCGCTGGCCGTTTCGTTTCCGCAGCCGGAAGCGTCGGCAAACTTCCCGTCTTCCGTATGGCGGTAGAAATACCCCGGAACCGTACGTTCAAAGTTGCTGCCTTCCGCCACGGCCGTATGGTTATAAACCACATCCATGATCACACGGATACCCGCCTGATGCAAAGCCATGACCATCTGCTTGAACTCACGGATGCGCACGTCGGGCTTGTAAGGGTCGGTCGAATAAGAACCTTCCGGCACGTTGTAGTTCTTCGGATCATATCCCCAGTTATACTGAGGTTTGTCGAGCCGCGTTTCGTCGACCGTCGCGAAGTCGAACGAAGGAAGGATCTGCACATGCGTAACCCCCAGCTCCTTCAGGTGGTCGATGCCAGTCTTTTCGCCCAGATAAGTAGAAGTTCCCTTCTCCGTCAGAGCCAGAAACTTTCCGCGGTTCTTGATGCCGGAAACCGTATCCACAGAGAAGTCCCGATGGTGCATTTCATAAATAATCATGTCAGAGAAGCTCTTCATCGGCGGACGCTTGTCGGCATCCCATCCCTGCGGGTCCGTGGTGTCGAGGTCGATAATAGCGGCACGGTCGCCGTTCACTCCAACCGCTTTCGCCATCACTCCCGGCGTATCGCCCAGCCAGGTATCGTTTACCTTCACATTAAAAGTATAGAACTTTCCGTTCAGATCCCCGTCGGCCTTTACCTTCCACATACCGTCAGTTTCCTCTTCCATGGGAAGCATCTGGTAGGCCGATCCTCCGAGGCCTTGTTCATAGAGCATCACCCGCACCTCCTGCGCAGTAGGAGCCCACAGCGCAAAGTGTGTCGACGACGGAGAGTAAACCATTTCTTCCCATTCTCCCTTGTAGGCGGGATAATCCTCATACGAAGAAAAACCGTCTTTCTGCGACTGGCTGCATCCGGCAGCCGTAATGACAGACATCAGAATTACGTGTTTCAGTTTCATTTTACAAATTATTTTTTATTCGGTTCGGATTTTTCGCTATGAAATCTCTCCAGTTTGAATAAGCTTTGGGCAGGACCGGATTTCCCATCTGAAGATAATGGCAATAGGCAGCCCCGAGCGCGTCGGTCGCATCAAGAAAAGGCCCCATCTCCGACTCCGGAATATGGAGCATGCGTTTCAGCATGTCCGCCACCTGCTCCTTGCTTGCCTGTCCGTTCCCCGTGATTGCCATTTTGATCTTCAGCGGGGCATATTCAGTGACAGGTATGTCGCGGCACAGCGCAGCCACGATAGCCACCCCCTGCGCACGTCCGAGCTTCAGCATCGACTGCACGTTTTTCCCGAAGAAAGGAGCCTCAATGGCAAGCTCGTCGGGCAGATACGAAGTGATGATTCCCTGCACCCGCTCGTAAATATGCTTCAGCTTCAGATAAGGATCCGCGCATTTGCGGAGGTCGATCACTCCAAGCGCCATCACATGCGGCTTGACTCCCGCAATCTTCAGCACGCCGTATCCCATGACATTCGTTCCCGGATCTATGCCCAGTATGATCTTCTCTTTGACGGGCTGTATCACCTGATGACCTCCATCAATGTCGGAAACCCGACCACTTTATCCTTGAATATCTTTTTGATTTCCCCGTTCAGATGTTCTCCTCCGTTCACCAGCCACTTGTGCAGTGCGGCCGAATCCTCCGCCTCCCACTGCAACGAAAAGCATTCGCTGTCCTGTTCCTTGTGGCTCAGTATGCGGAGTATGCGCGGATTCTTCAGAATACCGCTCTTCTCCGCTTCAGGAATATAACATTCGTTCAGCCAGATGACAAAATTGCGCGCGTCATCCATTTCTACATGATAAGTCGTGTTGTAAACCAGCATAATTCCGTTTCTTTTGATTCAATCTTTCTGCAAACATAAGCAAAATATGTGAGAAAACGCAGAAGAAATGCAGATTTGCGCAACGACAATCAGCAACCGAAAAAAATCCGATGCGCTGCATACCGATTACGATACGTCTTTTGCCTATTCTTTGTCTTTGATTTCTTCTAACATATCATTGATGAAACCGTCCGCCTGCTGCATCAGGTCATCAAACTGCTGCTTCAGTTCCTCATGATTGAACTCGGCGGCTTTTTCCGACACTTCTTCCGAGAACTTTTCCAGTTCCTTCCGCTGGTCTTCGGTCATATCCTCCAATACCTTTTTGCCTTTTTCATTGATGCTGCGGTATTCCTCACCCACCCGCTTCCAGTCTTCTTCCGTATAGGAAGATGCATTCTTGAGCGTTTTTTCGGTCAGGCTTTTCATGTCGTTCACATAGTCTTGGGCGCTGTAGCCTGCACACGCGGTGAAACACATGCCGGCAAAGCCGATGGCAAAGGCAAGATGAAACAGTTTTTTCATAAACAGATTTTTTTTGATGTGCGTATATGTACAAAGGTAAATAATTTCTTGGAAACCGGCAGGCATTTTTCTTTATTTTTGCAGCATATACAGAGGCCTATTCTTCGTTTTGCAGCCATTACGCCGCATGTAAAAACGGAGAAGAATGCGGTGGCTGACGGACGGACAACTCACGGCAGAAGCATCGTCGCCGGCACACCGGTTCAGGAGTCCTCCAAAGCAGACAAGCAACGCAGTTCCGCAACGTGCTTTTTTGCAGAAGTGTCCAAAATGTAGCCTGTAATCATTAAAAACGCTAAAAGCAGGGCTTCCTTAAGCAAAGTTTTATTATTTTTGCGCACATTGTAAGAACAAATGTGCAATTTGCAAAATGGAGATTCAAAACAGCTTTATACAATTGGTAGAAGAAAGCATCCGCAAGAACTGGAATTTGGACGCTTTGACAGATTACAAAGGAGCAACGCTGCAATACCGCGACGTTGCCAGAAAGATAGAAAAGATGCATATCCTTTTCGAACATGCCGGAATAAAGAAGGGCGACAAGATTGCCTTGTGCGGACGGAACAGCGCAAACTGGACAGCCGCATTCCTGGGAATCGTCACATACGGAGCTGTGGCTGTGCCTATCCTGCATGAATTCAAGGCAGACAACGTGCACCACATCGTCAACCATTCGGAAGCACGGATGCTGTTTGTGGGCGACCAGGTGTGGGAAAACTTCAACGAGCGTGCCATGCCGAACCTGGAAGGCATCATCGAGCTGAAAAACTACGACCTGGTGGTTTCGCGCTCAAAAAAACTCACCTATGCAAGAGAGCACCTGAACGAAGAGTTCGGAAAGAAATATCCCTGCCGGTTCCGTGCGGAACAGGTTGCCTACCGCCGCGAAGACCCTGAGGAACTGGCCGTAATCAATTACACATCGGGAACCACGGGGTATTCAAAGGGAGTGATGCTCCCCTACCGCAGCATCATTTCAAACATCGTGCACATCGACTCGAAAGTCGGGCTGAAGCCGGGCGACCGGATCGTATCGATGCTTCCGCTGGGACATATTTTCGGACTGGTATTCGACTTCCTTTACGGCATTACCGTCGGAGCTCACCTGTGGTTTCTTACACGCATGCCAAGCCCGAAAATCATCGCCGAATCGTTTGCCGTCATCCGTCCCCGCGTCATCGCCTGCGTGCCCCTCATCGTTGAAAAAATCTTCAAGAAAAACATTCTTCCGCAGGTCGACAGCAAGCTGGGCAAGCTTCTGCTGCACATCCCGATCGTGAGCGACAAAATCAAGGACCAGATACGCAAACAGGCCATGGAGGTATTTGGAGGGAACTTCATCGAGATCGTCATCGGAGGAGCTCCGTTCAACGCTGAGGTGGAAGCCTTTCTGAGGAAAATAAACTTCCCGTACACCATCGCCTACGGAATGACGGAATGCGCTCCGCTTATCTGCCACAGCCGCTGGGACGAGATCCTTTATATGTCATGCGGAAAAACCGTTTCAAACATGGAAACGAAAGTCGACTCGCCCGATCCGGAAAACATTCCGGGCGAACTGCTGTGCCGGGGCATGAATGTCATGCTGGGATACTACAAGAACCAGGAGGCGACCGGACAGACCATCGACAAGGACGGATGGCTCCACACCGGGGACATGGCCGTAAAGGATGCGGACGGAAACATATTCATCAAAGGACGCTGCAAGAATATGCTGCTCACAGCCTCCGGACAGAATATCTATCCGGAAGAGATAGAGGCAAGGCTCAACAACATGCCTTTCGTAAACGAATCACTGGTAATACTGAAAGACAACAAGCTCGTGGCACTCGTATATCCGGACAATGAGGAGGCTTTCGCCCAGAACCTGACCAAAAAGCAACTGGAAGATGCCATCGAGCAGAACCGTGTCGAGCTCAACAAGCTGCTTCCTGCCTACTCGCAGATCGCACATGTCAAACTCTATCCCGAAGAATTTGAAAAGACAGCGAAGAAGAGCATCAAACGCTTCCTGTATCAATAAGCGCGGACGTGTCAAAACAGAATCTGGCTGCCAGAAACGATGCCGCCCCGAGCGTTAGCGAAAGATTTCGAAGGCATCCGCGCGGATGCGGGACAGACTTCGCCGAACGTTGTGTCTTCCTTCCTGCGGTTGTCCTTCAGATGACAAGAACGGAAGCTGACTCTTTTTTTTTGACATACCCGCAACCTCACATAAATGTCATACTCCCCCTCAAAAGCCTTCCCTCCGGGGGAGGACTGACGGGGCTTAAACCTTAACCTATGTCACATTCTAACCCGGAACTTCTGGTCTATAAGGCTTCCGCCGGTTCGGGAAAGACCTTCACGCTGGCAGTCAATTACATCTGCCAACTGATTGAAGACCCCACTGCCTACCGGAGGATTCTTGCCGTAACGTTCACGAACAAGGCTACAGCCGAAATGAAGGAGCGAATCCTGGAACAGCTTGACGGAATCGCCGAACGTTGTCCGGACTCGGACGGATACCTGAAGGAAATACAGAAACGTACAAGCAAGGCGGAAAACGAGATACGCCGGTCGGCAGGCAAGGCACTGACCAACATCATCCACGACTACAGCCGTTTCCGGATCGAAACCATCGACTCGTTCTTCCAGTCCGTTCTGAGAAACCTCGCCCGCGAACTCAATCTGGGCGCAGGGCTTTCGATCGAACTGAACAACAAGGAGGTGCTGAGCGATGCCGTAGACATCCTGATTGAAAAGCTGGACCGGAACTCTCCCGTACTGTACTGGCTGATCGAGTACATCGAAGAAAAAATAGAAAACGACAAACGCTGGAACGTTTCGGAAGAAATAAAAAGTTTCGGCTGGAACATCTTTGACGAAAGCTATATCGAAAAGGGAGAGAAACTGAGGGAGAAGCTTGCCGATCCCCACTTCCTCCCGAACTACAAGAAAGAGCTTGAAAATATCCAGGCAAAGATACTGAAACAGATGAAGGACTTCAGCGAAAAGTATCTTTCAGCCCTCAGCGCGAACGGGCTTGACCCGGCCGACCTGATAAAGAAAAGCAGCGGAATAAGCGGCTATTTCCGGAAGCTGGGCGACGGAAAGCTGGGCGACGACATTTGCAACGCGACGGTAAGAAACTGTCTGGAGGATGCAGGCAACTGGGCTTCGAAGACATCTCCCAAGCGTGACATCATCCGCCAACTGGCTGCATCCTCCCTTCTCCCGCTCTTGCAGGAAGCCGAGAAAGTGCGTCCGAAAAACAACATGATTCTCAATTCGTGCAAGCTCTCGCTGAGATATCTCAACAACCTGAGGCTGCTGGCAAACATCTACGACGAAATCAACCTGCTGAACTGGGAACACAACCGTTTCCTGCTCTCGGAAACCAACGCCCTGCTCCATAATCTGATGGCTAAAGGCGACGCTTCGTTCATTTACGAGAAAATCGGCACAACCGTTGATACCGTTATGATTGACGAGTTTCAGGACACTTCGCGCATGCAGTGGGAGAATTTCCACCTCCTGCTCGAAGAAAGCCTTGCACAAAAAGAAGGCAGCCTGATTGTAGGCGACATCAAACAGAGCATTTACCGCTGGCGGAACGGCGACTGGAGGATTCTCGCCAACATAAAGAAAGACCCTGCCTTCAGGACAAGGGAATGCACGCTGGACACAAACTGGAGAAGCGAAACCAACATCATCCGGTTCAACAACGGAATTTTCAAGGCCGCATCGCTCGTCCTTGACGAAAGGTACCGCGAAGAAACCGGAAACCACTGCACGGATCTGACCGAAGCCTACGCGGATGTGGAACAGAAAACGCCGAAGAAGGACAACAGAGGATACGTGAAGCTTGCTTTCCTGCCCAACAGCAAGGAGCATCCGTATGCGGAATCAATGCTTGAACAGCTGGCCGCCGAGGTGGAACGTCTGGTCGGACAAGGCATAGCCGCCAGCGACATCGCCATCCTGGTCCGGAAGAACAAGGCGATCCCCGAAATAGCCGGCTACTTCGAGCAGCACACGTCCCACCGGATCGTGTCTGACGAAGCTTTCAGGCTGGACGCTTCGCCGGCCGCAAACATGCTGGTCGATGGGCTTCGGCTATTTGCTTTTCCCGACGACTCCATATCGCTTGCACGCCTGGCCGCAACGTACCAGCAGGAAATCCTGCACAAGGACACCGCCCTGAACACGATACTGCTTGAAGGGGCGGAAAAATACCTTCCCGCAGAACTCCTCCTGCGGAAAGACACACTTATGTTCATGCCGCTTTATGAACTGCTCGAAACGCTGGCATCGATCTTCAATATCCGCGAAATCAAAGGACAGGACGCTTATCTCTGCGCATTTTACGATGCGGTAACGCTGTATGTCCAGGACAATTCATCGGACATAGCTGCTTTCATTGCCTACTGGGAAGAGGTGCTGCACGAAAAGACCATCCCTTCCGGAGAAATTGACGGCATCCGCATCCTGTCGATCCACAAGTCGAAAGGGCTGGAATACCATACCGTGCTGATTCCTTTCTGCGACTGGAAAATGGAAAATGAAACGAACAGCCACCTGGTATGGTGCTCGCTCGATGCGGACAACCCTGACTTCGCGCCTTTCAACGAACTGGATCTGGCTCCCATCAACTATTCAAAAGACATGGCCCAGTCGGTTTACCACGACTGTTACCAGACAGAGCACCTGCAGTTATGGGTCGACAACCTGAACTTGCTCTACGTGGCATTCACACGTGCCTGCAAGAACCTGATCGTGCTCGGCAAGCAGAAGCAGGCCAACTCGGTGTCCGAACTGCTGCGCGAAGCGGTAGAAAAGCTGGATTTCATGCAGACACCGGAGCCCGACCCTTCCGGTGAATGTCCGGAAGAAGGCGACACATGCGAAACATATGAGTTCGGTTCTCTCTGCACTGAGCAGGAAGGCAGAAAGCAGTCGGCAAACCGGCTGAAAGCCAAACCGGAAATCATCTCCATGCGGGTAGAGAGCCTTACACCGGAAATCGAATTCAAGCAATCAAACAAATCGGCAGAGTTCATCCGGGGGGACGAAGACGACAAGGCGCACTATATCCAGCAGGGGCAGCTGCTCCACAGCGTTTTTGCCTCCATCAGGCGGAAAAGCGACCTGGAACAGGCCATCGGCAACCTCCGATTCAACGGTATCTTTGAAACGGAAGAGCAGGAACGCAGAACCAGGGAAATAGCGGAAAAAGCACTGGAAAACCCGGTCGTTGCCGACTGGTTCGACGGCGGATGGGAGCTGTACAATGAATGCAGCATCATTTTCAGGGACGAGGGAGGCGGATTGCAGACCCGGAGGCCCGACCGCGTGATGAAGAAAGACGGCCGCGTCGTTGTGGTCGACTTCAAATTCGGGAAAAAACATGACGCATACAGGCAGCAGGTGCGCGAATACATGGAACTCCTGACGAGAATGGGACACAAGCATGTGGAGGGTTATCTGTGGTATGTGTTTGCCGACGAACTGGAAAGAATCAATTGTGACGAACAACACGTAAGCTAAATCATTATGGAAACATTTCTAAAATCAGTGGCGCACGACCTGTTTGAAAAGACCGGAGGCGAATTGAGCCGCACGGCAGTAATCTTCCCGAACAAACGCGCCGGACTGTTTTTCAACGAATACCTCGCCAAAGAATCGGAGCAGCCACTCTGGTCGCCTGCCTACTTGAGCATCAGCGAACTGTTCAGACAGTCGTCGGGCCTTCTCATCGGCGATCCGGTGAAGCTGGTGTGCGACCTCTACAGAACGTACATTGAGGTCACGGGCAGCGACGAGCCGCTTGACAACTTCTATTTCTGGGGCGAAATGATGATAAGCGACTTCGACGACGCCGACAAGAATATGGCAGATACCGATGCGCTTTTCAGCAACCTGAAAGACCTCAACGACATGTCCGAGGGCTTCGACTTCATGGAGGATGAACAGAAAGAGGCAATCAGCCAGTTCTTCCACAACTTCTCCATCAAGAACGATACCGCTCTGAAGAGCCGGTTTACCCTGATGTGGAACTCGCTGGGCAAAATCTACCGGCAATACAAGGAGCGTCTGAAAACGCAGGGAATCGCCTACGAGGGGATGCTCTACCGCGAAGTGGCAGACTCGCTCAGTGTGGAAGAGCTGCCGTATGAAAGATATGTATTCGTCGGATTCAACGTACTGAACAAGGTGGAACACCGCCTGTTCAGCAAACTGCACGATGCAGGCAAGGCCATGTTCTATTGGGACTACGATGTGTTCTACCTCAAGAAGCCGCACGAAGCCGGCGAGTTCATCAGCCGGAACCTGAGAGATTTTCCCTCGGAACTTCCGCCTTCCTGCTTCGACTGGCTGAACCGTGACAAGCAGATCGAATTCATCGAGTCGCCTACGGAAAACGGACAGGCGCGCTACCTGCCGCAATGGATCAGGGAGAACCTTACGGAACCGGAAAAAGAAACAGCCGTGGTATTGTGCAACGAATCGCTGCTGCAGCCTGTCCTCCATTCGCTCCCCGAAAACATAAGGCACATCAACATTACCATGGGATTTCCGCTCTCGCAGACTCCGGCATACAGTTTCGTGAAAGCGTTTGTCGAACTGCACACCGAAGGGTATGATGCCAAAGCGGGGCATTTCCTCTTCGCGCCGGTCGTATCTCTGCTGAAACACCCTTACATGCAGAAGATCTCACCCCATACCGCCAATGTGGAAAGCGAACTGGTAAAAGGCAACCGCTTCTATCCCCTGCCCTCGGAACTGTCGAAGGACGGTGTGCTTGAAAAGGCGTTCTCGCCATGCGCCGGCAACCTGTCACTGTGCGAAAGACTGTCTTCGCTGCTGAAACAGATCGCAACGCTCCACAAGGGGGAAAAGACAGGCGACGCATACGACCAGCTCTATCAGGAAGCACTGTTCAAGGCATACACCATGACCAACCGCTTCCGCTCGCTCGTTGAAGACAAGGAGCTTGACGTCAAGACCGAAACGTTCAGACGCCTGCTGGTCCGTGTCATGTCGGCGGCGTCCATACCCTTTCACGGAGAACCGGCCATCGGAATGCAGGTTATGGGAGTTCTCGAAACCCGAAACCTGGATTTCCGCCACCTGATACTGCTGTCGGTCAACGAAGGGCAGCTTCCCAAAAGCGGAGGGGAGTCCTCGTTTATCCCCTACAACCTGCGCAAAGCGTTCGGCCTGACAACCGTCGACCACAAGATTGCCGTATATGCCTATTATTTCTACCGCATGATCCAACGGGCGGATAAGGTCACGCTGATGTACAACACCGCTACCGACGGAATCAACCGCGGAGAGATGTCGCGCTTCATGAGGCAGCTGCTGATAGAATGGAGACACCCGATCGGCAGGAAGCAGCTGGCGGCAGAACAGATACCGGCGGCGGCGTGCCCGACCGTCATAGAAAAAACCCCGGAAATCATGGAGAGAATGGCGGATGTCTTCGACACAAGACGCAACAAACATGCACTCATGTCACCGACAGCGCTCAACACCTACCTCGACTGCCCTCTCAAGTTTTATTATAAGTACGTAGCCCGTCTGGCAGCTCCCGATGATGTGAGCGCAGACATCGATCCGGCCAAATTCGGAAGCATCTTCCATCATGCCGCCGAACATATCTACAAAGACATGAGCGGAAGACAGCAGACAGTGAGCAGGGAAATGATTGAAAAGCTGCTGAAAGACACTGTCCGGCTGCGCCGGTATGTAGACAACGGATTCAAGGAACTGTTCTTCAAGCCTGAGGGCGACCCATCTGCACAGGCTCCGCTGCTTCCCGAATACAACGGAACACAACTGATCAACTCGGAGGTTATCTACCGCTACATCAGGCAGCTGCTCCGGCTGGACAAGGAATATACGCCTTTCACCTTCCTCGACTCGGAAGTAAAGGTCAGAGAAGACATCACAGTCAGAACGCCGCAAGGAGAAATCAGGTCGTGCATAGGAGGCACAATCGACCGGACAGACTGCAAGGACAACATGCTCCGGATCGTTGACTACAAGACGGGAGGCGAACCGGAAGCTCCGGAAAGCGTGGAGTCGCTCTTCCTGCCGGCCAAGAAACGCCCGCACTACGCATTCCAGACATTTCTGTATGCAGCAATCATGAACAGAAAGATGCGCGACGAAAACAGCGGCAGAACCGTGGCTCCAGCCCTGCTTTATATCCACCGCGCAGCCTCGGCCTCCTACTCGCCTGTGATAAAGCTAGGCAAGCCGCAAGTGGAGGTTTCGGATTTCAGCATTTACGAGGACGAGTTCAGAGAACGTCTGCAAAGCCTGCTCGAAGCTATTTTCTGCGCTGACATCGCATTCACCCAAACGGAAGTGGAGGACAATTGTCAGTATTGCGACTTCAAAAAGTTATGCAAAAAGTAGCCAAATAGCAAAAGAATGTTAATAAACAGAAGTTTTTACGGATATGCAAAAACTTTTATCGCGAGTTCGCGGTTATACTAGTGTTTTTCATAGTATTTATACAGTCTGGTGCTTGTGAAAGTATCAACTGTAAGGACAAAAGCGTTTGTTCCTAAAGACGAAAGCGACTGCAGTTCCCCAGCAGTCGCTTTCCTTTTTTTATTCTCTTTCTTCCCTTTTTCTTTCCTTCCCGCGCGGGTCCGGAAATCCGAAGCTTCACGCATCAAAGTTTGTCTTCAGTCTGAAGCTATATATCTTCAGTCTGGAGATATGCATCTTCAAGCTGGAGATTTATATCTCCAGGCTAAAGATACAGATTTTCCGCAGCAACCTCCGCTTTGCTGTCCGGCCGACGGCAAAGAGGTTTTTATTGCCACTCCAGAGTTACCAGCACGCCCTTGTGGTCGCTGGGCCACGTGCCTTGCGGTTCGATGATGGGATCCTGAGAAGTTTCATCAGCCCGCTTTCCGCGAATGACGGAAGCTTTCGGACCAAGAACGGCGGCTTTCACAGACCGGACACCGGTGCCCTTGTAGAAAATAAAGTCGATGCGGTCCCGTTCATCCGCTTTGGGTGCCCAGGCCAGCTTGCCGATCTCCGCATCTTCATTAGAAGCCACCCAAGTAAAGCCGGGGTGTGTCACCGCGCTGGGATAGACCGTGCGGTAAGCGTCGTGGTAGCCGGCTTCGTGCAGCAGCCGTGTGGTAGTCCACGGCACAATGAACCCGTGATGGTCGTACAGGTCCTTTGTATCCGCCTGCCAGTCCATCCATGAAGGCTCATTGAAATCCCCCCCAACAACGACAGGCATTCCCTTTTCAATGTCTTTCTCGGCATGGCGCATCATTATCCTGATCTGACGCGGACGCTGTGAAGCATCATTCTGCGCCAGCACCTCTTCCACCGCCGCAGGAAGAGGACATTCTTTCCATGTCACTCCGTCATAGCCGCGAGGCAAGTAGCAGGCATAATGCGTGTAGTCCAGATGAACGGCATAAACGGCCATCTGCCGTCCTTCCACATCGATGACGGCACGGTTGATGCTGACCGAATCCAACGCTCCGCTTTCCATAATGGGATAACGGCTGAGGATGCCTCCGTCTTTACTGGGACATGTATAATACAGCAAACCTTTTCCGCGCAGGCTGCGGCACAGGCTATCAGTAAAGTGTATGCCATGATAATCCCTCACTTCACACAGCGTGACTATATCGGGACGATGGGCCGCGACTTCGTCTGCGATTGCCTCGAAAGCACCGTCTACTTGCGTAGCGTCTTGCCAGACATTAAGCTGCAACACTTTCAGTTGCTTGCCGGTATCCGTATTTGCCCGAAGCCCTGCCGGCAGCAGGCAAAACAAAAATAGAAGCAGTTGTTTCATCATGTATGCAAAGTTACCCTTTTCACTGTAATATCCACATCACTCCATTGACTTCGTCCGAACCGTATTGGCGCTGGATGGCTGTTTCCACATTTTCGGTATTATAAGAAATCTCTACGTCGGGATACTGCCAGCGCATGGGCAATTTGTCCGGCGCGTTGAAGTTCTGGCTGGTTTCCGGATTGACAGGCAGCACGGGATAACCGGTGCGGCGATAGTCGTAATAAGGCTGATAATCCAGCTTGAAGATACAGATTTTTCCTTGTCCGGATTGGCGAAGTGCCTTGCCTGCGGCCATATGCCAGTATGAAATCTTTCCCTGCCACAGCAGATACGGCATCCGGACTCTTCCATACTCCATATAAGTCTGAAACACCCTATATTTTTCTTAAAGCTCTGCGGCAGGAACGGAGTTTCCTTTCGGTGACCGGACGCTTCTTCGTCCCGCCCTGCTGCACTGCAGCCACCACCTTGAATCCGCTCCACTTCAGAATCTCTTTCAAGGCCCTGACCACTCCCTGGGATTGGCCGAACAGAATGTTGAACGGAAAGGGAGTCGTGCAGGCAGCCACAAGAATCGCTTTCTTGCCTTTGTGCAGCGGCTTCGGAATGCCGCTTGCGCTCTCTCCCATCATGCCATAGACAATCCGGTCGAACAGCACTTTCAACTGCCCGGGCATATTTCCCCAATAACAGGGAGCGCCAACCACAAGGACATCGCAAGCCTCTATCAGCCCAAGCACCCGCTGCGCGTCATCCTCAGGCAAGACACAGCTCAGACGGCTGCGGCACACCATACACCCCGTACATGGAGCCACATTCAGATCAGACACAGAAAGGCAGGTCACGTCGAACCCCCTTTCTTCCGCCTCTTCCCTGACGGCAGCCAGCATCCGGGCCACATTTCCCTTTTTCCGAGGACTTCCGTTGATAACCAATACTTTCATCAAAAAACAGATTCTGTCAGTTCTGATAATCAAAATACCACCAGTAAGTATTTCCGTAATGCCTGCGCAGCCAGTTCTCGCGCTCCTTGGCCGAAACATACTCCTTTCCCTTCTCTTTATACTCCATAAACCGGCGCACGCACGACGAATCCCTCGCCGCTAAAGCGACGGAGTCGGAACGCTGTGAATGGTAGAGCACCATCGCCTCACGATAGAAGCGGGGCAGCGTATCTTCGGGTTCAAAGAAGTCGTTTACCGCCGTTGCAAACTCCTCCAGATTCTTGTCAAGAAGCAGCGCCGACAGATAGTAGTCGAGCGAAGTATATTTTCCGGTTCCCTTATAACAGATGTTGCGGAGAAAGACATTCCGGTCCTCCCCCTTATACGGCCTTGCCCCCAAAAGGTAATAGATGGAATCGTTTGTATACCGGAGCGTCTGCAATGAATCATCGGGGAAGAAAAGCCCGTCCGAACGATAATACTGCGGATAGTCAAACAAACGGTCGCCCATCGAACCTGTCCGCGCCATGGCCATGCCGCGCAAGGCAGTGAATGTCCGGCTGGCTTCGAGCGACTTCTCGCCCACCTGCATCGCCCGTCCGTAGTCGCGGTTGCGGAGATAATATTCGGCCTGCAATTCATGATGGAATGACCTGTCTGAATTGCCGCAAAGAACAGTCATTACGCACAAGACAAGCAGGATGAACAGATTGCCGTTGACAATCCCCATCGTATTGTCTTCCTGGTTCAAACGGATTCTGAACACTCCCCTCAACCAGTATGTCACGCCTATAAAGACAATGATCAGAAGCGGAAGAAGCCACACCCAGCATGAGTGGTACGACGAGGTATAGACATCGCGCCCAACGTCCGTCAAAGCGCACAGCACCAGAAAGGAAGGGACATACGACAAGGCGCGCACATATCCCTTGAGCCCCAGCAGGCTGTTCACCCCCCATCTGAGCAGCAGCAGAATCAGCGTGATGACAATGGCACTCACCGCCGGAGCAAAATGCGTCTTCCCATGCGCCAGCGAATAGTGCAGAGCTTCAAGCATCTCGCGCTGGAACACATACAGATAAACAAAACTGAAAACAGAAAAAAGAAGACCGCAAACCACGATCATGATGCGTGCGGCCTTCTTATGAAATGAATTGGCGTAATAACTCATAAACAAAAACTAAGCTTTCACCCGTTTCAAGACTACGGCGGAACGGGCAGGTACGTACAATTTCAGCCATTCTTTCTTGTCCTTCGCATAGAGCGGGTCAGCGCAAGTAAAGTGGCGGAGCGAATCGTCAGAGAATCCGAAGCCGCCGAAAGCCTTGTTGTCCGTATTCAGCACCACATCGTATGCTCCGCGCGGAACCAGGAAACCATAGTCGGTGAATGAACGGGTCGGGTTGAAGTTGAACACAAATACCAGGTCTTTTCTGCGGTAAGCAAGAATCTGATCTCCGTCGTTATGCCAGACTTCGATCACATCCGATTTCTGGATGTTCTTCACATCGGTGAGCAGATGCACCATCGCCTTGTCAAAATCGCCCAGATAATGATAGCACAGGCTCTTGTCGTCAACCAGATGCCATTGGCGGCGGGCATATTTGTAAGACCATCCGTTGCCCTCACGCGGGAAGTCGATCCATTCGGGATGGCCGAACTCGTTTCCCATAAAGTTCAGGTAACCGCCGTTGATGGTAGAGGCCGTGAGCAGACGGATCATCTTGTGCAGAGCGATGCCTCTCTCCACCACGCCGTTCTCATCACCCTTCCTGAAGTGCCAGTACATGTCAGCGTCAATCAGACGGAAGATAATGGTTTTGTCGCCCACCAAAGCCTGGTCATGGCTTTCACAGTAGGAAACGGTCTTCTCATCCTTACGCCTGTTTGTCACTTCCCAGAACAGGCTCGACGGCTTCCAGTCCTCATCACGCCGTTCCTTGATTATCTTGATCCAGTAGTCGGGGATATTCATCGCCATACGGTAGTCAAAACCGTATCCGCCATCTTCTATCGGCGCGGCAAGTCCCGGCATGCCCGACACCTCTTCTGCAATGGTGATTGCCTTCGGATTGACTTCATGAATCAGCTTGTTGGCCAAGGTCAGGTAACAGATTGCATTGTCGTCCTGATGTCCGTTGAAATAGTCCCCGTAGTTGCAGAAAGCCTCGCCCAGACCGTGGCTGTAATAGAGCATCGAAGTCACTCCATCAAAACGGAATCCGTCGAAGCGGAACTCTTCAAGCCAGTACTTGCAGTTTGACAAGAGGAAATGCAGCACCTCGTTCTTGCCATAGTCAAAGCAGAGAGAGTCCCAAGCCGGATGTTCCCGGCGGTCGCCCTGATAGAAATACTGGCACGGATCGCCGGCAAAATTGCCCAGTCCCTCCACCTCGTTCTTCACCGCATGCGAATGCACGATATCCATAATTACGGCGATGCCCATCTGATGAGCCGCATCAATCAGCTGCTTCAGTTCGTCAGGCGTTCCGAAACGTGAGGAAGGAGCAAAGAAACTTGAAACATGATAGCCGAAGCTGCCGTAATAAGGATGCTCCTGGATGGCCATGATCTGGATGCAGTTGTAGCCGTCCTCCTTCACGCGCGGAAGCACATTTTCGCGGAACTCATTGTAGGTTCCCACACGTTCGGCGTCCTGCGCCATTCCTACGTGGCATTCATAAATCATAAGCGGACCCACGTTTGGCGTGAAGGCCTTTTTCTTGAATTTGTACGGCTTTTCAGGATTCCACACCTGCGCGCTGAATATTTTTGTGACATCGTCCTGCACAACCCTTCTTGCCCATGCCGGGATACGCTCTCCGCAGCCTCCCTCCCAGTGAACTTTCAGCTTGTAAAGGTCGCCATGCTTCATCGCTTTCTCCGGAAGCTTGATTTCCCAGTTGCCGCTGTTGCGCAGACGCTTCATCTTATAGGCCGGCATTTCTTTCCACCCGTTGAAATCGCCGATCAGATAAATCTCTGTAGCATTCGGCGCCCATTCGCGGAACACCCATCCTTTGTCGGTGTGGTGCAGTCCGAAATAAAGGTGCCCGTCGGCAAAGTCCGACAATTTCTTTTTCCCCGTCAATTCTTTTTCCTTGGCAACAGCGTGTTGGTGACGTCCGTTGATGGCATCAGCATACGGCTCCAGCCACGGATCATTTTTGATGATATTCAAAACCTCATCCATAGTATCAGTTATTTTGTTTGACAATTATTTCGCGCGAACTTTCACAATCACTTTCTTTACTCCATCCGGCGTCACGCCCGGCGCATGAGCGTCTTCAGGAAAGAATATGGCAAACATCCCCGGCTTGACAGTCAGATAGTCGGTGGCCAGACCTTCATAGAAAGTTATATCCTTTTCCGGATTATAAGAAGCTTCCGGAAGATCTGTGCGAGGCATATAGCCCATCAGCTCCACTCCCGACAGCGGAATCTGGATATCGATGAAATTGTCATGCGTTTCAATCCTGGCCTCTTCTTTCGTTTTCGGGCGGGTCTGCGAGAAATTGACGGTCAGTTCGCCTTCCTTCAAGACCACCTTCCCTATTTCATGCGCATTCAGGTCAGTGGATTTCAGAAACTCCACAGCCTGTACGAACAAAGGATTCAAAGCTACGTACTTTTCCAGATTTTCTAATTTGTCGATAACCATAATGCAATGTTTTAATATTAATAATCCGATTCAGCCCATACCTGTGCGGCTTGAGCTACACAAACTTACGAAATATATTCTGATAATCCGAAAAAAAAGGGCGTTTTTTAAGAGCCTGCCAGGATTTTCAACAGAAAATCATGTATTTTCCCGTTTGACGCCACGACCTGGCTGCCTTGCTCATAACTGTCCCCTCCGCAGAAGTCGGTAACACGCCCTCCCGCATTCTGCACAATCAGAATGCCGGCAGCAATGTCCCACGGACCGAGAAGAGCCTCTACCCTTGCATCAAAACGCCCGCATGCCACATAGCACATTTCGGCTGCGGCAGCGCCTACGACTCTCGTCCCCGCCACCTTCCCATAAACGCCGTCCACCAGCTTCCGGAACACCGGCCTGTAGGCATCCGCATCGTACGGCAGGCCCAAAGCCAGAAAAGCATTGTCCGCGCAATCCACGTCCGAAACGTGAACCGGCTCGCCGTTCCGGTACGAAGAATCGCCTTTGCAGGTCCAGAAACATTCATCCCTGCAAATTTCATACACAACTCCTATCAGGATTTCCTCGCGGTCACGCAAAGCGATGCTGACGCAATAAGGAGCATTGTCGTGGATAAAATTGGTTGTGCCGTCCAAGGGGTCGACCACCCAGCAATAAGGCTCTCCGGAAAATCCGGCACTGCCCTCCTCAACAATAAAACCTGCCTCGGGAAGCAACTCCCTCAAGCAGGCTACAATTCTTCTTTCCGACTCTTTGTCTACATAAGAAACATAATCGTGCGCATGTTTCTTCTCCACCCGTTCGCGGGAGAACCGGCTTCTTTCCTGACGGATGAAGCTTCCTGTTTCCACAGCCAGCGCACGCACCTTCTCCGTCAGTTCCTGTAAATTCAGTTTCATTTCTTTTCCTCCAGCAAACGTCCATACTTGAATGTGCCTTTCCGGATCACCTTGCCGTCCGCATCGGTTTCCACAAAAGGCCCGTCCTTCTTTCCCTGCTTGAAAAAGCCTTCAAAACGGATTCCGTCTTTGCTCACGAGTGTGCCTTTGCCGTCTTCCTTGCCTCTCACGAATCCGCCTGTATATACAGAGCCGTCGGCCGTACGCAATGTGCCTTCGCCTTCAGCCATGTTGTTCTTCCACTGTCCTTCGTACACGTCGCCGTTCGCCCACTTGTAGGTTCCCGTTCCCGAACGCTGGTTTCTCAGCCACTGGCCTTCATAAACCGCTCCGTTCGCCCACGTGAACGTGCCTTTGCCGTTCTGCCAACCGTTGGAGAACTGTCCGACATACCTGTCGCCGTTGGGGTAAGTATAAATGCCCTCTCCCGTGCGTTCTCCGTTGACATAATCGCCTTCGTATTTTTCTCCGTTCTGAAAATAATAGATTCCCTTTCCTTCCTGCACGTCGTTCTTCCAGTCGCCCACATACTTGTCACCGTTGGTATAGTAGAAAGTGCCTTTTCCGTCACGCATTCCGTCTTTCCATTCGCCTTCATATTTCGAATTGTCTTCCCACGTCATGGTACCCTGTCCGTTCTTCAAGTCATTTTTCCACTCTCCGCTATAGGTAGCTCCTCCTTTCCATATATAGGTTCCCTTTCCGTCACGCTTGTCCTGATGCCATGTTCCGTCATAGAAGTCGCCGTTATAATAAGTCATGGTGCCTTTCCCTTCCTGGAAGTCCTGAAACCAGAACCCGTCGTAACGGTTATTGTTCATAAAATAGAAAGTTCCTTTTCCATGCTGCTGGTCCTGATACCATTCGCCCACATACTTCTCCCCGTCGCTGAAAGTATAGGTACCCTGCCCCTGGCGTTTCCCCTTCACATATTCACCCTCATACACGTCGCCGTTCTTAAACACAGTACGCCCTCTTCCGTTCGGCCGCCGCCCTTTCAGTTCTCCGGTATATTCGGCCCCATCCTTGAATTTATAATATCCCAAAGACATCTGAGCCGAAACGGAATTCGTCCCCACAGCCAGAAGGGCAAACAACAAAATGCTATATTTATTCATTAGATTATTCTTCTTGTTAATTATAGAGTTCAAAATTAATTTTTTTGGTCAGTAATCGGATTCCGGATTCATACTTTTTTACCAGCCACCACCTCTATTAAATTTTCTTTGCAGAAGTACTTCCGCGAAAGCGACAGAATATCTTCGGAGGAAATGTCGCGCACGGCGGCAAGCGAGCGGTCATAAAAGTCATAATCCAGTCCCGATGCTTCGATAAAGCTCCATGCGTCAGAAAGCGAAAAGGGGCTTTCGTATGAACGGCATATATCACCAAGCATATAGTTGCGCACCATGTCCAGCTCTTCGTCCGACACGCGCTCCTCCCTCAGCCTGTCCATTTCATGATAGACCTCTTTTATCACTTGCTCCACGTATTCGTTTCCGGTTTCCGTGCTGATCATCAGCAGTCCGGTTCCCGGATAAACGACCAGCCCCGCTCCGATTCCGTAGGTATAACCTTTGTCTTCGCGTATGTTCGACATAAGCCGGCTGCCAAAATAGCCGCCGAAGAGGGTTACCAGTACACGCAGCTTCAGGTAGTCCGGATGCTTCCGGTCGAGCATAAATCCGCCCATCTTCACCGAACTCTGCATCGCATCCTCTTTCTCCACGAACACGCGCTTGCGGGTATCCGTAATTATAACCGGCTGGGGAAGGACAAAATCGGACGAGCGTTCGCCCCACTCCGCATCCCCGAACAGCCTTTCCACGCAACGGACCGTGTCTGGAGTAACACGTCCGGACAGATAAGCCGAACAATTGCCCGAACGATAGAACCTGCGGTAATATTCCTTCAGGCTTTCCACGCCGATACGGTCATAGTCATCCAGTTCGGCATACCTGCCTAACGGATGACTCTCTCCGAAGAGCGAACGGCAGAGCTGCTTGCGCGAAAGCACGTCCACCCGCTGGTTGTTCACCATAAACTGATGCTTGTGGATATCGCGGATCACAGCAAATTCTTTTTCCGGAAACACAGACTCCATAACCATTGAGGCCACCACTTCAAGCGTCTTGCTGAAATAGCGCGACAGTGAATAGAGTGTCACATAACTGCAATCCACCGAAACCGAAAGATCAAGCCACGCTCCATAATAGTCCAGCGTTTCAGCGATCTCCGCCGACGAAAGGTTACGCGTCCCTTCCCTGAGCATCCGGTTTGTAAACACAGCCTGCAAGGGCTGTTCCTGCTGGAGCTGTCCGCTTTTAATCACCAGGTCAAAACGCACGACATCTTCACTTCCTGCTTCTATGGTAAAGAGCGGCATGCCGTTCCGCATCATGCGCCTTTCCGGACACACGATCGAAAAGTCATCCAACTGCCGTATTTCGGGAGCCACGGTTCTGTCAAGCGTACTCATCTCAATTCCGGGTGTTGGTTTAAAAATGCTTCTGCCCGCTCCAGATCCTGCGGCGTATCAATGCCGATCGTTTCCACATCGCTGATGCCCACCTTGACGGTATAGCCGTTTTCAAGCCAGCGCAACTGCTCGAGCGACTCTGCCAGCTCAAGCGGCGACTGGGGCAATGCGGTGATTTCCTTCAAGACCGAAGCCCTGTATGCGTAAAGCCCGATGTGCTTGTAATACACATGGTTTGCCAGCCAATCCTTACGGTCGCGGCTGCGCTGGAACGGAATGATGGAACGGCTGAAATAAAGTGCCTGCATCTGCCTGTTCACCACCACTTTCGGCGAATTTACATTTTCAAGCGCATCGAATCCGTCTTCCGGACGGAAAGGTTTCACCAACGTAGCTATTTGAGTCGCCTCATCATCAAAACAAGCCTTCACCGCCTCCAGCTGCGAGCGCTGAATGAAAGGTTCGTCGCCTTGGATGTTCACTACCACATCATACCCTTTCCCTGCCTTGCAATAGGCTTCATAGCAACGGTCGGTTCCGCTTTTATGATTGACGGATGTCATGACAACCTTGCCGCCGAAAGCTTCTACAGCCTTTTCAATCCGTTCGTCGTCGGTTGCCACACAGACGTCGTCCAAAACGCCTGCCACCTGTTCATACACTCTCTGAATCACAGGCTTTCCTCCCAACATAGCCAAAGGCTTCGCAGGAAAACGTGTGGATGCATATCTTGCCGGAATTATTCCTATAAACTTCATAACTGGATAACTTTTAGAATCGGTTGACAAAGTTAAGAAAATTCTGTGGAAAAACCGCCGGATTCCGGCAGATTAGCAAAAGATATTTCTGTTCCTTTTGCGTAACTTGCCCGTCAAAATCATTGTCCATACAGTTCTGTAGGAGGCTCAAAGTGCAGCTGCCGTTTGCGGTTTATTTCCTCTGGAAAATCCTTGAAGGCCTGATATGTTTTCGCAAGCCTGCCACACCATCGCCATGCAAAACGGATTTCCTGGTGAACTTCCACCATCTTTCAATAATGTTCATCGGTTACGGGATCGCCGCATCTGATTCCGCCTGCAAAAATAATTTCAGATGAACAACATCACACGCTATCTTGATATCTTTCTCCTTGTCAGAGAGTACCCTATTTGCAGGCCATCCGTGTGTTTTGGTTCCGAGTCTTTTCGACAAAAGCAATTCATTTCTTTGACACGAACCATTGTTGCTTTGAAAAAGAGCATATTTCACAACAATTTAAGGAACTGCCATCTGGCAAATTGGACAAACGACACCTGATTTCTACAAAGTTCCTTGAATGGAAGTCTATCTGCACCAAGAGCCTCCTCTAACATAAAGCTGTTATTCCGACAGCTATTTTACCGCAAAAACAGCACATCCTCCCGAATTTTATGTAAGTCCGTTTACACGGGCATCACCTACCTTTGCATCAACCACAGAAGACATCAAGAGTGGGAAATAAAAAGAGCGGCAGTAATACCAGCCGATGCAGTATGCTGAGACTGACGGAAGCCACTGTTGTGAACGGTGTCATTGCCACCTCCGCCTTATTGCAAACAGACAATTATTCAGTTTATAAAAAAGAGTATGGAATCACTAAAAAAACTTCTGCTGGCCGCCTTGATACTATGTGGCGGCGTATGTGCTACCTGTGCACAAGAGAAAACAACGACGGCCGGTGTGCCGATGGTCAAGTTGAACAACGGCGTGGAGATGCCCCGCTTCGGCATCGGCACATTCCTCCAGCCCAGTGACGAAGTGTGCGAACAGTCGTGCCTCACTGCCTTGAAAGCCGGATATCGGCACATCGACACGGCCCATGCCTATCAGGACGAAGCGGGCGTGGGGCGTGCCGTCAAGGAAAGCGGTATACCTCGCGAGGAAATCTGGATTACCAGCAAACTCTGGCCCACGGAATACGGCGAGGGAAAGACGCTGAAAGCCATCGACGAGATGCTGAAACGGATGCAACTGGATTACATCGACCTGCTCTATGTTCACCAGCCCGTGGGCGACTTCGTAGGCGCATGGAAAGACATGGAAAAGGCGGTGAAGATGGGCAAAGTGCGTGCCCTCGGCATCAGCAACTTCGATGCGAACGATGAGGTGTGGAACACGATTATGAAAGCAGCGACTATCAAGCCCCAAGTACTCCAGATAGAGTGCCACCCTTATGCCCAGCGGTTGGAGATGCGCAAGAAAGCCGCAAAAGAAGGGATACAGATGGAATGCTGGTTCCCGTTGGGAGGTGCCATGTCGGGCGGTGCCCTGTTCAAAGACCCCGTAATAAAGAAGATAGCCGAAGCCCACGGCAAGACCCCGGCACAGGTCATCCTACGCTGGCACATCCAGGAAGGCTTCTCCGTCATCCCCGGTGCATCGAATCCCGACTACATCAAGGAGAACATCCAAATCTTCGACTTCCAGTTGACCGACGACGAGATGCAGCAGATGCGCTCGCTCAACAAGGAGAAGCGTTTCTTCAACGCCACACTGGAAGATGTGGAGAAGATGGTTTGGGGGGCAAGACTGTGATGGCTTGACATACGTAAATGATATAGAGAAGCATCTCTGTGGAGGCACGGAGGTGCTTTTCTGATTTTATGAGCTGTAACTTTTGCCCTCTCCCTGATTTTCGCTATCTTCACAAGCGAACCATAAAAAATCTGAAAACATGAAGACAGAATACGAAAAATGTATGGCAGGCGAACCTTTCAACGGAGGCCGGGACCCGAAAATAATGGAAATGACAGTGCGGGCAAAACGCCTGCTGGCGCAACTCAACGCCACGGACTACGCTGATACCGGACGCAAACAGGCTTTGCTGAGCCAACTGTTCGGCAGTATCGGGAAGGGGGTTCACGTGGACATCGACTTCCATTGCGAATACGGCAAGCACATCTTCGTCGGCGATAAGGTTATCATCAACATGAACTGTACCTTTGTGGACAATAACCGCATCGACATCGGCAACAACGTCCTGATTGCACCTAATGTGCAGATATACACCGCCACGCATTCCACCGATGTGCGCGAGCGAATGGCTTGGGATTGGATGGAGGGAAACGACATCTGCAACACCATCGCGCGTCCGGTCAGGATAGAAGACGGCGCATGGATAGGCGGCGGAGCAATCATCCTGCCCGGTGTGACGATTGGAGAAAATGCCGTTATCGGCGCGGGCAGCGTGGTGACGCACTCCATTCCGGCAAACTGCGTGGCGGTGGGGAATCCGTGTAGGGTGACTCGGAAACTCAAATAAAAGCCTATACAAAAAAAACTCCCGCAACGGGTTCTCTGCGCTGCGGGAGTTCTTTTTTCTTTACCCGTATGTCTCAATCAGGAACTTCACCAACTGCGGGTCGCCGAAATTCACCGTTCCCGCATCGTGACAGTTGAGTGTGGCAATACGTTTCATTTCTTCATCGGTCAGCGTAAAGTCGAAGATGTCCAGATTCTGCCGCATACGCTCCACATGCGTGCTCTTGGGGATGGCGACGATGCCCCGCTGCGTGAGCCAGCGCAGTGCCACCTGTGCGGCGGTCTTCCCGTAGCCTTCGCCAATGGAAGCAAGCTGTTCGTTCTTTACCACATCTTCGGCACCCTCACCGCCAAGCGGCCCCCATGCCATCATCTTCGTGTCGTGTTCTGCGAGAAGCGGCTCGATGCCCTGTTGCTGGACGAGCGGATTGCATTGCAACTGGTTCACCATCGGCTTGATGTCCACATAGTGGGCGAAGTCGAAGAAACGTCCTGCCTGAAAATTGCTTACACCGATGGCACGCACCTTGCCTGCCCGGTAGGCTTTCTCCATCGCCCTCCACGAGCCGAACACGTCGCCGTATGCCTGATGGATAAGCAGCAGATCGATATAGTCGGTCTTCAACTTGCGCAGGCTCTCGTCGATACTTGCTGCCGCTCTCTCCTCGCCTGCATTCGAAATCCATACTTTCGTCACCAGAAAAATGTCCTGCCGGACAATACCGCTCTTGCTTATGGCATTTCCTACACCTTCCTCGTTGAAGTAAGCCTGCGCCGTGTCAATCAGGCGATAACCCACATTCAGCGCATCGCTGACGCACTGTTCACATTCCTGCGGAGCTACCTTAAACACTCCGTAGCCCAATAGCGGCATTTCCACGCCGTTGCTCAGTTTGATTGTTTCCATATTGTCTTTGTTTAATCAGTTCCCTATACATACAAAGGTACGGCATAATGTTGCATCCTTCCATACACGGATTACAGACGGTCGTACCTTTTTTACGGATTGTCCGGAATGAGGCAGTTTTAAATATGCTCCATCGATTATCGGTTTTCTTCCCAAAAACGGACAGCATCCGTCAGCCAGCCTTCAGCCACCGTCCCCGTGCCAAGTCCGAAACCGTGAGGATGCCCGTCGTAAGCATGAAATTCGGTCGGGATGCCGAGGGAGGAAAGACCTTGCAGCCGCCGTTGCATGGTGCGCCATGAGGCAATGCCGTCGTTCGTACCGACACAGGCGTACGTTGCCGCGTCTTGCGAACTAACCGTGCCATAACCCGTATATTGCATGATGACAGCCGAGGCTTGCGGAATATCCGTGCGTCCGGTGAGTTCTTGCAAGTAATCCTCATTGCCGAGCACAGTCGCCATGCGTGCTCCTGCCGAACCTCCCCAAAGCGAATAGCCGGAAGCGCTTACGCCCAGCTCATCGGCATGGTCATAAATATAAGTGATGGCGCGGGCAAGGTCTTCGTAGGCATATTCCGGACGGTAAATGAGCGCAAAAGCATTGTACCCAAGTTTGGACAGTTCAAGAGCATGAGGAAAGCTGTCGTGCATGGCTCCGACATACGCGAATGCACCACCGGCATTGCAGACGGCAAAGGGCGCACCCGGATTTCCCCGGAAAAAGAACAGTCCCGTATTGCGCTTCTGCGGGTCGTCCTGCTTTTCGGCCTCCGTATAAATGTCGAGAAATACGCTGCCGGCATGTGCCTTCAGGTAATTGCAGATTTCAACGGTCTTGTCCGGGTCTATGTAGTTATACCACACCAAGCGCAACTGTTCCAAAGTCTCGCCGCTCCAATAGCCCTCGTCTACGGGGAAAATCAGCCGTCCCCAATTACCGAAAGCCGGGTCATTCATAACATCACTGATACGGCTTGTGCGGGTGAAAGATTGCCCCGTTTCAGGCGGAAAGAAAAACGGCAGAGCATTATATACAAACTCCACGACGGAATTGTAATCGTGTTGCCCTCCCTCTCGCTGGTGGTAAGAAAAGTTATGGGGAGTAAACACATCGGTCAGCTGCATACATGCCATCGCCTGATTATGGGTCTGATAAAAGCGTGCATCCTGTGTTCCCACGGCGTGCCATACGTGAAAACCGTTATCCGTTCCGTAAGGCGATGCCTGAACTACCGAAGCAAGAAACTGAGCCGTCTGCTCCGGCACCGTCTGTCCGCCAAAAATCGAAACGTGCCAACTGTCACCACTCATCGGCAGGAAAAAGCGTTGCAAGTCGAAACAATGTTCAAAGATATACCATGTCGTCACACTGCCCAGCGAGAAGCCGCCGAAAGCCCGGTGGTCACGCGATGCCACGATACCTGCCCGGTCAGTCGTTTCAGCGTATGTCGAGAAGCGGCTTTCAACGGCAGGAATCAGGTCATTCTCATATTCATTATGGAACACAGCGATTTCCTCGCACGATTCACCCCAATCTTTTGCCCGGTTGTCTTTGTCCCACGTGGGCGACACCACGATGACAGGCTTGCAATCTCCTTGCTGAATCATCCAGTCCAAAATGTTCTTCTGTGCGCCGCCCAATGTTTCAAATGTTTCCTCTGCCGTTCCCGTCCATCCGTGCATCAGGTAGACGACATCGTATTGCCGGCTCTCGTCATATCCGTAAGGCAGATAGACATAGGCAGGCTTCCGCGCGGCAGGACGGTCATCGCGGGTATAATCTTTCGATTCATATTCGATTCTTACTACCTGCCCCTGCTCTGTTGCCTCCGAAAAGTATTGATTGGGAACAGGATGGGTCATCTGAATCTGAAAACTGTCAGTATTGGTTGTTCCGTTTCCATTCATATCAGTAGGGATTTCTGTTTTTTCCGTACAAGACCATAGTCCTGTCATCATAGCAGCCATTATGATTGCAATGTAGGTCATTCTTCTCATCATTTCATTACTTTACGGCTGCAAAGTTCAGCATAATTCTTGTGCCGACTATTACACTAATTACTGCAAGTACCTACATTTTTGCGGTTTGTTATACAAAACGGATGCGCTTTACATACCCACAGAAGCCGTTTTCTGTTTCCACTAAATCAGAAAACATCATTTGATCGCTATACACACCTTTCATACTACTATTCTCTTTGGGTGATTTGACATTTACGCCTATTCAATATATCCACAATAAGGGAATATATCCCCTTCTTTTGAGATATTCTCATAGCTGTGTGACCAATTGATTATAAGAAATTTTGCCTGAATTATAGGGAAGATTAGCGCACTTACAATCCTACAATACATCAACTATAAAAAACAGTCCCATTAGCAAAGTTAAATATACGCTAATTTAATTCCGCCAATGGGGTATATATTACTTTATAATAAGGCAAACGACACATTGAAATATCTTTCAGAAAGATTATCTTTCTGAAAAGACCAAAAGAAAGCCAACAACCAAATTTGGTTATTTACAAAAACGAATGTATTTTTGTACTTGAACATATAAAACACAGCAATATATGTATGAGGAATATATCAAATCTGAAAGGACACCAGCAGGAAAAGTTCTGGAGCATATTTTGAGAAAAGCAAAAATAACCCAAAAGCAACTATCCATTAAGGCAGGTGTATATCCGCAAAGAATCAGTGAACTAATTAACGGAACAAGAGCTTTCACGATTCAGCAGTCCATTGCCATAGAAAGAGCTTTGGGGATAGGCATTGAAGGCTATTTCTACAAGATACAAGCCAATTATGAAGTCTATGCCTATCTGACCGAAAAAGAGAGGGAAACACACCCGGACTTGTCAAAATTCAGCATGGCATTATTTTGGGACACGAAAATAGAGAAAATCAACTGGATAAAAAACAAGGAATGGGTCATTCAGCGTATATTTGAATACGGAAACAGTCAGGAAATAGAAGAAGCCATAAGGTTTTACGGCAAAGAAACAATACAGGCTGTATTGCAGGACACACACAGCAAATGGAAAAAAGAAACAAGAGAAAAAAACTTTAAAGAATTTGTATAATGAAACTTCATTACGAAACCGTATCTCCCCAGTTAATCCGCTGCCTGAAAACGATTATGCAATCTGATGTATTCAAAGATTTCAACTTGGTTGGTGGAACGTGTCTAAGTCTTCAATTAGGACACAGACGCTCCATAGACATAGATTTGTTTACAGCCATAGACTACGGAAGCATGAATGCCACCGCCATGAAAATTTTCTTGCAAGAAAACTTCCCATATTCAGAAAACCTAGACAGCTTAGACCTGCCAGCTTTGGGTTATTCTGTCCGCATCGGTGAATCTCCGGCTGACTGCATCAAAGCTGACTTCTTCTATACGGAAAACTTTATCTTCCCCGTCAAACAAACGGATGGCATCAGGCTTGCGGATATAAGAGAGATTGCGGCAATGAAAATCAAGGCAATCACTCAGGATGAGCCCAGACAAAAAGACTTTTGGGACATTTACGAACTCAGCAACACGTACAGCCTAAAAGAAATGATAGAATGGGCGATGATGCGTGATGAATGGAGCTTTACGGAAAACGATATAAAAGCCGGATTTGAAAGAATCTTTGATCTCAAAGAATGCCCTGAAGGGATAGACTGTTACAGGGGCTATGCGTGGGAACTTATCAGCATGGATTTAAAGGCAGCCGCAGAAGAATATTTCAATCAGGGAAAAAACTAAAATACTACATCCGGCAATGAAAGAATGGAGTATCAATAAATTTATGGAAAAGGCGGTTGCCAAATCGTTACCTCTGCTCCTCAAATACTCTGCTAAAAGTTTATTCTTCAAACGGTTGTATCAAACCGATGAAAATCTAAAACAGCAAACACTTTTGCCATTCATTGGCCATATGCTACCGTTGTTTCAGAGTTGATGAAGTAGAATACCGCATATCGCAGAAATAGCGACTGTTGCCAAGTCATGCCTCATTCTTTGAGAAATGCTCATAAGTGACTTATTTCTAATATACTCCTATTTACATATCTCGTTTTTATACAAAACGGATGCACTTCACATACCCACAGATTCTTGTCTTAATCGCAATTTTCCAAATATGACAGCCCCTTTACCTTTCTTTTGATATGTATGGCGGATAATTGTCCTTAGACAATCCTTTTGCCAATGTGTCAGGATTTACCTCCCAAAGCGTAGGCAGATACTCAAAGACAACTTTCCCTTTGTCAAGATAAAATCTGGCTTTAGAATCAAAAGCCACTGGCTTATATTGATTTTCGCCTATCAGATTATCCCTATACAGCAACTGGCTCTCTTGCCATCTCAATTCTTTCTTATCTAAAACCACATCAAATATTCCGCAAACGACTGCTTCCATTGTGGAATTATTTACCGTAGTCGAAACGCAATGCATATAGCCGGTCAGTTGGTTAGTGCTTTTCCGCATGGCTAATTCATAACAAAACACACTCGTTCCCGTATAATCTTTAACAACCGTTGTCCTCACCCCTTGTTCATCCAAGTTATACACCAACTCATGGGTTACAGTGGTCATATTGAATTTGAAGCCGTTTTCTGTTTCCACTAAATCAGAAAACATCATTTGATCGCTATACACACCTTCCATACGCCCTTCTCCAAGTTTGTAAATTATATCGTCAGTAAACAAGGTCTTACCGATGATGGTTTCTCTCAGAAAACGAATGACTGAATCTTTCATTTCTATTTTCTTTTAATGGTCTGACATTTACGTTGGGTCATTTCTTCGGCAAAAGCCTGTTCGCCATGTTCCTTGATGTAATGGATGCAGGCGGCACGGTCGGAATTGAACAGGAAAGCGAACACCTTGCCTATCCAATTGGAAAACACCTTGCATTCCTTTACATCATGGGTGCATTCAGCGCAGGTATTGAACTTGTTTTCTTGACAACACGGACGGATTTTGCACCAGGTCGCCTTTTCATTGCATTTGCATCCGGGGCATTTCCCTGTCAAGAACTTGCGGCAAGCTCCGCAATAAAGACCGCAAGCGGCGATGTTGTGCGTATCGGATACGACAGGTTTCATAAATATCAGATGTTGGAGTGAGAAAATTCACCGTTAATCCAGAAGGTGGCTTCCTTGCCAACGAAGTGAAGAAGCACATAATTCGGGTCGTTCGGTCCGCCGGGGAAATGATAAGCAAACCAGTCTTGCCACATTTCCTTGCGGATGGCATCGTCCGTGATAACCTCTACCGTTCCGCGTAGGGCAACCCCGTCTCCGTAATGGTCATAACAAAGACCCGCCTTGTCGTTCGCCTTAAAATCATTGACCTTTACAGAATCGGCGCTTGTCGCCATCCATACCTCATGAAAACCCTTTGCTCCAATCTTGGACATCTGCACAGGTCGGGGATAACCGTTGGCATCTATGGAAGCGACCGTCACGTTCTCGCATTGGGCAAGCAAATGGGTTGCTTTTTCCGCCAGTGTCCGTTCGTCTTTTTCTTTCCACCGTTTCAGGCGCGGAAAGTATTGAAGCATTTGTTCTTTGGCCTGTATGGGAGTTAAGTTACATCCAGCCTGTGCATTCCATTGGTCTAAGAATTGCAGGCAGAACTCAATCATTTGTCCCATCGTGAAATCCTGGGTAAACGCACCGTTCTTGTAACAATACATGCAATAATCTTCACTACGGCTTCCATCGGCATTAGTCCCTCTGTTCTCATCGTTCAGGGGCATGCCGCAACTTTGACAAAATTGTTGTTCCATATATATCCTATTTAATGTCTATCTCTTTCTTTATAGGCGGTTATAGTTACTTAACAAGAACAAGCATATCACCCCCTATACTCCGTCGGGCTTACCCCCAGATGCTGCTGCACGTAACGGCTGAAATAGGCAGGCGATGAGAAACCGAACAGGTCGGAAATACGCACGAAGGTCAGCGACTTGTCGCGGAGCAGGCGGGAGATGTCGAGCACGGTGTAGCGGTTTATCCAGTAGTTGGCGGCGTAACCGCTTATCTTGCGGGAAACTTCGGACAGGTATTTGGGCGTAACGCACAGCTTGTCGGCATACCAGTTCACTTCGCGGTGTTCGCGGTACGTCCCGTTTTCCAGCATATTGAGAAATCCGTTCATAATTGCAGCACTTTGCTGCGGGATGTTGTCCACTCCGTAAAGATGGGAATGGAAATCGAAGAAATCAATAATCAGCATCTGTACGGAGGCTATCAGCAAGTCGCGGCGGAAATGATGGCCGGTCTGTGCCAGCCGCGCTTCCACCATCTCGAAATCCTTGCGGCACAACTCGCGTTGTTCGGCATTCAGTTTCATGATGGGATTGAGGAACAGGGCAAGCTGACCCTTCATGCCATAGTTGCTGAGCGGCGTGGAGAGTACGACAAATTCAGAGGTCACGTATATCACCTTTACCCGGAAATCGTCTGCCGGACGAATGCGTTCCACCAGCTTGCCCTTGCGTACAATCATCAGGTCGCCCGCCTGCAGCTCGCGTTCCTCTCCGTTGTATTTCAGTCGGCAACTGCCTGCCAGACAAAGGGCATGGGCGAGGTAATTGCTGTAAGCGTCCGTGCCCAGTCCGTCCAGAGTATCCTTTATGATAATATTTTCCGTTTCTGCCATATCCTCATTTTCCTGTATTCCTCGCAAATATACATATTTCAAGCCGATAACTCCCGTAAGACTTCCCGGAACGCCTGCTTTTTTGCATTTATTGGACAAAAACGGAAATAAGTGCATGTCCTACCGCAATCCTTGTAAAGCGGTTTTTCTCCGGCCGCCGTAATTTTGCGACGATACAATAAGAATCAAAATATGAACTACAGAACATTAGGCTTGAGCGGACTGAGAGTGTCCGCCATAGGATTGGGATGCATGGGCATGAGCCACGCTTACGGCGCACCGGCAGACAGACGGGAGATGACCGAACTGCTGGCAGATGCGGTGGATATGGGCTACACGTTTTTCGACACGGCTGAAGCATACGGCACCGCCGGCAATCCTCATGACAACGAGGAGCTGTTGGGAGAAGCCCTCAAACCTTTCCGAAACAGAATCGTCTTGGCAACCAAATTCGGCATTTCGTTTGAGAATCCGGAGGCGTCCGGCACACATGCCGTCATCACGGATTCGCGTCCGGGAACAATACGCCGTTCGGTCGAAGGCTCCCTGAAGAGGTTGCAGACCGACCATATCGACCTCTATTACCAGCATCGCACAGATCCGGAAACAGAACCGGAAACGGTGGCGTCCGTGATGGCCGGCCTGATAAAGGAGGGCAAGATTCTCCACTGGGGACTTTCGGAGGCAAGCGAAGCATACATCCGCAGGGCGCACCGTGTATGTCCCGTGACAGCCATACAGAACCGCTATTCGATGATGGCACGGCGGAACGAATCTCTTTTTCCCGTGCTCGAAGAACTGGGCATCGGCTTCGTGGCCTTCTCTCCGCTTGCCAACGGCCTGCTCACCCGGTATTATACGGAAAACGACCGTTTCGATGCGGCTGATGACTACCGCGCTTCCATGCCCCAATTCCAGAAGGAGAGCTTCGGGCAGAACAAGGCGCTGTTCTCTCTCCTTGACAGGCTGGCAGAACAGAAGCACGCCACGCCTGCACAGATTTCTCTTGCCTGGATGATGTGCAAGAAGCCGTGGATCGTTCCCATTCCCGGCACGCGCAAACTATGCCGGCTGAAGGAGAACATCGGAGCGGCAGACATCTTGCTTTCTGCCGAAGAGATCAAAGACATAGATGCTGCCCTTGACGCGATGCCCATGAGCGACGTGTTCAGCGGTTCACCCGTAAAAGGCAGAGAAAAGCGGAAAGGCTGATTTGTCCGCCGGTATGCCATCCGCTGTTGAGCCTCTGCCGACAGTCTGACGTGAATTTCCATTCCATCGCAAATGAGGCTCATCGACAGCTATGTGGAAAAGCTGAAACAAGGCTGACCGCCAAAGCCGCGCTCCAGGTCCAGGAGATATTTTTTCGCGTCCGTTCCTCCGGCATATCCCGTAAGCGAGCCGTCTGCACCGATCACCCGATGACAAGGCACAAACAGAGAAAGGGCGTTCGCACCGTTCGCATTCGCCACCGCACGCACAGCCCCAGGCATGCCCAGCCCGGCCGCCAGCCCGGCATAGGTGAGCGTACTGCCGTATGGGATTTCTTGCAGCAGCCTCCACACTTTCTGCTGAAAATCCGTGCCAGCAAAAAGCAAAGGCACGGTGAAGCCCCTCCGCCCGCCACGGAAATATTCGTCCAACTGTTTCGCGGCCTCTCCAACCACTTCCGAAGGAGATTCTTCAAACTCCGCCGCCAGCAGCCTGCGCAGCCTCCGCTCCACCCTGCCCGGATGCTTCTCCTCCGTCCAGTTGCAAAGGCAAAGCTTTCCGCCGAGCGAACCGAGCACCAGCTCTCCGCACGGAGAATGGTAACGCTGCGTCTGTATCACGTTTTCTTCTTTCATAAAACAACTGTTTTCAAACTACAACCATTTTTCCACAATCCCTTCTGTCCTTTCCCACAGCTCGCCCATCTGCACATGGCGCACATACTTGTCCGAAAGCGGCCTGGCGTGACTGTTCGCGTTCAATGTCCCGGTGCGCTTTCCGGCATCCTCGTCCAGCAGGAGGTGAATGGCCGTAGCGGCCCCCTGCAACGGCGTGCGTATGAACGGGCGGAAGAAGATGTCGGTCAGCGGATCAAACCACATGTGCATCGTGATGATGTCGGTCGACACGATGCCGGGATCGGCCGCATTGACAATAATCCCTCTGTCTTTCACGCGCGAAGCGAGATCCAGAGTAAAAAGCGTCAGCGCAAGCTTCGTGTTGCTGTATGCCGGGATGCGCCAGAACGAACCTTTCCGTCCGCGGGTAAAGAAGTCGGGAAAGTCCAGCCGCCCCACGGCATAGGTACACGAAACCATATTGACGATGCGGCTTCCCTCGCCCATCAGCGGCAGAAGCTTCCGCGACAGGAGGTAATGTCCCACGTAATTTACGCTCACCGTCCGCTCCAGTCCGTCTTCCGTGATGTGAAGCCCCGTTTCCATCGTGCCGGCGTTGTTCATCAGCAGGCCGATCCGCCTGCCCTCTTCCAGCATCCGTCCGGCAAACTCCGCCACCGACGCAAGCGAAGCGAGATCAAGGCTACGGATCTCGATCTGCAGGCCGGGCCGTTCCTGGAGCAGCCTTGCGCGCACTTCTTCGGCCTTCTGTCTGCGCAGGCAGGCCATGATCACCCGATAGCCCGCTCCGGCAACCGCCCGGGTTATTTCCCTACCCATGCCTCCGTCCGCCCCCGTTATGACCGCCAGTTTTCCGTTATTCTCCATAGTCCGCAGCCTGCCGTTTTTCGATTTCATCAATTTCTTTTTTCAGGCACGGGGGAAGTTCTTCCTCCAGATGCTGGTGGCACGCCATCTCAAGGGTATACATCCGCGCGATGCAATAGTTGCTGTGGCGGCAGTTGCAGCGAGCCTTCTCGTCCGCACGCATGCGGTTGACGAACCCGGGGTCGTTGAGCAGCGCACGCGCCATCTGCACCGCCTCGAACCCGCAATCAAGCACCTCGTCTATTTTCTCGCGCGACACAAGCCCTCCCACATACACCAGCGGCATCCGGAGGGCTTTTCTGAACTTCAGCGCGTCTTCCAGGAAATAAGCCTCCCTGAACGGAACGGAAGGTATCATCCATTTCCCCGCCAGACGGACGCCGCACTTCAGCCACCAGCACGTCATGTAGTGGGTCATGCTCCTAATCGGCATCTCTCCACGCATCACATACATGGGAGCCTTGCTGACAAAGCCTCCGCTGAGGACCAGCGCGTGCGCGCCCGACTGCTCCAGCCGCCTGGCCACCTGAAGCGTTTCGTCAAGCTCCATGCCTCCCTTGAAGCCGTCGCGCATGTTCATTTTCACCAGCACGGCCATATCGTTTCCCGCCGCCTTCATCACTTCGTCCATCACCATATCCATGAAACGCATCCGGTTCTGCAGCGAGCCGCCGTATGCATCCTTGCGGCGGTTCGTGGCGGGCGACAGAAACTGGCTGATCAGGTAACCGTGGCCGGCATGGATTTCCACGGCATCGAAGCCCGACTCGCGGGCAAGGTTCACGGCGTTGCCATAAGCCTTTGCCATTTCGGGAAGCTCGCCGGCACGGAGTCCGCGCACAAAGGTAGGCGAATAAAGGTTGAAGCCTCCGCTGGCTCCCACGGGCAGACAGCCGCAGATGCTCTTGTGCGACATGTTGCCGCAATGCCCCAGCTGGATGGCTGCAGCCGCTCCTTCCGCATGGACGGCATCGGTCAGCCGGCGCAGGCCGGGCACTATCTCGGGACGCATCCACAGCTGGCGGTCGAACGACAGGCCGCTGCGGGTGACGGCAGCATAAGCAACCGTAGTCATGCCCACGCCTCCCGCGGCAACCGAGCGATGGTAGTCGAGCAGCATCTGCGAAGGCTTGTTTCCGGGACACATGCTCTCAAAGGCGGCCGACCGGATGGTGCGGTTCCGCAACGTCAACGGTCCCAGTGTAACCGGTGTAAAAAGTTTCGAGTCTTTCATTTTTCTGCAATCAATAAACAAACGGAATGATTCTCTTTCTTCTGCCGACGGCCTCTCTCCCGAACTCCTCGCAATACCTGCGGTGGATGGCGTCGGCACGCGGCACCAGATTGGCAGCCGTCCACCACACGAACACCCATGCGGCGGGGGATGCCGTAAGTATGGCAAAGCCTGTCCACTCCAGCAGTTCGCCGAAATAGTTGGCCGAGGTAACATAGCGGTACATGCCTTTCTGCGGCAGATAATGCTTCGTATCTCCCGGCTTGCGGAGGTTGCGGATCACGTGGTCGGAATGGAGGTTGATGCCCATCCCCACGGCAAACAGCGCAAGTCCGGCAATGGCATGGGGCGCAAGCAGGCAGGAGGCTCCTTCCTCCCAGGCCGCACGGCCGAACCAGAACAGCCCGCCGCCCTGCATCAGTCCGTTGAGCACATTGAACACCATCCCCATCACCATGATGGCAACCGGCATCCGGCTCCTGCCCTTCAGCAGAAACGGAAAGACGAACGCACGCTGGAAGTAGTGCAACTGGAAAAGAAGGAAGAAAAGGAACTGGGGCATGGCAAAGCCCACGCCGCTCCTCGCCCACAGAACAAACATCACGGCAAAGACCGGACACTCCATCAGCATCCATGCCCACCGGTTGTCGACGGACACTCCCCACGACGGGGTACGGAAGATTCCGTAGCCGGCCTTCACAAAATACAGGGCGACAAATACGGCCAGAGCGACAGCCGACATCGCCCACAGAAACAGATCAAAAGCTGCCATATCCATGTCTGAAAATTGTTGGCGTAAAAATAAAAAAATAACCCGTCATCTTCAACAAAACAAGCCGTTATTTTAATCAAGATGACCCGTCATTTTTCAGACGCTTCCCGAAGCCCTCAGAACGGGGCCGGAAGCACTGTGCCCGAAAGAAGCTCCACCGCAAAAAGAATCCGGCAAAACACGCCCACTTTACGGGATAAGTGCGTATCTTTGCCCCCAAAAAAGTTATGCCCATAATCGAAATCACCTCGCTGGACGAACCGGGAACGGAAGTGTTCAGCAGCCTCACCGAAGCCCAGCTGCGCCAACGGCTGGAGCCGGAAAAAGGCGTGTTCATCGCCGAAAGCCCCAAAGTGATCCGCGTGGCACTGGATGCCGGATACGAGCCGCTGTCCATCCTCTGCGAGAAGAAGCACATCGAAGGCGACGCGGCAGACATCCTGTCCCGCTGCGAAGGCATTCCGGTCTACACCGGAAGCCGCGAACTGCTCTCCCGGCTCACGGGATATGTGCTGACGCGCGGCGTGCTCTGCGCCATGCGCCGTCCGCTCCAGCTGACGACGGCACAGGTATGCCGGAACGCGCGGCGGGTTGCCGTGATAAAGGGAGTTACAGACACCACCAACATCGGAGCCATATTCCGCTCGGCGGCGGCACTGGGCATTGACGCCGTGCTGCTGACACCCGACTCATGCGACCCGCTGAACCGCCGGGCCGTGCGCGTGTCGATGGGTTCGGTGTTTCTGATTCCATGGGGATGGACAGATCCCTCCCTGTCCGAACTCAAGCAGATGGGATTCCGCACGGCAGCCATGGCGCTGACCGACAACTCGATTCCGCTCGACAGTCCGGCCTTGAAGCAGGAGCAGCGGCTGGCTCTCGTGCTGGGAACCGAAGGCGACGGACTGCCTCACGAAACGATAGCGCAGGCCGACTACGTGGTGCGCATCCCCATGGCGCACGGAGTGGACTCGCTCAATGTCGCCGCGGCCTCGGCCGTTGCCTTCTGGGAGCTGCGCAAATGACGTTCATCCCACTATCGCCACCTTTATCACTCCGTCGAGCCTGTTCTCGAATATCCGGTAGGCCTCTTCTATCCGGCTCAGCGGAAAGCGGTGAGTGATGAGCGGCGTGGTGTCAATCCTGCCTTCCTCTATCAGGCGGAGAATCTCGGCGCAGTCGCATCCGTCCACGCCTCCGGTCTTGAATGTCAGGTTCTTTCCGTACATGTCCGGCAAAGGAAGCACCTGAGGCTTGTCGTAAAGCGCCACCACCGTAACCACCGCATTCGGACGGGCGCACTCCCAGGCCAGCCGGAAGGTATCGTCCGCGCCTGCCACCTCGATCACCACATCCGCTCCTCCATGACGGCTTTGGGCACGGACAAAGTCCCTGCATTCTTCCGGCTTCACCGCCAGCACGCCGGGATAATGCGCACGGACAAAGCGTATTCTTTCGTCCGACCGCTCACAGACGATGATTTTTTCGGGACGCTTCAGCATCACACACTGCAAGGTGCAGATGCCCGTAGGCCCGGCCCCGATGATGAGCACCGTATCTTCTTCCGCAATTTCCGATATGCGTGCGGCCCAAAAGCCGGTTGCCAGAATATCCCCCACAAACAACGCCTGCTCGTCGGTCACGGAATCGGGAATGCGGTTCAGCCCGCGGTCGGCATAAGGCACCCGCACGTATTCCGCCTGCCCTCCGTCGATACGGCATCCCAGCGCCCATCCCCCGTTGGGGTCGGTGCAGTTGTTCACATATCCGCGGCGGCAGAAGAAGCACTCTCCGCAAAACGTTTCCACATTCACCGTGACCCGATCGCCGGGCTTTACGTTCGTGACCTCCGTTCCCACAGCCTCAACCACTCCCACCATCTCATGGCCGACAGTAATGCCGGGAACAGCCCGCGGCACACTGCCGTGCTTGATATGCAGGTCGCTCGTACAGACACTTCCGAGCGTGACGCGCACAATCGCGTCGCGCGGATCTTCCAGTACAGGTTTCGGCTTGTCAAGAAGGCCGAACTTTCCGTGTTCAATATAAGTATAGGCTAACATATAAATAGATGTTGAGAATTAGTTTATACAAATATGCCTGTCCAGAAACGCAGACTAACGCGGATTTTCGCAGGTAATTGCGCTGATTGCCTGCTTTTGATCTGCGAAAATCTGTGTTTCTGATGCTATCAATTATTTTATGCACTCACTTATCATTGGTGCGTTTGCAGCAAAAATAACGAATTTCCAGAAATATTCCGCCCGAGCCGGCTTATTTTAGCGTCTGTTCAAGGCCTGCCGCTCCGGATCCGGCTCATTTGCCGGGATTGAACTGCCTGTCGTAATCCAAAAGGAATTTCGCCAGAGCAGGGTCGTTGAAGTCGGCCGCCAGCGGCTTTCCCCCGTCCATGCTGCGGATCATGCCGCGCTCCTCATCCGTCAGCTCGAAATCGCCGATGGCGAGATTGCTTGCCATGCGCTCCTTCCGTGTGGACTGGGGAATGACGGCGATTCCTTCGTCCGTCAGAAACTTCAGGCAGATCTGCGCAATGTCCTTGCCGTGCCGGTCGGCAATGGCCTGCAAGGTTCCGTTGCCGAACAGACCGTTCATGCCGCGTGCCAGCGGACTCCACGCCATGATGCGGGTGCCGTAAGGCTTCACCAGTTCGCGCATCTTCGCCTGCTGGCAGAACACATGCGTTTCAAGCTGCACGACGGCAGGCTTCACCTCCATGTTTTCGGCAAGGTCGACGAAACGGGCGTCATAGAAGTTGCTCAGTCCGATGGCCCTCACCTTTCCCGCTTTGCAGGCTTTTTCCATTGCCCGGTAGGTACCGTAATAGTCGCCGAAAGGCTGATGGACAAGCAGCAGATCGATATAGTCGGTCTGAAGCCTGCGGAGCGATTCGTCGATGCTGCGCGCCGCCTTTTCGTCGCCGGCATTGCTGATCCACACCTTGGTTGTCACGAACAGCTTTTCGCGGGGAATGCCGCTCTTGCGGAGAGCGTTCCCCACCCCCTCTTCGTTGTAATACGCCTGTGCCGTGTCGATGGAACGGTAGCCCGCAGCAAGCGCTTCCGACACATAGCGTTCGCATGCTTCCGGAGCTATCTGCCATACGCCGTAGCCCACTGCCGGCATTTCCACGCCGTTGTTCAATGTAATGGTCTTCATGGTCATTCGTGTATTTTATAAGTTCCTATTCCTTTCACTGTCTGCAAATCCATATCGTCATAGATTGGGCTGCGTCCGGTGTCCAGTCCGGCGATGGCCAGCATTTCCTCATCCGTAAGGTCAAAGTCGAAGATGCTGAGATTCTCCACCATGCGTTCGCGGCTCACGGTCTTGGGGATGACGACAATGTTCCGCTGGTTCAGCCAGCGCAGAACAACGTTTCCCACCGTCTTGCCGTGCCGGGCGGCGATGGCCTTCAGCGTGGGGTTGTTCCAGATGCCGCTCTGTCCCTCGGCAAACGGCGCCCACGCCTCGTGCTGGATGCCTTCGTGCCTGAGGAAGGTGTTGGCTGCCTGCTGCTGGAAGAACGGATGCGTTTCCAACTGGTTGACGGCAGGCTTCACCTCGTTGTGAAGAAAAAGATCCTGCAAACGTTCGCTGCTGAAGCTCGTCACGCCGATGGCACGGATGCGTCCCTCCCGGTAGAGCCGTTCCGCCGCACGCCATGCGGCATAATAGTTCCCATAGGGCTTATGCAGCAGGTAGAGGTCGAGATAATCCAGCCCGAGCTTCTTCATCGAAAGGTCGAAAGCGCGCAAGGCATCGTCGTACTCGTAATCCTGCACCCACAGTTTGGTGGTCACAAACACCTCCTCGCGCTTCAGTCCGCTGTGACGCAAGGCGTTTCCCACCTGCTCTTCGTTGAAATAAGAAGCCGCCGTGTCTATCATCCGGTAGCCCACTTCCAGCGCATCGGAAACAATGCGCTCCGTTTCATCCACGGGAATCTGGAAGACGCCGAATCCTATGGACGGCATCATCACTCCGTTGTTCAATCTTACCTGTTTCATTTTTCTCATCGTTTTTTGATTTCCACAACAAAATTAGAGGCTGCACGCAAGAATCCTGATGCAAAATGAGTGGAGAAATATGCACTTTTCGTGGTTTTTGCCTAATTTTGCTTCAACAACCGGCAACGACAGGCAGCGTATGGAAAGGCAGGAATGGAACAAGATATTCTTTATCAGATCAGTCAAGGAGTATGATGTCACGGACAATCCCTGTTGCGTGATTCATATCCTGTGCAGGCGGGGCAGCATGAGCTTCCGCTTCCAGAATGTACACTACAACATTGCGGCCGGCGACTATGTCATCCTGACCAATATGTCGCTGGCTTCCGGATTTTCCGAATCGGATGACTACGAAGGGATAACGATGGGGCTGTCCGAACCGTTTGTCCTGTCGATAGCCATACGCAACAATTACGGCATCATCGGACACCTGAGCCTGCTGCAGAATCCGGTGATGAAGCTCTCTCCGCCCGACTTCCGGAAGTGCAGCAGCGACATGGAACGGCTCCGCGAAAGGCTGGCAGACAAGACGCACCTCTTCCGCGAAGAGATGCTGGGCTATCTGCTGATGGCGCATATCCTGGACTTATACGACATACATGCGCGGGGACAGGCTCCCCGCCCGGTGCCGGAACGCACGGCTAAGCTTTTGCAGCAGTTTGTGGACATGCTGTACGGCGGCGAATACATCACACATCGGGATGTGCCTTATTACGCATCCAGGCTTTGCGTCACGCCGCACTACCTTTCTGAAATATGCAGAAAAGCCAGCGGAAAGCCGGCCACATACTGGATAGACCGCTTCACGCTTCATGAAATCGCCAACCTGTTATGCCAAAAGGAACTTACGCTGACTGACATCGCCGACCGGCTTCATTTCTCGTCCGTATCGTATTTCAGCAGGTATGTGAAGAAGCAGACCGGGCTTTACCCGACAGCATACCGCAACAATCTCCGGAAAAAGAGCGGGGAGTGATTCCGTTAGTGACAGCTTCG